>Ga0208717_1000056_pt1 | contig 73678 bp, 64 predicted proteins | sample NGESurF53shallow_FD_184489 | JGI IMG/M metagenome (GOLD analysis project Ga0208717, IMG submission 184489) | Arctic peat soil microbial communities from Barrow, Alaska - NGEE Surface sample F53-3 shallow (SPAdes) | ecosystem: Environmental > Terrestrial > Soil > Wetlands > Peat ... | reverse complement strand
AAAGCCCGCTCCGTCGATGCCCTCCAACAAGCCATCTCCGAGGCCATCCCATCCATCTCATCCAGCAACGCCCAAGCCTGGTTCCATCACTGCGGTTACGATATACACCTATAGGAGAAATGCTCTAAGTCCTGAGTCCGAAGTTCGCGACCCAGGTTTGCCCTCCCGGCGAAACGTAGCGACCGACAGGACCCAGCGTTCTTCTCAGCTTTGCCTGCCCGCTTCCAGGGAATGGGTTCCCTAGAAAATCTTGAGACGGATGACCAGATATTTCTTTGGGTTCTTGCGGACGGCCGCCAGCAGATCGCGCATCTCGACGATGGCATGGTTGCTGTTGTTGTAAAGCGTCGGATCCTTCAACAGCTTGCCGATGGTGCCCTGGCCGGCGTTGGCCCGCCGCAGGATGTCATGCAGCTCGCCGACGGTCAGGTTGACTTTGCCGCGAAACGCCGGGTCTTTGGCCAGCATCCCCAGCGTGCCCTTGCCGCTGTTGATTCCGCCGATCAGGCTGTTGGCGTTGTTGTAGAGCGACGGATCTTTAATGAGCTTGCCCACCGTACCCTGGCCGGCGTCGATTTCGTCTGCGATGTGCTGCAAACGCGCGATCGTGTCGTTGGCGCGGTTGTAGAACGACTTGTCGGTGATCAGCATGCCTAGCGTGCCCTGGCCGTGATTGATCTTGGTGACGATGCCCTGGGCTTGCTTCAGGGTTGCCGCGGCATGGTTGAACAGCGCCGGATCGTTGAGAAATCTGCCTGCCGTCCCCTTAGTCGAATTCAACGTGTCGGCCAGCGTGTTCACCTTGGCCAGAATCGTGTTGACCTTGCCGATAGTGGTCTCGCCGGACTGAATGACGTCGGCCAGGCTGGGCGATTGCTTGACCGGCAATTCGTCCCCGTTTTTGAGCCGCGGTCCGGTGGCGTGGGAGCTGTCGATATCGACAAAGGTGTTGCCCAGCACGCCCGCCGTCGTCAGTGAGACGGTTGAGTCCGTATGCAGGTCGGCGCCATACTGCGTGCCGATCTTCATGATCACTTCCACGGGCGTTTTCTTGCGCTTGGAGACGATCCGGAGCTTACTGACGGAGCCGATCGTGACCCCCTGCAGGTTGACCGGAGCGCCGTCCTGCAGCCCGGAGGCGTTCTTGAAATAGGAATGCACCACCATGCTGCGGGTGAACAGGCCGCCTACGCCGCCCGACATGAGAGAAATCAGCGCAACCAGGGCGGCGGTCGCCACCAGCACCAGCACTCCCACCTTCAACTGTGACCAGCGAACCTCGTGCTGATTCGGCACACTCTCTCCTGGCTTTGTTTAGAACTTCAGCAACACGTCTGGCGGGCACACAAAACTGACATTTTCAGCATAGCAGAGGACGTTTCCCCCGCTGTTCCGGGTCGCGCCCGCTTATGTTTCCAGAACCACGTACGCCATCGCGTGGGCCCTGGTATGGGTGATCGACATGGCCGTGTTTCCCACTCCCAGCAACCTGGCGCGGGCGGCCGCCCGGCCATGAAAGACAACCGAAGGCTTTCCGCTCGACGCGCGAACCACTTCAATATCCCGCCAGCCCACCCCGTTGTGGATTCCGGTCCCCAGCGCTTTCGCTGCGGCTTCCTTGGCGGCAAAACGGGCGGCAAAGCTCTCCTCGGCGTTACGCTTGCGGCGGCAGTAGGCAACCTCCGCCGGCAGGAACACCCGCCGCGAAAAGCGCTCGCCATAACGGTCGAGCGCCTCGGCGATCCGCGCAATCTCAATCATATCCACGCCGCAGCCGACGATCATCTCCTGCACAGTACCACAGACGCGCTGAAAATTTGTCATGCCGTCCGGAACTCAGCGGAGTGGAGGCTCATCCCGCCTCCACCAGCCCATAGCGGCGCTGCCAATGGCCGCGCAAATGCGCCCAGACCATCTCTACCGACTCCCGCGGCAAATCTTTTTCGCCGGTCTCGACAAATTGCGTCGCTTCCATGCGCGCCAGCTCCAGGATCTTGCGGTCGCGCAGCAGGTTGGCGACGCGAAAATCCGGCAGCCCAGCCTGCCGGGTGCCGAAAAATTCCCCCGGCCCGCGCAGGGCCAGGTCCAGTTCCGCCAGCTCGAAGCCATTCTGCGTGCGCACCATTGCATCCAGGCGCTCCTCAGCCTGCGGCGAAACGCGGCCCGCGGTCATCAGGATGCAATAGGAACGCGCCGCCCCGCGCCCCACGCGGCCGCGCAACTGATGCAGTTGCGACAGGCCAAAGCGCTCCGCGTGCTCGATTACCATCACCGTGGCGTTGGGGACATCGACGCCGACCTCAATCACGGTAGTCGCCACCAGCACGTCGATCTCGCCGCGTTGGAAACGGCGCATTGTCACTTCCTTTTCCTCCGCGTTCAGCCGTCCATGCAACAGCCCCAGCCGCAGCCCGGCTAGATGCGTCGCTCCCAGTTCCTCGCACATCTGCACGGCGGACTTCAACGGCTGCTTTTCCTGAAACAGTAGCGGCGCTTTCGCGCGCGATTTTTTTGCTGCTTTTTTCTTCGCCGCCGGTTCCGGTTCCGCTTCCACATCGTGGGCGAAGTCCAACTCTGGCTGATCGTCCCGGCTGCCCTCGATCACCGGATAGACGATATATGCCTGGTGCCCGGCGGCCACCTGCTTGCGCACGAAACCCCACACCTCCTCCGCACGTTCGTCGACGATTCTCCGCGTCACGATGGGCGTGCGGCCGGGCGGCAGCTCATCGAGCACGCTCAAGTCCAGGTCGCCATACAGGGTCAGCGCCAGGGTGCGCGGAATCGGCGTGGCCGTCATCACCAGCACGTGCGGCTCGGCGGCGTTCGGTTTCTTCATCAGCCTGAACCGCTGCATCACACCGAAGCGATGTTGCTCATCGACCACCACCAGGCCCAGGTTGGCGAACTCGACTTTTTCCTCGATCAATGCGTGGGTGCCGATCACCAGGTCCGCGTCGCCGCGCACTATGCGGCCCCGGTTGGTGCGTTTGCGCTGCTCGTCCAGCGAGCCGGTCAGCAGGACTACGTTGTAGGGCGGCTGGCGAGTCGAGCGTTCCAGCAGCCGCCGCGCGGCCAGGTAATGCTGCGTGGCCAGAATCTCCGTCGGCGCCATCAGCGCCGCCTGGTAGCCGTTCTCGATGGCGATAAAAGCCGCCTGCAGCGCGACGATGGTCTTGCCCGAGCCGACATCCCCTTGCAGCAGCCGCCGCATCGGTACCGGCTGGCGTAGATCGCCGACAATCTCGGCCAGCGCCTTTTTCTGAGCCGCCGTGGGATGAAACGGCAGCACCCGCTTCAAGGCGTCGCGCACCCGCGGACTGGCGGCAAAGGCCGGCCCGACGCGCTCGCGCATCCGTCGCCGCTTCAGCTCCAGCCCCAGCTCCAGATAAAACAATTCCTCAAAGATCAGCCGCCGGTGGGCCGGCGTGGCCGCGGCCTGCAACAGCGCCATCCCCGTTCCCGCCGGAGGAAAATGCACCTGCCGCAGCGCTTCCGCCCGCAGCGGCAACTGCATCCGCTGGCAAAATTCCGGCGGCAACGTTTCCGGCACATTCGATCCCAGATCTTCAAGCAGCCGATGAATTACCCGCCGCAGCCAGCGCGAACTAAGCTGCGCGCCGCCGAGCGATTCATACACCGGAACGATGCGGCCCACTTCGAGCAGCGTTTCTTCCGGCTCATTTTCGCCGGGAAGAATTTCAATCTGGGGCTGGATCATCTTGAAGTGGCCGGCGCGGCTGCGCGATGGTTCCACCTTGCCGTAGAGTGCCAGCATCTGCCCGGGCTGGAACTTATCCTGCAGATAGCCGCCGTGGAACCACATGCACTTCATCGACAGGAGGCCCTGGCCGACAGTCATCTCAAAAATAGGCATGCGTTTGGCGCGCAGCAGCACCGTGCCCCGCACCTCGGCAATGACGCTGGCCATTTCGCCCGGTGCAAGTTCGGCGAGCGAGCGCGGATGCAGACGGTCTTCATAACGAAAAGGAAGATGGTACAGCAGGTCCTCAACGACGAGGATGTTTCGCTCCTTCAGCTTCTCGGCGACGCGCGGGCCGACTCCTTTGACAAACTGGATCGGAGTGTCGAGGGCAGTCACATTCTGGATAATAGCGGTTGGACAGTCGTTGCCGCGAAGCTTCGCAGGAACGTCCGGCATCGTATGAAGCAGAAGCGTTCCTGCGGACCGCACGAGCATCGTCAATCGAGGAGGTTCAACATGTCAGAAGTTATCGGTTTTATCGGACTGGGAAATATGGGCGAGCCGATTGCGGCCAACCTGATCGAAGCCGGTTACCGCTTGAAGGTGTACAACCGCACTGCCTCCAAGGCGGCCGCGCTGGTGGCGAGGGGAGCGACGCAGGTCAAAGCCCCGGCCGAGGTCGCCGAGCCGGGCGGGATTGTCCTGACCATGCTCGCCGACGATCACGCGGTGGAAGAAGTCTGCTGCGCCGCCGGATCTTTTGTCGAGAAGCTTGGCTCAGGCGGGGTCCACGTTTCCCTCAGCACGATTGCGCCCGCTACCGCGCGAAAACTAGCTGAGCACCACGCCAAACACGGCGTGACCTACGTCGCCTCGCCTGTATTCGGCCGTCCTGATGCCGCCGCCGCAAAGCGGCTGGTGGTCTGCGCCTCCGGGCCGGCCAAAGCGCGGGAACGGATCAAGCCCATTTGGAACGCCATCGGCCAGGGCATCTTCGAGTTCGGCGAGGAAGTGGGCGCGGCCAATGTCGTCAAACTGTGTGGAAACTTTCTCATCGCCGCCGCCATCGAGTCCATGTCGGAAGCGCTGGTGCTGGCGGAGAAGAACGGGATCGATCGCAAAGCTGTCGCCGATATGCTGGGCAAAACGCTGTTTGCCTGTCCCGTGTATCAGGGCTACGGAAAGCAGATTGCCCAGGAGTCGTTTGAGCACGTCGGATTTCGCCTGGCGCTGGGTCTGAAAGACGTCAACCTTGCTTTGGATACGGCGGAGGCCAGCTCCGCACCGATGCCGATCGCCAGCCTGCTGCATGACCGTTGGCTGGCGGCCATCGCAAAAGGACGTGGGAATCTCGACTGGTCCGCGGTTGCGCTGAACGTTGCCGAAGATGCCGGGCTGAAGAGGAATTCCGCTTAAATTACCGAAGACTCAGAGGTATCGCTCCCGCAAGAGGGCGATGTGATGCGCCAAGTGTCCGGCAACGATGAAGGCGATGGCGCGCACGGTGAACAGCTTTCCGTTGGAAGTGCCGGTGCGCATCCACGCCTCGGACGGCAGATTGCGGAATAGGGAAATCGTCGCCAGTCGCACCCTTTCGAACTCCTCAATATGCGCCGCCCATGGAACCGCATCCGCCCCTGCTTCCGCAGCACCGATGTCTTGATCGAAGCCGGGCAGCGGCACGGCAAAACCGCGCGCAAACCACAACGCACGAAAACCGAATACACGTTCCGTGTCGGTCACGTGATTCAGGGTCTCCCGAATGCTCCATTTCTCCGGCGCGTAGCGATGGAGCGATGCCTGCTCGGATATTCCGGAAAAGAACGCCGGCGCTTCTTGCACCTGGCTTTCGAGGGCGGCGATTGGATCGTCGCCCGCAACCTGGCGGATGTACGTGAAGTATTCCGGTGCGGCTTCAGAGCTCTGTGGGCGACCGTTCATGGGGGTATTGTAGCCCTGTGGCCGGCGGCAGCAGGGAGACGCGTTTGCGGTTTGCTACACTGCCCACACCGCCATGAAAATTGTCGAGCTCGATCGAATTTCCAAGGCCTACGACAGCAAGATTGCGGTCCGCGATCTGAGTTTTAGCATCGAGGCGGGCACGATGTTCGGGCTGCTGGGCCCGAACGGCGCCGGAAAAACCTCAACCATCCGCATGATGATCGGTATCACCGTGCCGGACTCCGGCACCGTAACGCTCCTCGGCAAACCATTTACCCGCGCCAGCCTGCAGCGTGTCGGCTATCTGCCGGAGGAGCGCGGGCTCTACAAATCCATGAAGGTGCTCGACCAGCTCGTCTTTCTGGGCCAGTTGCATGGGCTGGATGCGGCGACGGCAACCGAGCGCGCGCGCTACTGGTGCGAGCGGCTGCAGATCTGGGACGCTTCCGGCAAACGGGTCGAGGAGTTGTCGAAGGGCATGCAGCAGAAGATCCAGTTCATCTCCACCCTGCTGCACCAGCCCGAGATCATCATCATGGACGAACCTTTCTCCGGCCTCGATCCGGTCAACACGCAGCTGCTGCAGGACACGCTGGTGGAGTTGAAAAATGCCGGACGGGCGATTCTGTTCTCCACCCATCGCATGGACCAGGTGGAGAAGCTGTGCGACTCCATTTGCCTGGTCAATGATGGCGAGGCGGTGCTTGCCGGAACCATGCGCGAGGTAAAGTCACGCTACCCGCGCGACCGTGTCGTGATCGATTTCGAAGGCCACGACGGTTTTGTGCATCATGCGGCCGTGGCCGAATACAAAGTCTATGGCGGCCACGTCGAGATTCGCCTGAATCAGGGAGCCGACGCGCAGGAACTGCTGCACGCTGCCGCGGCGCGAGCAAAGATTTACCGCTTTGAATTGATGGAGCCGTCGCTCGAAGAAATCTTTATCCAGACGGTTGGGGGGCGGGCGAATGCATGATGCATGGTTGATCGCGAAGCGCGAATACCTGGAGCGGGTGCGCAGCAAAACCTTTCGCATCAGCACCGTCTTGATCCCCGTGGTGTTTGCGTTGATATTCGGTCTGGGCGCAATCTCCGGCAAGGTGAGCGGCCGTCCCCGGACTATCGTGGTCGCCTCGAACGATCCCGCGCTGGCGCAAAGCGTACGGACGGAGTTGACGCACCAGCATTCGACCCGCGCCTCCAACAGCCAGCCCATCGAGCCCATGCAGGTCGGCGTAGTCGCGCCCGCATCCGCCGCCGATCTCGCGTCTCTGAACCGCGACGTCCAACGCAAGACAATCGACGGCTATCTGTGGCTGGATGTCGGTTCCGGCCAAGTGCGGCCGCAGGCGACGTATGTGTCGCGCGGCTCCGCGGATATGTTCGGCGAGGAAAGAATGCGGAACGCCATCGTCCACGCGGTAACCCGCGAGGAACTGATGAAACGAGGCGTCTCCAGCGCGGAGGTCCACGACATGCTGCAGAGCGTGGATCTGAAAACGATGGCGGTAAAGGACGGCCGCACCCGCACGTCGGACGCCCACAAGGGTTTCTGGAGCGCTTATGTGATGGCGTTTGTCCTGTATTTCGCCATCGTTTTTTATGGCATGAATGTGGCCCAGTCCGTGGTGGCGGAGAAAACGTCGCGCGTCTTCGAAGTGCTGCTTGCCTCAACCAGGCCGGAGTCCCTGATGGCGGGCAAGCTGCTGGGCGTGGGCGCGGCCGGCCTTACCCAGATGGCGATCTGGATTGTGGCGGTGTTCCTGCTGAGCGCGCCGGCGCTGGGCGCGCAGCTCGGCCACGGCGGCATCGCGTCGTACGGAGTCACGCCGCTTCGGCTGGCTTTCTTCGTCATCTATTTTTTGCTGGGCTTTTTCTTCTACAGCGCCTTGAGCGCGGCCTTCGGCGCCACCGTCAGCCAACCGTCGGAGGTGCAGCAGTTCGCCATGGTGCTGGTGCTTCCGCTGCTGGTGGGCATCATCCTGATTGTCTATATTCTGGGCAATCCGGCGGCATTGCCGGTGGTGCTGCTCTCGCTGTTTCCGCCGTGCATGCCGGTGGTGATGTGCCTGCGGATGTCCGCCATGGCGGTGCCGTGGTGGCAACTGGGACTTTCCCTGGCGTTGATGCTGGCCTCAACGTACGCGGTGTTATGGTTCGCCTCGCGCATCTACCGCGTCGGAATCCTGATGTATGGCAAACGCGCCACCCTGCCGGAAATCGTACGCTGGCTGCGTTACAGCTAGCGGCTAGAATGGCCCTGTGCCTGCCGCTCACAACTGGAAGCGCCGCGTGTCCCTGGCGTTGCTGCCCCCGATGGGCGCGCTACTTATCCGGCTGCTGGGCGCGACGCTGCGAGTGGAGGAGATCGGCGAGCCGGGCGCGCACGCCGATGAAAATCCAGGGACGCGCGTCTACTGCATGTGGCATCGCTCGCTGCTTTCCATCGCCTACCACTTTCGCAAGCGCAGAATTGCCATCCTCATCAGTCCCAGCTTCGACGGCGAGTTGATTGCGCGGACCATCGGATGGGTCGGCTATACCCCGGTGCGCGGGTCCAGTTCGCGCGGCGGCGCGTCCGGCCTGCTGGGAATGCAGCGGGCACTCGAAGAAGGCCGCTGCAATTACGCGGCGTTTACCTGCGACGGCCCGCGTGGTCCGGTGTACCACGCCAAGCCGGGTGGCGTAATGCTTGCGCAGCAGGCGGGCGGTGGTGTCGGCGTTTTCTATGCCGCTCCGATGCACGCGTGGGAGCTGCGCTCCTGGGACCGCTTCCTGATCCCGAAACCGTTTACGACAGTTGTACTGCGATGGGAGATGCCAGTCGCAGTGTCCCGCGAGTTGGATGAAGACGCGCGCGAGATCGCGCGGCAGGCGGTCGAGGCGGCGCTGGAGCGGGCGCGCCGGGCGGTCGAGCAGCACATCGCGGCGAAACACCGCGGTGCTCATCGCTAGAATAGACATCGTGCTGGTTCGCGATTTCGATTATTCATTGCCGCCGGACCGGATCGCGCAGCAACCGCTTGCAGATCGCGCGGCGTCGCGCATGATGGTCTTTGACCGCGCTTCGGGAGCCGTGGAAGACAGCCTGTTTCGGCGATTTCCGGAATTCCTGCGAGAAGGCGATCTGCTGGTGCTCAACGACACCCGGGTGCTGCCGGCCCGACTGTTTGCGCGACGCGGCGGAGTCCATGCGCAGCCGGTGAGCCCGCGGAATCGCTCCGCGCGGCAGCATTTGCGCGGAGAAGTCGAGGTGTTGCTGACTGCGCAGCACGCGCCGCTGGAGTGGAGCGCGCTGGTGCGCCCCGGGCGCAAGTTGCCGGTGGGGGAGCAACTCTACTTCTCCACGGACAATTCCACCGCTCCGCTGTTGACCGCAGAAATTACGGAACGCGGAGAGTTCGGAGAACGGCGGCTGCGCTTTGCACCGGTGGACGATTTTTACGGAGCGCTTGATCAGTTAGGCCATGTTCCGCTACCGCCGTATATCCATCGGGAGGACGAGGCAGCCGACCGCGAGCGTTACCAGACCGTGTTTGCCACGGTGCGCGGTTCCGCTGCGGCGCCGACTGCCGGGCTGCACTTTACTCCGGAGGTGCTGACGGCCATTCGCGCACGCGGCGTCGAAATCGCCAGCGTCACGCTACACGTCGGGCTGGGAACGTTTCAGCCGGTGCGCGTAGACCGCTTGGAGGACATTCATCTGCACGTCGAACGCTACACGCTGCCGGAGTCGACGGCCCAGGCCGTGAACCGCGCGCTGAAGGAAGGCCGGCACGTGATTGCCGTCGGCACCACGACCGTGCGCACGCTGGAACATTGCGCACAGATCGCCGAGGGCGGGGAACTGCGCGGGCAATCCGGCGAGACCAGCCTGTTCATCGCTCCGGGATTTGAATTTCGCGTGGTCGGCGGGCTGCTGACGAACTTCCACCTGCCGCAATCGACGCTGCTCATGCTGGTGTGTGCCTTCGGCGGCACGGCGAATGTGCTGGCTGCGTACAACCATGCGGTCGCCGCCGGATATCGCTTTTTTTCCTACGGAGACTGCATGTTCCTGGCCTGAACAGTGAACTCCGGGATTCGATAGACTCGACCATGATGGCGAACCAGCCCACAAAGCCCGCGATTTACCTCCTCGACAGCATGGGATTCATCTTCCGCGCGTATCACGCCATGCAGCGGCAGCGACCCATGTCCACGCGCACGGGTATACCGACGGCAGCGGTGTACGTCTTTGTGAATATGCTGAACAAGCTGCGGAAGGACTTCCACCCTCAGTATCTCGCGGCGGTGTTCGACGTGAGCGCGCCAGTGTTTCGCGACGAGCGAGCGAAAGAAATCAAGCTGCGGAAATTCAACAGCGCGACCCAGACCTTCGACCAGGTGGAGTATGCCGGGTATAAAGCTAACCGCGCCGAGATGCCGCCGGACCTTTCGCAGCAGATTCCGTACATCCGGCGCGCGCTGGAGGCGTTGCGAATTCCCATTCTGCAGCAGGAGGGATTTGAGGCCGACGACGTGATCGGGACGCTGTCGCGACAAGCGTCCCAGCAGGGCCATCCGGTGTACGTTGTGTCCAACGATAAAGACATGATGCAACTGGTGGGCGACAACGTGTTCATGCTGAATCCGGCCAAGGACAATCTGGTTCTGGATCGCGAGGGCGTAGTGGCCGCGCTGGGAGTACCGCCGGAGCGAGTGGTGGATGTGATGGCGCTGCGCGGCGACACCATCGACAATATCCCCGGCGCGCCGGGTATCGGCGACAAGGGATCGGTCGAGCTGATTCAGCAGTTCGGCAGCGTGGAGGCGGCGTTGGATCGCGCCGAGGAAGTGAAGCGCAAGACCTATCGCGAGTCGCTTCAGAACAATCGCGACACCGTGCTGTTGAGCAAGGAACTGGTGACGATCCACTGCAATGTTCCGCTGGAGCTGGATCTGGAACAGATGCAGACACGGGCGCCGGACCCGATTGCCAGCCGCGAGTTGTTTACCGAGCTGGAATTTACCACGCTGATCAAAGAACTGGGCGTCGAGGAAGCGCCGAAGCAGACGGCGGAACTGGTGCTCGAACCAACGCTGGAGCAGTTGGATGAAATCCTGACGGCAGCGCGCGCAGGAACGTTGACGGTGGCGAGCGAAACGGGAGCAGCGGCCGCGGAGGCGGCGGAAGATGCCGAGGAGTCGGAGCCGGCACAGCAATCTTTCTCTCTGCTGGACGCAATAGAGGCGTCGGAGACAACTCCGCAAGTGACCGCCCTGACGCTGGGTCTGGCGGCGGACGACAAGAAGGCCCTGCGGGTGCGATATGAGGGCGCGGCGGCGGCCATGCTTCGCGCTGCGTTGGAAGATGCCGCGCTGGCCAAATCCGTGCACGATCTGAAGGCCCTGCTGCGGGCGACACAGGCGCAGGGGATTGCGCTCAAAGGCGTGCGCGACGATCTGATGCTCTATTCCTACCTGCTGAATCCGACCCATGCGACGCACCGCCTGGCGGACGTGGCGGCCCGGTTCGACAATCAGTCGTTACGCGGCGAAGGGGACGCAGCGCTGCCGATGGCGGCGGCGGCGATTGCGCGCCTGGCGCCGCAGTTGCGCGACGCGGTGGACCATGCGGAGACGCACGACGTGTATGAGACCATCGACCTGCCGCTGACGCCGATTCTGCTGGAGATGGAGGATGCCGGAGTTCGCATCGACGCGCGCGCGCTGGAAAAGTTTTCCGAGCGGCTGGCCGGCCAGATGCAGGAGCTGGCGGAGTGCATTTTCGGCAATTGCGGGCATCGCTTCAATATCAATTCTCCCAAGCAACTGGGCGACGTGCTGTTCAACAAAATGGGACTGCCGAAGCCGGTGAAGTATGGCCGCGGAAAAGTAGTTTCGACCGCGCAGGATGTGCTGGAGGAACTGGCGGAGCACCATGAAGCGCCGCGCATGGTGCTCGAATACCGCCAACTGGCGAAGTTGAAATCGAATTACTCCGACAGCCTGCCGTTGCTGGCCGATGCGCGCCAGCGCGTGCATACCACCTTCAACGCCGTGGGCACTTCGACCGGACGACTGTCGTCCACCAATCCGAATTTGCAGAACATCCCCATCCGCACCGAGCTGGGCCGGGAGATTCGCGCCGCATTTGTGCCGGCGGAGGGGAACGTGCTGCTGTCGGCGGACTACTCCCAGATTGAACTGCGGCTGATGGCGCATTTTTCCGAAGACCGTCTGCTGTTGAAGGCCTATCGCGAGAATGTGGACATCCACACCCTGACCGCGTCGGAAGTTTTTGGCCTCCCCATTGAGGAGATGGACAAGACCACCCGCAATCGCGCCAAGGCGGTGAACTTCGGTATTGTGTACGGCATCTCGCCGTTCGGGCTGGCGCAGCAGTTGGGCATTCAACCGGCCGAGGCCCGCGTCTATATCGATCGATATTTTGAGCGCTATCAGGGCGTGCGAACGTTTATCGATCGTACGCTCGATGAGGTCCGCAGAACGCAGAGCGTGCGCACGCTGTTCGGGCGGGTGCGGCCCATTCCGGATATCGGCAGCCGGAACGCGAACATGCGCGGATTTTCCGAACGCACCGCAGTCAACACACCATTGCAGGGGACGGCGGCGGACTTGATCAAGCTGGCCATGATCCGGATTGTCCGCGAATTACGGGAGCGGAAGCTCGCCGCGCAGATGGTGCTGCAGGTGCATGATGAGCTGGTCTTCGATGTGCCGGTCGCAGAAGTGGACGAGGTAGGGGAGTTGGTGAAACGGGCGATGGAGCAAGTGATCGAGCTGAAAGTCCCGATCATCGCCGACGTAGCGGTGGGGCCGAACTGGCGGGACCTGGAGTAAACCGGATTGCTGTAGCGGAGCCATTGCCACCGGCATCGATCCGGTCGCTACGGGCGGATATTCACCAGCTCCGGCGATTGCGGCAAGCCGGGGGAAACCTCTGAGGTTTGAGGGGCGCGCCAGTGGTCGATGTAAGAGACCTGGTGGACGCAGGAGATGGTGCAGTTGGGCGCGCAGGTTTTTTGCGTCAGAAATTCCCGCTCGACATCCGCCGTCCGGTACTCGGCCAGCGGTGTACCCGGCCAGCCGCGTTGCTGCGAACAATAATGCACCAGCCCGTTCTCGCAGATGTAGAGATAGCGTGAGCCGGCGCGGCAGCGCCAGTCGTTCGGCTTGCCGTTGGCGATGGCTTCCTGAAAATGATTGAACCGGGAATAGTTCTTCTTGCTGAGCGCCTTCACCTGGTAGAAAATCTTGCGCTCTTCCTCACGCAACGGCTTCAATTGACCATCGCCGTCGTGGATGATGCCGATGGTCGAGGTAAAGCCCAGCTCCAGCGCGCGGCGCGCGATGGTCAGGGCATCCTGGGGAAACTTGATGCCCCCGCCCACGACGGAATTGATGTTGACGTGGAAGTCGGCGTACTCCGCCAGCATCTGCAGCTTCTTATCGAGCACTTTCAGGCTCTTTTTCGAAACTTCATCCGGCTGCACGTTGTCGATAGAGATCTGCATGTGGTCCAGGCCAGCCGCGTTCAGCCGCGCGATGCGGTCCGGCATCAGCAGATAGCCGTTGGTGATCATGCCGGCGATGCGGCCATGATGGCGGATGCGGGCGATGATCTGGTCCAGCTCGGGATGGAGCAGCGGCTCGCCGCCGGAGATGGTGACCACGCTGGTGCCCAGCCGCGCCAGATGGTCGATCCGGGTCAGCATTTCCGCGATTGGGACCGGGCTCGATACGTCGTCGAACTCGTTGCAATACGTGCAGGCCAGGTTGCAGCGGCGCATGGGAATAATGTGCGCCATGTAGGGATGGCTGGTCGAGGCCAGGGCATGGCCGATCGAGGCCAGCTCCCGCGCTCGCCGGGCAACCGCCTTCCTGCGGCGGGTCAGATTGGAGGAGGGTTGCACCATCTCTTTCATTGAATCACAGCCGAGGGAGGAAGCGACGGCTCGGCTTCTCAGCCGCAACGACGACACGAAATTGTCAACTGGACAACCGGTTGTCGTTCCGCGGTTCAGGATTTGCTGGGCGCCAGAGTCAGCAGCAGGATTTGCACTTGACGATGGCGCAAGACCTTCAGTTTGATGGCGTCGTGCCGGTTGTCCTTCAGCACGTGGTTCCAACGGCCGCGCGAGGTCATGGGCGCGTCGTTGGCCTGACAGATCACGTCTCCAGCTTGCAGCCCGGCCCGCAGCGCTGGGCTGTCCGGGTCGATGCTCTTGATCAGCAGCCCGGTCGAGTTTGTCAGGCCGAAATATCGCGCCAACTGCGGATTCATCACATCGAAAATCATGCCCGTGTAGGGAAGCGTGCCGGGAATGTAGCTCATCAGGCCGCCGTTGGAGCTGAAGGTCTTGCCGATCTCGGCCGGAACTGCGTCAAAAAATCCTGTGTTCTGGGTCTTAGGGTCGGGAACCGTGTAGTGCTGGGACCAGGCCTGCTGCTCGATCGTCCTGCGATCCGCCAAAATGATACTGAAAGCGATGGATTGGCCGTTGCGCAGCACCAGCAGGGTGATGCGCTGGCCTGGGGAGGTCTTATGCAGGGCATCCCGCAGGTCCTCGGCATGCTGGGCAGCTTTGCCGTTCATCCGCAGGATCACATCGTTGCACAGCAGCCCCGCCTTGCCCGCGGGCGCGTCATGGTCGACCGCGGCGATGGCGACGCCTTCATGGGGAGGGACGTTCCACTTCGCGCGCTGCTGGCTGGTCAGGTTCTCGAAATCGACCCCCAGGTATCCGTCGCCGCGCCGGCCGCCGGTGGTGAGGGCGTTCGCGGAGCCGACCGCAAGCATCACCACCGAAAGAATGACGGAGGTGAAGCGAACAGTGCTCGAAGATGCGGGTCGCAGTCTCATCTGGAATGCTTGCTCGATGCCGCTCGGCGTTGCTTCGTCCCGTGCAAGCAGTCTGCGGCGGTTATCTCACGGTGAATCGTTGGTCGTCACTTCGACCGAGGGGAAAGGCGCTTTGCCCTATTCGGTCGGCGGAATCGCGGCCAGCACCCGAAGCGAAGCCTGACGCAAGCCCGGATTGTCGTCCTCGGTCGAGACCGTGTGGAGTACCATGCGCACGCTGCTGTCGGCCTGCACCGGCTGGAGCATCTCGAGCGCACGGCTGCGGATGGGCTGGAAGGGATCGTGCATCAGCGCCTCCAGCACCGCATCCCGCACATGCGCGTCCTCGGCCACGTAAGGCTCCAGGCCGGCCAGCGCGGTCATCCGCACACCGGGGTCGCGGTCATAGCGCAACGCCACCAGCAGCGCCGTGCGCACTGGGCCGTCCCCGCAGTCGTGGCCGGCCCGGCACTGCTTGGCCAGCAGGTCGACCGAACGGCTCTGCACCGCCGGATCGACGGAGTTGCCGGTGGCCATCAGCAGCAGCTTGCGGACCTCCGGATCGTCGATCGGCCCTTCCACGGTGGACGGCACCATGCGGTTAAAATGCACTTCCACCATGTGGGTATTGGGGTGAGGCACGATGCGGCTCACGTTGAACACCGAGGACGCCCCAGAAGGCAGAGCGGGCGCGGCCAGCGTCGCCACCGGCGGCGGCGGCACGGCTCGCTGCCCGTTCCAAAAGTGTCCCGCAGTCGCTCCAATGCCCACCCCGACAATCGCCAGTGCCATCGCCATTCCCGGCGCGGCGCGAAACTGCGCGAAGAAGCCGAAAAATCCCGTCTCCAGCCGCAGCCAGGGGCTGGGCGGCGGCAATTGATCGAGAGCATTTTCCAGACGAATGCGGCTTTCCGCTAGAAAGCTGGGGGAGGGTTCTTCCACCGGCGCCGCCAGCATGGCTCGGCGCAGCGCCCGGTAGGCATCCAGCTCGTTACGGCAGCGTTGGCAGCCGGCGACATGCTGTTCCAGGGCGTGGCAGCCTTCGTCGGGCAGTTCTCCGTAGATGTATTGCACAATGTGCTGCTGTGCGAGATTGCATTTCATGGCCTGCTCCGAAAATTGACTCGATTCACGACTCACCACCTGTCTAACGCAGCTCCGCCAGTTGGGTCCGCAACTTGCGCGTGGCACGGAACAGCGTATTTTTCGCTGTTTCTTCCGTTGTGTTCAACATTTCCCCAATGGTCCGTAAACGCAGCCCATGGTAATGCTTCAGTTCGAAAACGGTCCGCTCGCGCGGAGTCAGCTTTTCCAGCGCCGCCTGGATTTGACGGCTCAGGATCTTGCGGTTCAGCTCCCGGTCCGGGTTCGCCATGGCGCGCTCGTCGGACACGTTGATCATGGTGTCGTGCTCGTCGCCGGCGGCGTCGATCATCACCGCCGAATCCTCCCGGCGTGTCTTTTTCCGCCGCAGATGGTCCAGACACAGGTTGGTGACGATGCGATAAATCCACGTATAAAACGAACACTCAAACCGGAAGCTGCCGATATGGCGATATGCCTTCAGGAACGCTTCCTGATGAATGTCCTGCGCGTCCTGTTCCGACCCGGTCAGGTGCATCGCCAGCCGCAGCACGGCCTGGTCGTACTGGCGCACCAGAGCTTCGAAGGCCGCGCGCGAGCCCTTCTGCGCCTCACGGATCAACTCCGCGTCCTGCACCCGCGCTGAACTGTCGGCGAACATTCTCGCCTTTGATTCTATGCGCGGACGCGCCGGAAGCGGTCGGGTGGGGGGGAAGGTGTCCAATGGCAACACGCCAAAGCGTCGCGACTCCATGCATGTCTCTCCGCTTTTTTTGACGAAATTTGTCGCGAAACGGTAGCGGATTCACCGTCCCTTCGCTTTCCGATAGACTTGTCACCATGATTTCAAAGTCTCAATCTTCCTCTGGCGGCGGTTCTCTGTTCGGCCAGGATGCTGATCGCTCCGGGTGGGCGGTGGCCTATACGGATGGCGGCTCGCGTGGCAATCCAGGCCCTTCGGGTTACGGGGTGGTGGTTCAAGGGGCAGACGGCCAGGTGCTGGCGGAGCTGAGCGAATTCCTCGGCATCAGGACGAACAATGTTGCGGAGTATTCCGGGATGCTGGCGGCATTGGAATACGCGCTGGACCACGGGCTGGAGCGGCTGCGGATTGTTTCCGACTCCGAATTGATGGTCAAGCAGATGCGCGGCCAATATCGCGTGCAAAGCCCGGAATTGCGGCCGCTCTATGAGGAAGCCAAACGCCGCGCGGGGCGACTGCAGGCGTTCCAGATCGAGCACGTTTTGCGGGGAAAGAACAAAAAGGCTGACGAGCTGGCGAACCAGGCCATGGACCGCGGAATGCGGCGCAAACCGGAGACCAGGCCAGCCTCTGCAGCCGGCGCCGAGCCCACTCCTGCTCCGGTCCGGCCGCTGCGGGGAATCGTGAAAGAAGGAAAGATTTCGCTGCTGGAAGGGTCGATTCCGGAGGGGACCATTGTGGTGGTGATGCCGGAGAAGGCGCTCGGGGAACGGGCAAGACCGTAAAATCCCCGCAAAACGTCCTATCTCAGCCTCGCCAACTCCGCCGTTAGCATTTGGACGGCCGCCCCGGGATCGGCCACCTCAACGATCAATTGCTGGTATTTTTCATTCCGCAAATCGATCACGATGGTTTTTTCGGGGTGGTGAACGTCCCAGAATACCCGTTTCCCATCCTGATAAAACGTGCCCGCGGTGATGACTCCGGGAAGATTGGTTCCAGGCATCTTCAGACCATGCCACCATGCATGCGCGACTTCGGGATCGGCCCGAACGCCGGTGATGTCGGACAGCGAGATCTCAAGATTGCTCTTCAGAGCCCACAACTCATCCATCCCCTCAACATGCAGAATGACTTTGCCGTCAGCTACCTTCAGGTCGACCATAAATCCTCTCTCCGTGCTGGCATGTGTGCAGAAATTCGGCGCTATGCGGCCAGCGCGGCCTTCACCATTTCGCTCACCTGTTTGCCTTCGGCGCGGAGACCCGCGACCTGGACTTTTGCCTGGACGGCCTTCATCACGCTGCCCATCTCCTTTGGCGTGGGGCGCTGGCCGGCGGCGGACATTTCGGCAATGACCGCCTCGACGATCTCGCGAACTTCGGCTTCGCTGGCCGCCTTCGGCATGTAGCTCTCGATGATGGGAATTTCAGCGGCTTCTTTGGCGGCCAGCTCGGGACGATTGCCCTTGGTGAACTGCTCGATGGAGTCGCGACGCTGCTTGACCATGGTCACCAGAATCTGCGCCGCCTCCGCGTCGGTCAGCGGAGCGCGCTTGTCGATTTCCTTGTTCCTGAGCGCTGTTTTCATCATGCGCAGCGTGGACAGACGATCCGGGTCTTTAGCCTTCATGGTGGCGACCATGTCCTGATGCACCTTCTCAGTCAGACTCATACTTTCTCTCCGGTCAAAAAAAACACGCAATCCCTCAGTATAGCGGTCGAGCGCTACTTCTGTTCTTTCAGTAGAATCGAGCCATGCCACAGCAAACGTTTCGCAAGATTCGTCTCTTTACTCCGGGCCCGACGCCGCTGCTGCCGGCGGCGCAGTTCGCCATGGCCGCCGCCGACATCCACCACCGCACGCCGGAGTTCCGCGCGCTGTACAAGCGCGTGCTCGGCCAGGTGCAGACCTTTGTGGGCACGAAGAACGATGTGGTCATCCTTACCAGCTCGGGAACGGGCGCGATGGAAGCGTCCGTGTCGAACCTGACCTCTCCCGGCGACCGGGTGCTTGTGCTGGCCGCCGGTAAATTCGGCGAGCGCTGGACTGGCCTGGCCAAGGCCTTTGGCTGCCAGGCGGATGTGGTGAGCGTGCCCTACGGGCAGACGTTTTCGCTGGACGAAGTGAAGAAGGCGCTGCGCGAGGATACCCGCGTGGTCTACATGCAGGCGACCGAGACCTCGACCGGCGTGCGGCACGACGTGCAGGCGGTGGCGAAGATGCTGCGCCAGGCCAACAGCGAGGCCCTGCTGGTGGTTGACGCCATTACCGGCCTGGGCACCACGCATCTCGACATGGACGACTGGGGCGTGGACGTGCTGATCGGCGGCTCGCAGAAGGCGGTCATGATTCCGCCCGGCCTGGCGTATCTGGCCGCCAGCGAGCGAGCGTGGCACCGCATGGACACGACGAAAAATCCCCGCTATTACTTCGACCTGCGCAAGGAGCGCAAGTCGGCGGCGGCCGGCGAGTCGGCCTACACCCCGGGGGTGGCGCTGATTGCCGCGCTGGGGGCGGCGCTCGACTACATTGGCGCGCAGGGCGACGGCGACCTGGCGCGCGGCCGCACGCTGCTGGTCGAAAACGCCGAGACCTGTGCGGCGATGACGCGCGCGGCGATGACGGCGATGGGGATGCGATTGTTTGCGCCGGAGGCTCCGGCCGCCGCGGTGACCGCGGTGCTGCCGCCCCAGGGGGTGGACTCCGGGGTGATCGTCAAGGAGTTGAAGCAGCGCTTCGGAGCGATTATTACCAACGGGCAGGGGGAAATGAAGGGACAGATTTTCCGCATCGCGCATCTGGGGTTCTTCGATCCGCTGGATACGCTGGCCCTGCTGGGGGCGCTGGAACAGGTGGTGGCGGACACACTCCAGGTGAAGGAATTCTTGCTGGGCGATGGGCTTACGGCGGCGCAAAAGACCTTTGCGGAGCGGACCCGCGCCGCGAATGCTGCGCAGTTGGAAACAGTGGGGGCGCGCTAGTTCATCGCGGAGTGGAGAAACACGCGGGTCCCTCCACTCCGCTTTCCACCCCAGCGACCAAGACCTGTCGCTGGAGGACTCCGGGTTCGCTACTGTCGGAATGACAAACAATTTGCAATCTGCCAAAAATTCTCTGCATCAGGAATAGGACACGCAATCATGAAGGTTGTTCTCGCGGAAAAGGTGTCGCCGGCGACGGTGGCGGTATTTGCCCAGTCTCCGGACTGGAATGTGGTCACGCATGACCAGATCAAGAACGGGCTGCCGGCGGAGCTGGCCGATGCCGATGCGCTGGTGGTCCGCTCGGCGGTACAGGTGGACGCCAAGCTGCTGGAAAGCGCGCCCAAGCTGCGTGTGATCGGCCGGGCTGGGGTAGGAGTGGACAACATCGACGCCGAGGCGGCCACCCGCAACGGCATTGTGGTGATGAATACGCCCGGCGCGAACGCCGTGGCCGTGGCCGAGCTGACCATCGCGCTGATGATTGATCTGGCCCGCATGGTTCCGCGCGCCAATGACACCATGCACGCGGGCAAGTGGGAGAAGAAGTCGCTGCAGGGGAATGAGCTGCGCGGCAAGACGCTCGGCATCGTCGGCATGGGCCGGGTCGGCCTGGAAGTGGCGCGCCGCGCGCGCGCCTTTGGCATGGAACTGATCGGCCACGATCCATTTGTGTCGGAGCGGCCCAAGGAGCGGGCCGCGATCGCGCGCGAATACGGCGCCCGCCTGACCTCGCTCGAAGAGGTTTTCCGCGACGCGGATTATCTGACGCTGCATGTCGGGCTTACTCCGGACACAGAAGGACTGATCAACGAGAAGTCGCTGGCCAGCATGAAAAAAGGCGTGCGCATCGTCAACTGCGCGCGCGGGGAACTGGTGGTGGAAGAGGCGCTGGCGGCGGCTCTAACCAGCGGACAAGTGGCGGGTGCGGCGCTCGATGTATTTCGCAAGGAGCCGCTCAAGGACTCGCCGTTTTTCGCGATGGGAAACGTGATCCTGACGCCGCACATCGCCGGTTCCACCGCCGAGGCGCAGGAAGCGGTCGGCATCCAGATTGCCGAGCAGGTGCGCGCCTATCTGACCACCGGGGTGGTGCAGAATGCGGTAAATTTCCCGTCGCTCTCGCATGAGGAATATAGCGCCATGGCGCCCTATCTGGAGCTGGGCGAGCGGCTGGGAAAATTTCTTATCGCGACCTTCGACGGAAAGATCGAAAGCGTCCACATTGCCTATTCCGGCGCGCTGGCGGAGATGCGCACGGAGATGGTCCGCAACGCCGCCCTGTGCGGCATCCTCGGCAGTTCCGGCCACGCCAACCGCATCAATGCGTCGTCGGTTGCGGAAGGCCAGGGGATTCATGTTCACGAGCAAAAGGCCGAGCCGGCGAACGGCGGCGTGGGCAGCGTGCTGAAGCTGACGCTCCATTCCGGCGAACTAGGCCAGCAGCACAGCATGACGGTGAGCGGAACGGTGCTGCATGGCAAATTTCCTCGTCTGTTGGCCTGCGACGGCATCGAAATTGAAGCCCCGCTGGACGGGACGCTGCTGTTCATCCGCAATCAGGACGTACCCGGCGTGATTGGACGGATCGGAACCATCCTGGGCGAGCATGGCATCAACATCGCGAACTTCGCGCTGGGCCGGGCGCAGTTGGCAAACGGCGCCAAGGCAAGCGACGGGAAGCGGGACGCGCAGGCGGTCGTGCTGGTCGATGCACTGGGAGAGAACTCGCAAATCCAGAAGGCGCTCGAAGCGGTAGGCGCGCTGCCGGCCATTCGCAGCGTGAAGCTGGTACAAGTGAAGTAGAGTTGGCCGCGATCCCACCCTTGGCGATTCAGCCGCGAAGGATGGGGCAGCCGCTTGATTCCGGTTGCAGTATGCGAGGGTCTCGTTTATGCCGTTGTATGAGTACGAGTGCAAACAGTGCCACGAGCGGCTGGAAAAGATCCAGAGCTTCAGCGCGCTGCCGGAGAAGATTTGCCCGAAGTGCGGCGGGGAACTGGAGCGGGTGATCTCCGCCCCGGCCTTTCAGTTCAAAGGCGCGGGCTGGTATGTGAACGACTATGCAAAGAGCGGCGCGAAGAAGACGCCGGCGAGCGGCGAAGACAAGTCAGACTCGTCCACGGAAAGCAAGTCGGACGGCAAGTCGGACGGCAAGACGGATGGCAAGAACGCGGGAAAATCCTCCGGCGAGTCCGCGCCCGCCAGCGCTTCCTCGAGCAATTCGAGTTCTGAAGGCTCCAGCGGCGGCAATGAGACCACGAGTTCGAAGCCGGCTGCCTCACCCTCCGGATCGTAGCCCTCACGCGGCGCTGCGGTGGCCGCAAGAAAAAAAGCAGGCCCCTCCACTTCGCTTTCCACCCCAGCGACGAAGACCTGTCGCTGGGGACCCCGGTTGCGCTCCGGTCGGGGTGACAGATTGACTTCGCGCTGCGGTCCCGTCGAAATGCCAAATCTCTCACCGCACTGTTTTCTCTTCCGTACCGTTTCCATCGAAATCGTAGAGCGAATCGCTAGAATCGGAGTGTGTTCGATCATTCGCTCGAGGTTGCGGAAAGCGTGACTGCCGACTGGCTGGAAAGTCTGCCGACCCGGGCGGCGGTGTTTGTGCTGTTCGGGCGAGACGCCGGGAGCGAGCCCTATATCTCGAAGACGGCGAACCTGCGGCGGCGGATCGAGCGCCTGCTGGCCCCGGCCGCGGCGGGCACCAGGCGGCTGCATCTGGGCGGGCGAGTGGGGCGGCTGGAGTATTCGGAGGCGGGTTCGCGGTTCGCGACCTCTCTGCTGCTGGTGCAGGCGACCCGCGCCTATTGCGGGCCGCGAGCGAAGGAGCGATTGCGGTTGCGGCCGCCGGCGCTGCTGCGGATGGCCATCGAAAACGCCTATCCGCGCGTCTACGCGACCAATCGGGTGACGCAGCGGGCGCTGGCCACCACCTACGGGCCATTTTCCTCGCGGGCGGCGGCGGAGCGGTTCCTCGACGACTCGCTGAATTTTTTCGATCTGCGCCGGTGTACCGAGGATTTGCATCCCGACCCGGCCTTTCCCGGCTGCATGTATTCGGAGATGAAGATGTGCCTGGCGCCGTGCTTTCGCGGCTGCACGGAGGAACGTTATGCGCTGGAAACATCGCGGGTGCGGGAGTATTTCGCTTCGCGCGGCGCGACCACCATTGCGGAGCTGGAGCGGGAGCGGGAGGCGGCCTCGGCGGCGCTCGACTTTGAAACCGCGGCGCGGCTGCATCAGCGCGCCGAGAAAATGAAGGCGGTGGCGCAACAGGCGGCTCCGCTGGTGCGGGCAATTGCGGAGCTGGATGCGATCGTCGTGCAGCCGCTTGGGTCGCAGGCCGGCGCTCCGCCGATCGCGACGAAGACGGAGAAAATGTCCGACCGCGCGCTGCGGTCGGAGGCGAGCCATGTCGCCGTTTTTCTGGTGTGCGGCGGCAGGATTCTCGGTCCCGCATTCTTTTCCGTCGAGGGGATGCGGCATCCGAACGAGCGCGCCGGTTCCACTTCACTGTTTGCTCATCCGACGCTGCTGGAGCCGGTCCCGCTGGATCCGTCCCCGGTTGCGGGGAATGGAAAAGCGTCGCGCGGAGTGCTGGAGGAGCGGCTGCAGGCGGTGCTCGACGAGCTGGAGGCGCAGGGGCGGCCGCAAAAATTTCCGGCGGAGCAGTTGAGTGAGCACTTGTCGTTGCTGGCGCGCTGGTATTATCGTCCGCCGGCGCGGCGGGTGGGGGAGATATTCTTTCGCGATTCGGGCGGCGCGTTTCCGCTGTCGCGGGTGCTGCGGGGGATTTCGCGCGTGTTCTGCGGGCAGCGGGAGGCGATAGAAGCTGCGCCTGGCCAGTCGGAGGCCGGGTCGGCGCTGTGATAGGATTTTCTTCGCTCCGATAAAGAAATGAGGGATCGACGGATGAAGCCGCAGGTCTCTCCACTTCGCTTTCCACCCCGGCGACGAAGAACTGCCCTGGGGGGCCCCGGTTGCGCTCCGATCGGGAGGACAAATCCGGAGAGGTTGCGCTCCGGCCAGGAATGACAATTTATGCTGAGAACGAATGACGCGGGACATTAGCGAGCGACGGCGGCGATGGCCGGCCGGGTTGGAATGGCTGCTGGCCGCGGTCGCGCTGATTCCCATTGCGCTGTTTCTCGTCACCAGCCTGAGCCGCCTGCGATATCCATTTCCGCTGGAACAGTTGGAAGGCCCCATGCTGCAGGCTGCGGAACGCGTGGCCGCCGGCCTGCCGATTTACGTTCGCCCCAATTTTCATTTCATCCCCTACATGTATGGGCCGGCCTACTACTATGTTTCCGGCTGGGCGCTGCGATGGCTGGGAGGGGGATTTTTTCCGCTGCGGCTGATTTCGCTGCTGAGTACCTGCGCGTCGTTCGCGCTGATTTACATCTTTGTGTTGATGGAAACCGGCGGCGGACGCTTTCGCCGGCATCTGGCGGCGATCGTCGGGGCGGGCATGTATGCCGCCGCTTATCCCTGGACGCGGGAATGGTTCGATCTGGGGCGGCTGGACGCTTTCTACGTTTTTCTGCTGCTGGTGGCACTCCTCTGCACGCGAAGGTTGCATCCGGTAATTGCGGCCGTGGCTTGGACGCTGACGTTTCTGGCCAAACAGACGATTTTTCCGGTTGCAGTGGTGATGTTGTGCCACGACTGGAAACACCCGCGTCGAGTGGTAGCCGGGGTTGCCAGTTTCGTGGCCCTGTCGGCGGCGAGTTCGGCCCTTTTGAATCACGCCACACAGGGCTGGTTCGGCTTCTATGCCTTTACCGTGCCGCACGCGAATGCGGACCTGCTGCTGCGCCCGGCGGTCTTTTATATCCCTTCGCAAGTGCTGGCTCCCTTCGGTATCGCGCTGCTGGCGGTTGCGGCGGCCTGGGTGCTCGGGGTCTTCGCCCGGCCGGCGAGGATGGCGGAGCCGAGCGAAGGAGAAACCGCAGGTTCCTCGACCGAGTCCTTGCTTCGCCAGGACTCCGCTCGGAATGGCAATCCCTCTTTCGAAACCTTCGGTCGGGGTGACCATCGCTTCGGCCCGTTTTATCTGCTGGCCGGTGCCTCTACGTTTTTCCTTTGCTGGTTTTTGCAGGCGCACGGCGGCGCGTCCGGCAACACCGCCATGCCGTTTTATGCCGTGCTCGCCATTCTGTTTGGGATCTCCTTTGCAGGGATCGAACGCACGCTGGTGAGGGAGAAATTTCCCGACGCGTGGCGGGTCCTTCTGCTGGCGGCGGTGGCGATTCCGCTGCTGGCGTGGGTGTACAACCCGCACGACTATCTTCCGCACCGCGATCTGAGGGTGGGCAACCAGGAACTTGTCGCCTGGCTGCACACGTTTCCCGGCGATGTGTTTTTGCCGTCCAATCCGTATGCGGCGACGCTGGAGGGCAAGCCCTGGCACCCGGACATTGCCGCGCTGCACGACGCTCTGCAGCCGGGCTGGGCTGGGGTTCGGCAGCCGCTGCTCAATACCATTCGCACGGCAATCGATGGGGAAAAGTTCGACGCCATCGCCGTCGATGAGCTGCCGGAGCAGGCGCTGGCGGCCCAGACCTGGCTGCCGGCCGATCTGCGAACGCATTATCCGGTGGTGGGGTGGGTGCCGGGCGCGGAGGCGACCGATCCGTTTACTCCTCATCCGATCTTTTTTCTGCTGCCCTGTCGGGAGCTTCCGCTGGCCACGGCAAAAGGTTGGAAGCTGTTGCAGCCGGCAGGGCAAACCGGCTGTCCGCGCTGATAGACTAAAAGCACTGTGGTGGAGCTGGCGCCTTCCATTCTTTCCGCCGATTTTGCGCGTTTGGCCAAGCAGATTGACGCGGCCGAGCGTGGCGGCGGAACTGTCCTTCATCTGGATGTGATGGATGGCCATTTTGTACCGAACATCAGCTTTGGGCCGCCGGTGGTGGCGTCCCTGCGCAAGGCGACCAGACTTCCGCTGGACTGCCACCTGATGGTCGAAAATCCGGATGAGTTTATTCCGGCGCTGGCCGAGGCCGGCGCAAACTGGGTCAGCGTGCATTACGAGGCCTGCCGCCATCTGCACCGGACGCTGGAATTGATCGCACAGCATGGGATGCAACCCGCGGTAGTCATCAATCCCGCGACCCGGGTAAATTTTCTGGTGGATATTCTGCCGATGGTGCATCACGTTCTGGTGATGAGCGTGAACCCGGGTTTTGGCGGGCAGCGGTTCATTCCGTTTTCGACCCGCAAGATTCGAAGGTTGTGCGAACTGCGGTCGGAGTTGAACCTGAAGTATCGGATTGAAGTCGATGGCGGAATTGCGGAGGACACTATCCCGCAGGTTGTGGAAGCGGGCGCGGACCTCCTGGTGGCCGGCAATGCCGTGTTTGGCCGGGGCGACCCGGAAGAGAATGCTGCTCGTCTGCTGCGCCAGGCGCGACTGGCGGCAGGGGAATTGCAGGCGGTTTGAGAGCTTGATGCACGATGCCGGAATGGCGGGCAGTCGCAACAGTCACAAAAGGTGAAGTCACAATGAGTTGTTTCGCAAAAAAATCGTTTCATCGCTATGCCGCGCTGGGGATTCTGACCGCAATGACGGGCGGGGTAGCCCAGGCCGGGATCTTCCATCACAAGCAGAAGCCGCTGTCGCAGAAGCAGGACGCCCTGGCCAGCCTGGCCTCCAAACAGCCGGACAAGGAGTTGTTCGACCGCGCCATGCGGGCGGAGAAGAAAGATAAATTCGACATTGCCCGGCTGGACCTGCAGACCCTGTTGAACACCTATCCCGACTCCGAATATGCCATGCGGGCGAAGCTGGCCATCGGCGACACCTGGTACAAGGAAGGCGGCGCCGCCGCCATGCAGCAGGCGGAGGAGGAATACAAGGACTTCATCACCTTCTTCCCCGACAAGCCGGAAGCGGCGGAAGCGCAGATGAAGGTCGCGGACATTTATTACAAGCAGATGCAGAAGCCGGACCGCGACCCGACCAATACCATCCGCGCCCAGGAAGAGTACCGGGCGATGATCCTGCAATATCCCGAGTCCACCCTGATTCCGGAAGCCAAGCAGCGGCTGCGCGAGGTGCAGGAGGTCCTGGGCGATCACGAGTTCACCATTGGTGCGTATTACCAGGCGCAAATGAATTATGGGGCGTCGATCGCGCGGATGCAATCGATCATCGACACCTATCCGCTGTATAGCCGCACCGATGAGGCGCTGCTGGACGTGGGCGACGCCTATGCGGCCGAGGCTAGGAACGCCGCCCTGCTGCGCGTGGATCCGGCCGCCAAAGCGCGCCTGGTAAAGCTGTATCGCGACCGGGCGGCCCATGCCTACGACCGCGTGATTCTGAAGTATCCGATGGCGCCCCGTGCCGACGACGCCCGCGATCGGCTCGAGGCCATGAACCTCCCGGTTCCGGAGCCGAACCAGAAGGAACTGGCTGACAGCGCGGCGATCGAGCAGAGTCGCGCTCCGGTGGACCTCAAATACAGAACCATCATCCTCATCACCTCCCGGCCGTCCGTTGTGCAGGCTTCCCATGTGGGAGAGCCCAGCCTGGCCAGCCCGACACCCATCATGGCTCCAGAAATTGTGAAAGAGACATTGGCGGATATGCGCTGGTCGGTAAAGCCTGATGGCAAACCGGCGCCCACCGCGCCGGGTACGTCGAACAACCTGAATGCAATTGCCGCGGTCGCGGGCGGCGGCGCGACCAACCCGGTGACTGCGGGGTCGACGTCCCCCACTGGGACCACTCCCACCAACACCATGCAGATGAACGACATCGATGCCAATGGGGCGCTGACGGGCGCGGTCGAGGACTCGAACGGAGTGAATTCAGGCAATGCCGTGCAGCCTCCGGTGGGGTCAGGCACCGCACCGCCCACCACCGCGCCTTCGGTTGGCGGGAACGGAACTCCGACGGTTCCGCCGACCAACACTACACCAACCAGTCCGCAGCCGGGTGTGTGGCCTTCCGCCCGGAAAGACAATGGCGGGTTGCCGACGGTCACGCCCACGGACAGTACGCCACTGCCCGCGCCGGCCGCAGCGGCCGCTGCTCCCAGCCAGGTGAACGATGTGCCCGCCGGCGGCCACCAGGTGAATACCGTGGGCGAGAACACCGTGGCCACGGGCAAGAAGAAGAAGAAACACCACAAGCCGAAGTTCAAGCAGGGCGAGGAATCTTCCAGCACGCACAAGAAGAAAAAGGGAATCCACAGATTGCTGCATCCGTTTTAGAAAAATTTCGCCGGGGAGAAAGCGCGGACCGTGCGGAATTGTGTGGGTGCATTCGCGCGGGTCGATTCGCTCAGCGCCCGTGAAACCGGATTTCGCGTGGGATCCCCTCCCGCGGTGCAAAAAGCGCGGCGCGGTTGCGGCTGCCGTGAATTGCCTGCGGGACGGTTGCGGTCGAAGAGCATTCCGCTGATGTTTGTGCGGACCCCCCCGGATGCATGAATGGCCGGTGTGGCGCAGCAATCTCATCCACTTTGCGCCGCTGCTGTTTCAGCCGAAGTAGTGCCCCGATTCGCTGTGCTATTGTGAAATCTGGCCGGATATTTTTTCACTCCCGGTCCCTCCAAGCCCATGCCCCGCGAGCTCCCAAAGACCTACGACCCCACTGCCATTGAAGACCGATGGGCGGCATTCTGGGTGCGCGAGCGATTGTTCGAGGTCCCAACTCCTTCAGATTCCAGCGCGCTGTCGCACCCCTTCACCCTTCTTTTGCCTCCCCCCAATGTGACAGGCCGTCTGCACATGGGACACATGCTGGAGCAGACGGAAATCGACATACTGATCCGTTGGCGCCGTATGCGTGGCGAGCAGGCGCTATGGATACCCGGCACCGACCACGCCGGCATTGCCACGCAGATAATGGTCGAGCGGCAACTGACGAATGACGGCAAAAGCCGCCAGCAACTTGGGCGGGAAGCATTCCTGGAACGCGTGTGGGAGTGGAAGCGCGAGTATGGCGGCGCGATCCTCGACCAGATGAAGCGGCTGGGTGCGAGCGTCGACTGGTCGCGCGAATACTTCACTCTCGATGAGCGTCTCTCGACCGCGGTGAAGGAGGCCTTCGTTCGCCTCTATCAACAGGGGCTGATCTATCGCGGCGCCTACATTGTGAACTGGTGCCCGCGCTGCCAGACCGCCATCAGCGATCTCGAAGTGGTACACGAGGAACAGCAGGGCAAGCTCTACGAAATTCGCTATCCGCTTGTCGACGGCAGCGGCTCGATCACCGTGGCCACCACGCGCCCGGAGACCATGCTGGGCGATGTGGCCGTGGTGGTGAATCCGAGTGACGAGCGCTACACGCACCTGCATGGGAAGAAGTTGCGGCTGCCGTTGACCGAGCGCGAGATTCCCATCCTGGCCGATGACTGGGCCGATCCGGAGTTCGGCACTGGCGCAGTCAAGGTGACGCCGGCGCACGATCCCAACGATTTTGCCATCGGGCAGCGACACAAACTGACTCCCCTCGTGGTGATGGACGAGACTGCCCACATGAACGCGGCGGCGGGCGCGTATGCTGGCCTTGACCGCTACGCCGCGCGCAAGCGCATCGTCGCCGACCTGGAAGCGCAGGGCTTGTTGGCCGGCGTGAAGGACCATGGCAATTCGATCGGCAAGTGCGCCCGCTGCGGAACCGTGGTCGAGCCGCGGCTTTCGATGCAATGGTTCGTGAAGATCCAGCCGCTGGCGGATAAAGCCATCGAAGCGGTTGAGAGCGGCGCGATTCGATTCACTCCAGAGCAATACAAGAAGACGTATTTCGAGTGGATGCGGAACATCCACGACTGGTGCATCTCGCGCCAGCTCTGGTGGGGCCATCGCATCCCGGCATGGCACTGCGCGGACTGCAAAGAGATCACCGTCGCGCGGGAAACGCCGAAGAAGTGCTCGCATTGCGGTAGCGAGAAATTGACGCAGGAAACGGATGTGCTGGATACCTGGTTTTCCTCCGGGCTGCTGCCGTTCACCGTCTTCGGCTGGCCGGAGCGGACGTCCGACCTGGCAGCCTTCTATCCCACGCAGCTTCTGGTGACCGGCTTCGACATTCTCTTCTTCTGGGTCGCGCGGATGATCATGCTGGGCTGCCACTTCATGCTCGACGCGCCCATGCCGGACGGCAGCACGCGCGAGTTGAAAGACGCGGTCCCGTTTCGCGAGGTCTACATCCACGCGCTGGTGCGCGACGCCGACCGCCAGAAGATGTCGAAGACCAAGGGAAACGTCATCGACCCGATCGACATCATTCAACGCTATGGCACGGACGCGGTGCGGTTCACGCTGGCTTCGATGGCTTCGCCGGGAACGGACATCGCCTTCAGCGAAGCGCGCACGGAGGGCAATCGAGCCTTCGCCAACAAAATCTGGAATGCGGCGCGGTTCATCTTCATGCAGATGGAGCGGGCCAAGGAAGCGGGGATTGAGATTGATCTTGATCTTCTGGGTGGTGCGCTGCAACCGGCCACGGATGCGCCGCTCGAAGCGCGCTGGATTATCTCCCGATTTAATGCAACCACGGTTGAGGTCCGTGAGGCACTTAGCACTTATCGATTTGATGATGCTGCAAATGCACTGTACCAATTTTTTTGGAGCGAGTTCTGCTCCCGTTATATCGAAATTGCCAAGTTGCGCATTAAACCAACCGCAGTCGATACGACGACACTGCTAGCGGTATTTGAGGCCTCGCTGCGATTGCTCTCACCGTTTATGCCATTTCTAACTGAGGAAATCTGGCATGCACTGTACCAAGGCAAACCGCCGCTTGATTCTATTGCTCTTGCGGAATTTCCATACTGCGATCAGAGAGATCTTAAAGCCGAAGACGAAATGGACCGCTTGTTGCGTTTGATTACAACTATACGATTCCTCAAAAAACAACTCGAAGTGCCAGAAGGTCTTGCGGTTGATCTTGAATATGTCGAATGGGAAGGCGACAAGATTATCACGGATAATCGCGATATTGTGATGGGGCTCGCGCGAGTATCCAAAATCGATCCGGTTCTTGTATCTGTCCGTCCCTTAGGAGACTGGCACTTAACGGACCAGACGTATATCCACATCGATTACCAAAAGCCGCGCGATCTGAGTTCTGAACGGGAACGATTGAACAAAGATCTGGCGAAACTTTTAAAGGAAATGGAATCGAAACAGTTGCGATTACAGGATTCGGTTTCTCTTGCAAAAGCTTCGCCAAAGTTTGTGGATGGACTGCGGTCGCGTGCCGATGAATTGAGCGTATTGGTCGAAAAAACGCGAGCGGCGCTGGATGCGCTGGACACGGTGGAGAGCCGATAGGGATGGACTGGAAAACCAAGCGGGTTGCCGCGATTCTGGAACAGGCGCTGATCGAGGACCATGCCACCAGTGATGCAACCACCTGGTTGACGCTGGATGCGAAGCTGCCCGTCTCGGCCACTATTCTGGCCAAGCAGGACTGCATTCTGGCCGGCTGGGAGGTAATCCCGCGCACACTGGAGGCGTTCCGCAGACTCGACCAAAGCTCGTCCCGACGGTTCGAAGTCGTCCATCATCCGGAAATATTCGACGGCGTGCGGGTACGCAAAGGTCAGGCGATTGCCGTGATTCGCGGCGACGCGCGGACGATCCTGGCCTGCGAACGCGTGACCCTGAACCTGTTGCAGCGCATGTGCGGCATCGCTACGGAAACCCGCAAATATGTCGATGCCGTTGCCGGAACCGGCGCGGTGATTCTCGACACGCGGAAGACGGTTCCCGGTTTGCGGCTGCTGGATAAATACGCGGTCTCCTGCGGCGGCGGGCAGAATCACCGCATGGACCTGGCCGACGGCGTGTTGATCAAGAACAACCATATTTCTCTCGGCGGAGGGGTGGCGACGGTGCTGGCGAGCGCGCTGAAGCATCGGAAGCCAGGTCAGAAAATCCAGGTGGAAGTGCGCACCATGGCGGAGCTAGAAGAGGCGCTCGAGAGTGGCGCCGACTCTCTGTTGTTCGACAATATGTCGCCCGCGGAAACAAAAAAGGCAGTCCATGTCGCGCGCAAGCGTGACCGCAGAATCCCGATCGAGGCCTCCGGCGGCGTGACCCTGGAAACGGTACGAAAATATGCCCAGACCGGGGTAAATTTCATCTCCGTGGGCGCTCTGACGCACTCCGTGACGGCGATCGACCTGAGTATGCGGATCACAGCGGAGATTTTCTAAATCCACCCGATCGATGACCGACCCGCTTGACATTCGCGCTTTGCAGTCGGCCCTGGAAGGCTCCGCATTCGCGGAGCACATCGAGCTTTTTCCCGCCATCGGCTCCACCAACACCCATGCCATGCTGCAGGCGCAAAAGGGAGCGCCACATGGCTCGGTCTATGTGGCGGAGGAGCAAACCGCGGGCCGCGGGCGCGGAGCGCATGGCTGGCATTCCGAGCCTGGCGCCGGACTATACATCAGCGTTCTGCTGCGTCCGCGAATGGCGCCGGCGGATGCGTTGTGGGTTTCGCTCGCCGCCGGACTGGCGGTCCAGGCAGCCGTGGAAAATGTAACCGCGTTGGTTGCTGATATCCGCTGGCCCAACGATCTGCTGTTCGGGGAACGGAAATTCGGCGGCATTCTTACTGAGATGAACGCTGAGGCGACCCGGGTGCGCTACCTGGTCACCGGAATCGGCATCAACGTGAACCATGGTGAATTCCCGCCGGAGCTGCGCGACACGGCAACATCGCTGCGGCTGGAGTCGGACCGCTTTACTTCTCGACAAGACCTTGCCATTGCGATTCTGCGGGCATTTCATGAAGAGACGAAGGCGCTGATGCAGGCGAAGAATCTTTCCCAGGCCACGGACAGCATATTGCGGCGCGTGGAGAAAAAATCCAGCTGGATTCGCGGCAAGCGCGTGTCCGTAGACGAGAGCGGAGGGTACACTGGCGTCACCGCGGGTCTGGATGCACGAGGTTTTCTGCGCGTCCAAACGGGAGCCGGTATGCGCACCGTACTGTCCGGCGGAGTCCGTGCGGCGAAGGGATGAATCGAATGCTGCTGGTGTTGAACGTTAACAATACGAACACGGTGATCGCCCTGTATCCGCTGGTGGACGGGAAAACCGGCGAATTGCGCGCAACCTGGCGCATCAGTACGCGGCATGCGCAGACGGCGGACGAATACGGCATTCTGATTCGCAGCCTGCTGGGTACCGAGGGCGTCGCCAGCAAGGATATCGGCGGCATCGTCGTCGCCTCGGTGGTGCCGCCAATCGACTGGATTCTGCGGCAATTCTGCGAGCGCTACTTCAACCATAAGCCGCTGTTCATCGAGCCGGGCGTCAAGACCGGGCTGCCGATCCTGACCGACAATCCCGGCGAAGTGGGCGCCGACCGGGTAGCGAATTGCGTCGGTGCGTTCGAGCGGTACGGCGGCCCTTGTATCGTAGTCGACTTCGGCACGGCGACGAACTTCGATGTGGTTTCCCGCAAGGGAGAATTTCTCGGCGGCGCGATCGCGCCGGGAGTGAATGTCGCGGCGGAGGCGCTGTTTGCCCGCGCCGCAAGACTGCCTCGGGTGGAGATCAAACGGCCTCCCAAGCTGATCGGGACGAACACCGTGGACAACCTGCAGATCGGACTGTATTACGGACATATCGGTCTGGTGGACGGAATTCTGGAGCGCATGGTTGGCGAACTGGGGCAGGAGACGAAATGTGTGGCCACGGGTGGACTGGCGCGGCTGATTGCCGGCGAGTCGAAGTATATTTCCGAGGTGAACGAGACGCTGACGCTCGAAGGCTTGCGCATTATCTATGAGCGCAACGCTCTGGTTCCGCCGCGCCAGCGCTCGCGGAAATCGCTCGCCAAACACGAGTCGTAGGCCCGGTCTTGCAGAACTATTTCAACTACTACACGGAAATTGAGGAGCATTTTCAACGTCGCCGCGGCACGCTGCTGATGCTGTCTACGCTGGATTGGTCTCTGATCGCGGCATGGCAACAGGCCGGGTTTCCACTGGCGGCGGTGCTGGCGGGCATCGATGCCACGTTCGAAAAATACGCGGCCCGGAAGGCGAAGGGCCGTGTGCGGCGCATCAACGGGCTGGCCTATTGCGCGCAGGAAGTACTGCAAGCAGTTGAGGATATGCGGGAGGCGGCGACGGGCACGTCACCGGCGCAGCGGGACAGTGGGTTTGAGGTTCCGCGCGTCGCCGGTTACTTGCACCAGACGGCGGAAGAGCTTCGCAACGCAAAGGTCGCGCCCGGCGCGCAGAAAATATTTTCTGACGCAGCGGAACGATTGGCCGCGCTGGCTGCGGCTCTCACGAACGGCGAGGAAATCTCGACCGAGTCGCTCGAGCACAACCTGGTGGCGCTCGAAGACCAGTTGTACGCGGCGTTGCAGGCATTCACTCCGGCCGAGGAGTTGGTCACGTTGCGCGAGCAGTCGGCGCGGGAACTGGCGCCCTATCGCAGTCGTTTGCAAACGGTGCAGATTCGTCAGATTGAACAGCAGTTTCTGCGCCGTTCATTATTCGAGAAGAATGGCCTTCCTCGCCTGAGCCTGTTCTACATGCGGCAGTCATGAAGCTGACCATTGAAAAGGTTGTCTATGGCGGCCAGGGGCTGGCGCGCGTACCCGCGGAAAGCGGGTCGCGGAGCGGCATGCGCGTGTTTGTGCCATTCACGCTGCCGGGCGAATCCGTCGAAGCGGAGATTATCGGCAATCATCGCGGCTACTGCGACGGGGAACTACGACAGATCGAGCACGCGTCGCAACATCGCGCCGCACCGCCGTGCCCGGTGTTTGGCGCCTGCGGCGGTTGCCAGTTGCAGCACAGCGACTATCCGTATCAGGTGGAGATGAAGCGCGCGATGCTGGGGGAAAGCCTGACCCGCGCAGGGATTCGCGAACTGCCCGCGATTGCCGCGCTGACCGGTGCGCCGCTGGGATATCGGAATCGTGTGCGGCTACAGATGCAGACGCGGCCGGAGTTCGCGATTGGATATCGCCAGGCGAAATCGCATCGGCTGATATCGATCGACCATTGCCCGATTGCCGCGCCCTTGCTGGAGCGGTGTATTGCCGTCCTGGGCAAGGCGGTTCCGGCGGATGCGACGGAGATCGAGCTGTTCACCAACCACGATGAAAGCGAGCTGCTGCTGACGCTGTGGATGGCGCAGCGTTCGTTCGAGCAGAAATCAGCGAAGGAATTTATCCAGCAAATTCAAAAGGACATCCCCCAGTTGACCGGCGCCGCAGTGCTGTCGATCGAAGACCAATCGGCAATCGGAGCGCGGCCATTGCTTGAATGGGGACGGCAATCGCTGCAGTATCGCGTGGCCGGGCGTTCCTATACGGTTGGCCGAGGATCGTTTTTTCAGATCAACGCGAGCCTGCTCGATGCTTTCGTCGCCGCTGTAGTAGGGGATGAGTCCGGCAACACCGCCTGGGATCTGTATGCCGGCGGCGGCCTCTTTTCGCTCGCCCTGGCCGATCGCTTCGCGCGCGTGCTGGCAGTTGAGTCCAGCCCATCGAGTGGCAGGGACCTTCGCAGGAACCTCCAGGGTACGAAGGGAGTCGCGGTTCTCTCCACCACACGGGAGTTTCTTCAGACGGCGCGCGCGGAACCCGCGCCGGACTTGGTTGTGCTGGATCCGCCGCGGGCCGGGGCTGGAGAAGAAGTGTGTCGCCTGTTGGCCGGCTGCAACCCGAAACGGGTCGTCTATGTCTCCTGCGATCCCGCAACGCTGGGCCGCGATCTGGCCGCATTGATACAATCCGGCTACCGCCTCCTACGATTGCAGCTGGTCGATATGTTTCCGCAGACGAGCCACCTGGAAACCATCGCGACGCTGGAGCGTTAGTTCGCGGAGCCAGACATGGTTCTCCCCGCGCCCCCCATCGCGCCACTTGAGACCACCCGGCCACGCCGCCGAACGCGTGGATATCGGCCCGCTCCACTGCGCGCGACCCGGCACCGGCGCAAGCTGGAAAAGCTTACCTTTGCGGCGGCGCCCATGCTGCTGGCCGCCACTGCGTTCGCTGCGGGCATCGTGGACGCGCGCTGGGTCTGGCATCCTCCGCTGCTTTTCCTGTTGTGTGCGCTGCTGGCGGCGGGGCTGACGCTGCTGGCCGCCTGGCGCGCTCAGCGAACAATCCTGCTTCCGCTCCTGGTGCTGTGGTTTGCCGTGGGGCAGTTCTGCGCGCAGACGGCTCCGGTGCCTGCTCCGTCTACCAACCTGCAGCCGCTTGCCGATGGATTGATACGCAGTGCGACCGGGACCGTGGTCGGGATCCACTCTCCGCGCGCGGAAACGCGAAGTCTTTCCCATGGCCGGGGAGAGACCACCGAGCATACGCAACAGATCGATCTGGCGCTCGACCATGTCGAGGACTTTACCGCCGACCTGGATTGGCAGGCGGCGGTCGCGGGCGGCCTGCGGCTGACGATTTACGCGCGAGAAGGACAGCACCTGCCGCGAGTCCATTGCGGCGAACGATTGAACGCGACGGTTCGGATGCACACGGCGGAGCGCTATCGAGACCCGGGCGCGTGGGACTACCCGGCCTACCTGGCGCAGCACGGCATTGCGGTGCTGGGCAGCGCGGATGCAACCCGCGTGGAACAGGCAGCGGAGCAAGGGCGCACGACGCTGACCTGCCTGGCAACCGCGGCGCAGGTGTGGGCGGGCGCACGGCTGGACCGGATCGCGACCCTGAGCACAGGGTTGACGTGGCTGCCCGGGTGGCTGCGGCTCACGCCACAGGACAGCGACGTACTGAGCGCGATGCTCTTCGGCGACCGCACGCGCCTCAAGCATTCCCTGCGCAGCGCGTTTGAGCGGACCGGTTCGTTTCATCTGCTGGTCGTCTCCGGACTGCACATCACCATCGTGATTGGGCTGATTTTCTGGTTCGTCCGGCGGCTCCGGCTGGGTCGAGTGCCGGCCACAGTGGTAGCTCTTCTGCTCGCGCTGCCGTACGCGTTCCTGACCGGGTTTGCACCGCCGGTGCAGCGCGCGTTGTGGCTCAGCGCGGTCTATCTGGTCAGTCGTCTTTTGTATCGCGAGCGGGCGGCGTTGAATGCGATCGGCATTGCTGCCATTGGCGTGCTGGTCCTGACCCCGCAGGCGCTGTTCGGTGCAAGTTTTCAGATGACGTTCCTCGCAGTACTGGTGATTGCCGGCGTGGCCGCGCCGCTGATTGAAGCGACGATGGGACCCTATCTGCGTGGAGTCCGGCTGCCGCGCCAGTTGGCGCTCGATCCCCATTTACAGCCGCGCGTGGCGCAATTGCGAGTGTCGCTGCGGATGCTGGTTGCCGGCCTGCGGCCGTTTCTGGGCACGCGCTGGGCATGGCGCGTTCCCTTTGGCGCGGTGCGGTGGGGGCTGCGTTGTTTGGAAGCGCTGCTGGTTGCGCTGGTAGTGGAGCTGGCCATGGTGCTGCCGATGGCGTTCTATTTCCATCGCATTACGCTGGTCGCGCTTCCCGCCAACATCCTGGGCCTGCCGCTGCTGGCATTTATGCTGCCACTGGCATTGCTGACCTTTCTGCTGGGCTGCATCCATCCCGCGCTTGCGGTGCCCAGCGGCGCGCTGACGGCATTGATGCTGCACGCCATTTCGTGGCTCATTCACTTGTTCGGCAATCTGGCGGCGTCGGGTCTGCGCACGCCCGACCCGCCGGTGTGGTCACTGTTCTGCTTTGCCGCCGCGTGGATTGTGGCGCTATGGATGATCCGCAAATCGCGGCGGTGGCGATGGGCTGCGCTGGCCGGAGTGTTCATCGGCTCGCTGCTGGTGCTGTGGCCGGTGCATCCCACCCTGCACAAAGGTGACCTGGAGGTGACGGCGATCGACGTCGGCCAGGGAGATTCTCTGCTGATCGTGACCCCGGACGGAAAGACGCTGCTGGTCGACGCTGGCGGCCCCATCGGCGGTCCATTCAGCAAAGATTCCCAGTTCGATGTCGGCGAGGATGTGGTCTCGCCGTATCTCTGGTCGCGGCACATTCGGCGTCTGGATGCCGTCGCGCTGACCCACGCCCACAGCGACCACATGGGCGGAATGCCGGCGGTGCTGCGCAATTTTCATCCCCGCGCGCTGTGGGTTGGCAACAATCCTATGATTCCGGAGTATCGCGCACTGCTGGCGCTGGCGCAGCAGGAAAACATCCCGGTCGAACGAATGGCCGCGGGCAAGCGATTCGTCTTCGGCGGCATGCACGTGCATGTGCTGGCGCCAGCGTCCAATTACGAGCCCGGTCCGGTGGCCAGGAACGACGACTCGTTGGTGATGCGGGTGCGCTATGAAAAGACCGCCGCCATGCTCGAAGGTGACGCTGAGGCCCCGGTGGAGGAGCAGATGACTGCGACGGAAGCCGCGTCGCTGGCCTCGGTGCTGTTGAAGGTGGGCCATCACGGCAGCAACACCTCGACCATCCCCATATTTCTATCGGACGTGCATCCCAGCTATGCGGTCATCTCGGTGGGGTTGCACAATCCATTCGGACATCCGAAGATCTCGGTGCTGGATGAGCTGGGCGCGGCGCATGTCCGCACTTACCGCACGGATATGTTAGGCCTGAGCAGCTTTCTGCTGAATGGGAAAACGGTTCACCCAGAGCGCTGACGCTTGGGACACTAGCAGGGCCCGTTGCGGCGGAACGGAGAATTTAGGTAAGATTGTCTTACGATGCAGACCAAGGTTTCAACGAAAGGTCAGATTGTTCTTCCCCGTCCGCTTCGCCGCAGACTTGGCATTTGCACAGGCGATCCGCTCGACGCCAGCATCCAGGCGGGGAGTATTGTCCTGACTCCTCGGAAGAAAAGTTCGCGCAAGGCGCGCATCATCGCTGATCCGGTTACCGGTCTGCCCGTTCTTAGCGCGGGTGACGATGCTCCGGAGTTGAGCAGTAAAGAGGTGGACGAGATCCTGTCGAATTTTCCATGAAATATCTCCTCGACGTGAACGCATTGGTCGCGCTCGGATTCAATCGCCATCAGTTCCATGATCGTGTGGCGGCCTGGGTGATGCGGCGGCGATTTCCGTCGATGGCCACCTGCTCCATCACGGAACTGGGCTTTGTACGAGTCCTCTCCCAGGCCCCATCGTATGGATTTACGGTGGCGCAGGCGCGGACCCTGCTGCTGCGCCTGAAGAGCACGGATCTCCTTCCCTTCACCTTCATCTCAGACGATCAGGATGTTTCGTATCTTCCCGCATGGGTCAAAGCTCCCCGGCAGACTACGGACGGCCATCTGGCGGAGCTTGCGGGCGCCAATGGAGCAATTCTGGCGACTCTGGATGAAAAGATACCTGGGGCTTATCTGATCCCGTGAAGCGTTGCTTCGAGGGCACCTGGTCGCCCGCTGAAATTGCCGATGCAGGAGAATTAACAACCTGTCGGCCCCATCGCTTATTGATTGCGGACGCTGGTCAGCCGCATCGTGATCGTTCCCCAGAAGAGCTGGGCGCGGACCTGCACCGGCAGATGGCGGGCATCGTCTGTGTACCAGATCAGAATGCTGCCGCGGTTCTTTACTACGCCGGCGGCGGCCGTCGGCTCGGTGCGGAGGGTGGAAAAGGTTCCTGCCGGGGTGACGACCGTTTCCTTTGCTTCGACCTTCATGGTGACGGGGACGACCTTGCCTCCATCGGCCAGTGGAAAGTACAGGGAGTGGCCGACCTGCAACGGCTGCGTCGCCACGTAGAAAATTCCCGACAACACATCGGTCACGCAGCCGGGGATGGGCGAGGTCTGCTGCTTCGAGATTCCGGAGACGAGGTTTTTCTGGCTCAATATCTGTAGATGGCGGGTGTAATCAAGCTGCATCTTGCCGGTCAAGCGCCGGCGGCCTTCCTGAATCTGCTTGGTGTATTCGTTGGAGCAGCCGGTCAGGCGATCGAAGACGCTGGTATAGCGATCGGAGACGGGAAACAGCAGATTGACAGTGCCGATCGAGAGAGCAGTGGCGGTGACATATTCTTTCGAGCCTTGGGCCCGCAGATGAAACGTGGCCGTGCCGGCCGGGAAGACGCGCCAGTCGACGGCATAAGTAAGGGTTTCCGCGGTAGGAACAGGAAACAGCGGGCTGGGCGGAGCAAGCGCAGGCATCTGCGCGCGCGCTACCGGCGACAGAGCCGCCAGCAGGAGGAGCGAGGGCACGGAGCGCGCGAGAAATTTCCGTATCGATTGAGTCAAACGAGAATCCAAAATGCCGGCCGCCGCTAGCGACAAAGGAACAGGCGGGCGATCAGCGCAAGATAAATGCAGAAAGTGCCCAGAAGCGAATTGTACTCGCGATGTTGGCGATAGAGTGCGGGAGAAAATTCGCCGCCGGTGTTGTCTCCCGATAACCGCAGCCGGGGCAGCAGCCGGGGCACGCGTTCTGCATAGTCGTCGTACCCGGCAAAGTGAGCGCGCAGATACTCCTCTTCTCCAAGGATAACCGGCCAATAGATGAGCAGGAAGAGAACGCCAAGCGCGAGGGCGATCCAGACGCTGCGCGCGGCCGCGGCGAAGCCGAAGGCGATCAGGATGGAGCCGAGATAAAGCGGGTTACGCGTGTAGGCATAGGGACCGGTGGTGGCCAGCTCCGCATTTTTCCGGACGTAACCGGATGCATAGCCGCGCAGCAGAAGGCCCGGAATGATGAGGACCAGGCTGGCCGCCAGCGAAGCAGGAGAAGGCCGCGCCAGCCAGAAATAAAAGACGACGAAGAGAAATCCCAGCGGCACGCGGATCCGCCGCGACACCTGCTTCCATTTTTGCGGAAACGCCGGGCTCATGCTGGCTGGACCTTCGCGGCCTGCTCCAGAAGTTGCACCGCGGCGGCCAACACATCGTCCACGGTGATGGTCAGCAGGCCGGCCTCGGGTTTGCTCCTCCGGGTATGATCGCGCTGGCTTTCGGGATGGCGCAGCACCCTGGCTTGCGTCTCGTAGGGGCCGTTGCGCGCCGGGTCGGTAGGCCCATAGATGCCGAGTACAGGAATCCGCAACGCCGCCGCCAGGTGCAGCGGACCGGTGTCGCCGCCCAAAAACAGGCTGGCGCGGCGAGTGCAGGCGATCAACTGTCCCAGGGTGCAGCTCATCGGGAACGCACGATCGTTCCCGATGGAGCAGATAATTTCCGCCAGCGGCAACTCTCCGGGTCCGGCATTCACAACCGCGGCATAGCCGAGCTGCGCCAGTTCCGCGGCGACGGCGGCATATCGCTCGGCGGGCCAACGCTTCGCGCCCCAGCCTGCTCCGGGATTGATCAGCACGAATTTCTCCACTCCGTGCTCATGGAGCCAGCCATCGCACCAGCGTTCCGCCTTTGCATCGATGGGCAATGCCGCCGGGGAGCGCGAAAGCGCTTGCTGTGTGTACGGCTGGATCGCCGCCGCGACGACTTCCCGCGCCTGCTCAATAACGTGAATCCCCACTGTCTCCACGCGCCGATGGAACAGCCAGCGCGCCAGCGGCTCACGCGGCTGCGCTTCGCCGACGATAGGAGCCGAGGCCATCCGTCCGATCCAGGCGGAGCGGACCGCGCCTTGCAGGTCGATACAGAGATCGTAATGCTCCGTCCGGAGAGTCCTCCACACCGCTCCGATCTGAGTGAGTGTGGCGAAAGAAAGCGGATTGCGCGCCCACCGCTTGGCGGGAACGGAATAGAGCACATCCGCGACCGGCATTTCCGGGCCGCGCATCAGCGGGGATGCAGCCGAGGTGGCGCACAACAGAGCGGTCCACTGTGGCTCGACCGCCCAGCCGATCCAACTGTCGGGAAGCACGGTGCGCAGCGCGGTGACTGCCGGCAGGGCGTGGAGAATGTCTCCCATCGCGCCCAGCCGCACAATCAGAATCCGCGGAGTTGTTGAATGGTCCGGCAAGCATTCATCATCGCACGTTAGAAGGGTGACGCTGAAGGGGGCGTTGCTGTGAATTCAAGCGAGCAGGGACTCCAGCATAGCCAGCGCCTCCGCCTCCTCGCGCAATTTTGTTTCCAGTCCGACGACCGAGAGGGGTAGCGCGTTTTCCAGCTGCGCGCGCAGAGAAGACCCCAGGCGCACGCTGTCCTTCTCCGTCGTGATGAAGCCATTTGCGCCGCATTGTTGCGCGGCGGATTTTAGCCGGAGGATGTCCCGCCACGTGTACACGTAGTGGTCGCGGAAGGCGATCTGTTTTTGGATGTTCAACCCGGCGCTGCGCAGGCCATCGAAAAAGCCGCGTGGATCGCCGATGGCACAGAAAGCAAGCGCATTCGAGGGCGGCGGTATCGGCAACGTCATCCGTCGCTCCACAATCCACACACTGGCCGGATCGGCTCGATGCATCAGGCCGCGTACCTGATTTTCCAGATCGGCATCCTCAGCGCGCAGCACGCAGATATCGGCGCGTTGCAGCGCGGAGAGAGGTTCGCGCAGGCGTCCCAATGGAAGCATCTCGTCCGTCAGGTCGGCACGCCGTACCAGTACGATATCGACCGTGCGGGCGAGCCGGCGATGCTGGAAGCCGTCGTCCAACAGATGCACTGCGCCGGCGGCAGAGTCCGTCTTGCCGCGTGTATCGCTTTCCGCCAGCAGCCCGGCCTGGTAGCGGTCGGCGCCGACGTACACCGGGATGCCGCGCCGCGCGATGAGCAGCGGCTCGTCTCCGACCATGTCTGTGTGGCCGTTCGGCTCGACCCGCGCGACCTGCCGGCTGCTACGCCCGTATCCGCGGCTGAGAACATCGATGTTCCATCCGCGTGCCCGCAGCATCTCGGCCATCATGATCGTGAATGGCGTTTTTCCCGTTCCACCGACCGACAGATTGCCGACGCTGACAACGGGGCGCGCCAAACGACGCGGTTTTACGACGCCAACTCCATAGGCAACATTTTTCAGCCGGAGGGCCGTTGCGTAAAGCGGAACCGCGCCCCATGCGAGGGGCCAACTTATCCGCTGGATCAAGGATCGCTCGGGCGTCGGTTTCATCGAGAGACCTTTGCTTCATCGAGGATTTTCTCGATGGCCGTGAAACACCTCTCGGAAGCCCCGGCGTACTCATGGAATACGTGCTGAGCGCGCGCGCCCATCCGCGCGTTGTCCGGGGCGGTGAGCAACTCATCGAACACGGAGGCGAGCCGCTCCGGAGGCGTGACGCGAATCGCTTCCTGCGCCAGCAGCACGCCGACGACGCCGCGAAAATTTTCCGTGTAGGGGCCGGTGACGATCGGCACGGCGAATTGCGCCGGCTCCAATGGATTGTGGCCGCCGCCGGGAAGCAGGCTTCCCCCAACAAACGCCACGCTGGCGAACGAGTAGACCGAGGCCAGCTCGCCAATGGAGTCGAGCAGAAAGACACTGCCGGGCGGAATCTGCCGCGGCTCCCAGTCCGATCGGCGAATGCAGTGGAGTTGCGATTGCCGGACAAGCTCTTCCACCGCTCGAAAGCGCTCCGGATGGCGCGGCGCCAGAATCAGGATGAGCGCGGGAAACGTAGGTATCAGCTCGCGGAACGCGTCGAGCAGATATTTCTCCTCGCCCTCGAGCGTGCTTCCGGCGACGATGATCTTTGCACCGTCTGCAAGATGCGTCCGTAGGAGGCTGGAGATTTTCGATTCCGCCGGCGTACGCACGTCGAATTTGAGATTGCCCGCCGTTTCGACCGCCGCGCGCGGCACCCCAATGGCGATGAAACGCTGTGCATCCTGCTCGCTCTGGGCAAGCACGCGGGTCAGGGTCCGCAGCCGGGGGCGCCAGAGCCATCGCAGCGCTCGATAGCGGGGCAGGGAACGGTCGGAGACGCGGCCATTCGCCACGACTACCGGAATACCGGCACGGTGCGCCTCGAACAACATGCGCGGCCACAGCTCGCTTTCCATCAGAACGAGGATACGCGGGTTCAGGACGCGCAGATAGCGGCGGACGATCCATGCGAAATCCAGCGGGTAGTAGAAGACGCGCGCGCGATTCCCGAATCGTTCCTGCGCCAGTTCTTGCCCGGTGCGAGTAGTGGTCGAAATCACCACCGGCAGATTGGGGTCACTGCCGTCGAGTAGTTCGATCAGGCGCGTCGCGGCGACCACCTCTCCAACCGAAACGGCGTGGACCCAGATCGTCGGCCGTTCCCGGACAAATTCGCGCAGGCCGCGCGGCACCGCGCCCAGGCGCTGGGCCAGGCCATCGCGGTATCGCCCGCTGGCCACCATGCGCAGCAGCCAGTACGGGGATGCGAGAAGGATGGTGGCGAACAAGCCCAGGCTATAGAGCAGCATGGTCGAAAGAAGTCGTCTCCAAGTGTTTTCCGCACAGCATCGAGAGGATCCACGTACTTTGCGGCGGCAGTATTTCTCTACCTTACTCCCCCGTTTCCGGCGCGCGACATGGATCAGCCCGGGAGATCCGATAGCATCCCCACAGTATTCTCTTAGGATGGACCCGATTCCGAAGATTCGCGTGCTGGGGGCAGGGTTGGCCGGGCCGGAAGCTGCGCTGCAGGCTGCGCGGCGCGGCTGCGCCGTCGATCTGTATGAGATGCGTCCGGTGCGTTCGACCGAAGCGCACCAGACCGGGGACTTCGCCGAGCTGGTGTGTTCGAATTCCCTGAAGTCGGAAAGCGAGCACACCGCGCCGTGGCTGCTGAAGCAGGAAATGCGCCGCGCTGGATCGGTTCTGCTCGCCGCCGCCGACTCCAGCGCCGTTCCCGCCGGGCATGCGCTGGCGGTCGATCGGGTCGAGTTTTCTCGCCGGGTGGCCGCAGCGATTGCCGCCGAGCCGAACATCCGCGTCCATCGTGAGGAAGTGACCGCGATTTGTCCGGACGATGGTTGGACCGTGGTCGCATCCGGTCCGTTGACTTCGCCGGCGCTATCGAGCTCGATCGCCGCCCTGACCGGCAGCGATCACCTCGCCTTTTACGACTCCATCAGCCCGATTGTCGATGCGGAAACCATCGACATGGAGCGCGTCTACTTTGCCGCGCGCTGGGACAAGGGCACCGCGGACTACATCAACTGCCCCATGACGCGCGACGAGTACGACCACTTTTACGACGCGCTGATGATGGCGGAGTCCGCAGACGAAAAAGAGTGGGAGAAGCTCCAGCATTTCGAGAGCTGCCTGCCGATCGAGGAACTGGCTCGTCGCGGACGCGACACGCCGCGATTTGGTCCGATGAAGCCGGTGGGCCTGCGCGATCCGCGGACCGGAAAAACGCCGTGGGCGGTGGTGCAGTTGCGCAGTGAAAATCTGCGGGCGGACTCCTACAATCTGGTGGGCTTTCAGAACCATTTGAAATACAGCGACCAGGCGCGCGTTCTCCGGCTGATTCCCGGCCTCGAAAATGCGAAGTTTCTGCGCTATGGTCAGATCCATCGCAACACATACATCAACGCGCCCACGCTATTGACGGATACGCTGCAACTGCGCGATCATCCGCGCGTTCTTTTTGCCGGACAGATTTCCGGCGTCGAAGGCTACACAGAGTCGATCGCGACCGGAATGCTCGCGGGCATCTATGCCGCCGCGCTGGCGCACGGGGGGCAGCCGGAGCCGGTCCCACGCGCCACCGGGCTGGGCTCGCTGGTGCATTACATTACCAACGCCGACGCGAGGCATTTCCAGCCGGCGAACATCACCTTCGATCTGCTGGAGCCGCTGGAGGAAGAGTTGCGCCGCAAAGTTCGAGACAAGCGCGAGCGCCACAAATTGCAGTGCGAGCGTTCCCTGGCGGCGTTCGATGAATGGTGGGCGCGGCAGTCGATTATCGCTGCGACCGCGGCTTGCGCGCGCGAATCTTGAAGCGGATGGGTGAGCCCTCAAAGCCGAAGGCGTCGCGAATCTGGTTTTCCAGGAACCGTTCGTAGGAAAAATGCAACTTCACATCGCGGTCGGTGAACAGCACAAAAGTAGGCGGCGCGACCCCGGCCTGGGTCATGTAAAGAATGCGCATCCGGCGCGCCATGGGCACCGGCGCACGGTCGAAGTCGACGCGCTCAATGAAGCGATTCATCTGGCCCGTGCCGACCCGCTTTTCGCGCTCGGCGGCGACCCGCACGACGGTTGAAAACACCTCGCCGATGTTCTGGCCTTCCGCGGCAGAGACGAAGATTACCGGCACGTAGCTAAGAAACTTTAGGGCGTAGCGCAGTTGCTCCTCGAAAAGTTTTCGGTCGGCGGCGGGTTTGCCATCGCTTCGTTTCGTAGTAACCAGGTCCCACTTGTTGACGACGATCACCATCGATCGGCCGCTCTCGTGCGCATAGCCGCCGATGGTGGCGTCGCCGGCGAGAACTCCGGCGGTGGCGTCGATGACCAGCAGCGACACGTCGGCAGCTTCCAGGTGTTTGCGCGCCATCAATACAGACAGCTTCTCCGCCATCTCGTGCGTCTTGCCCTTGCGCCGGATTCCGGCGGTGTCGATAAAACGGAATTTCTGCCCATCGCGCTCGACCAGCTCATCGACGGCGTCGCGAGTGGTGCCGGCGATGGGGGAAACGATGGCCCGCGCGGTGCCGGTCAGCGCGTTCAGCAGCGTGCTCTTGCCCACGTTCGGTCGGCCGATAATCGCGACTCGCACTTCCTCCGGAGCGTGCGCGGGAATCTCCGGCGTCTCGTCGCCAGAGTCGGTATTCCGTGCCGGTTCGCTTTCCGCTTCAGCCTCTTCCTCGTCTGCGGGGAAATCATCCTCCGGCAGAACGGCGAACACAGCGTCCAGCAGATCTCCAATGCCGAGGCCATGCTCGGCGGAGACCGGAACCATCTCCTTGAAGCCAAGGCGGCGGAAATTCTCCGCCTGCGCCAGCAGCGATTCCGCATCGATTTTGTTGACCGCGAGAAATAGCGGCTTGCCCAAACGAAACAGCAGGCGGGCAAGTTCCATGTCGGGCGCAGCCAGTTCCGTGCGGCCATCGACCACCATGACGATGGCCGCGGCCTCTTCGAAAGCGACCTGCGCCTGGCGAAAAATTTCGGCGGGGATATAGTCCTGCTCCGAGGGAAGAATGCCGCCGGTATCGACCAGCCGGGCATGGCGGCCGGTCCATTCCACCACGCCATAAATGCGGTCGCGCGTGATGCCCGGCTCATCACCCACGATGGAGCGACGGGTTTGGGTCAGCCGGTTGAAGAGAGTGGACTTGCCGACATTGGGGCGGCCGACGACGGCGATCAGAGGCCAGCGTGCATCGGCGGCAGGTTTGCGGCGGCCGCGCTTGCGCGTTCCGCCTTGCGGGCTGAGTTTTGTGGGAGTCATAGGTTGGGAAAACGAGCTGCATCCCTATTATAGAAACAGGCGAATATCGGAGCGGCGCCATCCTTGTCCCCCCAGCAAGCTACGGAACGATCAACCCCGCCAGAATTGCCCCGCCTGGAGGAATTCTTCTCGCCTGGCGGGATGCTCTCACAGTCGGGGTTGCCCTATGAATCGAGGCCCGGGCAGTTGGAGATGGCGCGCGCGATCGAGCGGGCCTTCACGGAAAAGCGCCACCTGATTGTGGAGGCGGGAACCGGCACCGGGAAAACGCTGGCCTACCTTTTGCCCGCGCTGCGGCTAGGCCAACGCGTGATTGTCTCGACCGGAACGCGCAACCTGCAAGAGCAGATTTTCTTCAAGGACATTCCCATTTTGGAGTCGCTGCTGGGGCCGCTCCAGGTGAGTTACATGAAGGGCCGCGGCAATTATCTGTGCCGCCACAAGCTGTACGCGCTGCGCGATCAGCCCATCCTGACCGGCGTCGAACTGGTGGACCAGTTTGCGACCATCCGCGAATGGGAGCAGACCACCGAGCACGGTGACCGCGCCGAACTATCCACGCTGCCGGAGAATAGTCCGCTGTGGAGCCGCCTGGACGCGCGCGGCGAGGCCTGCCTGGGCTCGAGCTGCCCGAATTATGAAGCGTGTTTCATCACGCAAATGCGGCGGCGCGCTCTCGAAAGCGACATCGTCATCGTGAACCATCATCTGTTCTTTGCCGACCTGGCGCTGCGGCGGCAGGCGCAGAACGCGCCCGACGCGGGCGTGCTGCCGGAGGCCGCGGCGGTGGTGTTCGATGAGGCGCATGATCTGGAGGAGATTGCCTCCAGCTATTTCGGCGTGAGTGTGAGCAATTTTCGCTTCGAGGAGCTGGCGCGCGATGTGGAAATCCTGCTGCGCGCCAAGCGGGCCTTGTCCGCCTCGCTGACGGCGGCGGCGGAGCTGATCCGTGAGCGGGCGCGCATGTTTTTCGCGACGTTGCCGGAACCCAAGGCCGCGGAGGGTCGCATGCCATTCGCCAACCGTGAGGAATTTCTGGAAGAGTCCGGCGATGTGTACCTGGGAGTGCTGAATGCGCTCGAACGGCTGACCGGAGAACTGGAGCGATTGCGCGGCGTCGAAGAAGCGAGTGGCCTGAAGCGGCGTACGGCCGAGCTGCGCACGCAGTTAGAGTTCCTGATGCAGTCGACCGATCGCGGCTTCGTGTTCTGGATCGAGCGGCGCGGCGCCGCCGGAATGCGGCAGGCGGGAAGCGTCTGGCTGCAGGCGACGCCCATCGATGTCGCCTCTTTGCTGGCCCACGATCTGTTTGAAACGGTTCCCTCCGTGGTGCTGACTTCCGCCACTCTTACGGTTCAGGGCAACTTCGACCACATTCGCGGCCGACTGGGCATGACCACGGCGCGGGAGCTCGTAGTGCCTTCGCATTTTCGCTATGGTGAGCAGGCGCTGCTCTACCTGCCGCCGGAGATGCCGGACCCGCGCGAGGCGAACTTTACCCGGGCCGCCGTCGAAAAAATCCGCGAAGTGCTGGAGATCACCCAGGGCCGCGCCTTTTGCCTGTTCACCAGCTACAGCCAGATGCGGCAAGTGCATGAGCAACTGCTGGCCCGCGTAGGGTTTCCGCTGCTGCTGCAGGGCACGGCGCCGCGCAATGCGCTGTTGGAAGAGTTTCGCGTCACCCCAAACGCCGTGTTGCTGGGGACAAGCTCCTTCTGGCAGGGAGTGGATGTGCAGGGCGAGCAATTGAGCTGCGTCATCGTCGACAAGCTGCCGTTCGCCGTGCCCAGCGATCCCGTGGTGGCGGCGCGAATGAAGGCCATCGAGGCGGAAGGCGGCAATCCTTTCGCGGAATACCAGGTTCCGACGGCGGTCATTTCACTCAAGCAGGGTTTCGGCCGGCTGATTCGCTCCTTGAATGACCGAGGCGTACTGGTGCTGCTGGACCCGCGCCTGCAACGCCAGCGCTATGGCCGAGTTTTTCTGGAGAGTCTTCCGCCGTACCGCGTGACGCAAAAAATCGCGGACGTGGAAGCGTTCTTTCAGTCGCCGGCACGGGTTTAGCCGCATCCAATGGTCGATCCGGCCCGAAAGGATTGCTTCGGGGTGGGACGCGATGCTGCATTCCAATCTGGCCGGCTCAACAAGATGCCGGTGCCGCTACACTGAATGCAGGCGTTCGAGCGCACACGTTTATGTCACGCAACCTCTACATCATGGCTGCCGTGCTGCTGGTTCTGGCGGGGGCTTCCTTCGGTATGTCCTGGATATCGGGGGCGCACCAGACGGCGCTTCCCGGCGAGACCATGATGTGGCGCATGATGGCGCTCATCCTGTTTCTGTTGGGCGCCATCTCCTGCCTGAGCGGGACGATTACGAATCTCTTCGAGCAGGCCAGCCACCGCCATGCGGAGCAGCAGGCACGCAAGCGTCGCGGACCTCGCTAAAGGCTCCCATCCAGCCGATACTCTGAAATATGCATCCTAATTCCAGCAATCGCACGGGGGATTTCCATGTCGCTACAGGTGTTTCCGGGCTCGGAAAATTATGCCGACTGGGGTCTGCTGTTGCTGCGGCTCATCACTGGCATAGTCTTCCTGTGGAGTGGAGCGAGTCACGTCTCCTCGCCGCGCCAGCGGGCCGAGAGTCTGGGCCTGAGCGTCGGCCTGACGATGCTGATTGGTTGGGCAGAGGTCCTGGGCAGCCTGGGAATCATGTTCGGCGTGCTGATCCAGTTGGCGGCGCTGGGGCTCATCCTCATCATGTTCGGAGCCATCTACATGAAGGCGGTGAAGTGGAAGACCGGCTTCTGGGGAGAAAAGTCTTCCGGCTGGCACTACGATCTGATCTTTGTGATCACGAATCTCGTGATCCTGCTGACGGATGGCGGCCGGTTCACGCTGATGAACCTGTTCAGCTAACTGGACAGCCGCTGTTTCGGTGGCCTCCATCCGCACTCGATACAATAGAAATAGCCGCTGGAGAGAAGGCGGCGTTCGAGGAGCGGCATGTACGAAGTTACCGTGGAAGCGGGATTTTCCGCAGGACATTACCTGCGCAATTACCGGGGAAAGTGCGAAAATCCGCACGGGCACAACTATAGAGTGCGCATCACTCTGCGCGGGCGCGAGCTGGACCCGGCTGGCCTGCTGCTGGACTTTAAGCAGTTGAAGCAGGTCATGCGCCCGGTGATCGACCGTTTGGATCATCAGATGATGAACGACATTGCGCCGTTCACCCAGTTAAATCCCTCGGCGGAAAATCTGGCGCACTATTTCTACGACGAGACAAATCTTCAACTGGGCGAGATGACGGACGGCCGCGTCCGCGTGAAGGACTGCACCATCTACGAAACCGACACCACCACCGCCACCTACTATGAGTAGCCCGTGCATCTGATCGAGCTGTACGCGTCCGTGCAGGGGGAATCGAGCTTTGCCGGCCTGCCCTGCATTTTTGTGCGGCTGGCCGGGTGCAACCTGCGCTGCTCCTGGTGCGACTCGGAATATACCTTCACAGGAGGCGAGAAGTTTTCGCTCGATCAGATTGAGGAAAGGGTCGCCGCGCTGGCTCCCGTCCGGCTGGTGGAGTTTACCGGCGGCGAGCCGATGCTGCAGGAGCGCGAGTTGCTGCCGCTGATGGACCGCCTGGTGCAAACGGGATACACGCTGCTGCTGGAAACCAGCGGTGAGCGCCCCTTGGCGGCGGTGCCGAAGGATGTGCATAAGATCGTGGATGTCAAGTGTCCCGGCTCCGGAGAATGCGGGCGATTTCATTTGCCGAATCTCGAGGTCCTGACCGCGCGGGATGAAGTGAAGTTCGTGTTGTCGGACCGCGCGGATTACGAATTTGCTCGGGAGTTTGTTCGGGAGCACGATCTGGCGGCGCGCTGCGGGCAGGTGCTCTTCTCGCCGGCCTTCTCGAAGACCCCCACGCCGGAGCGCAGCGCAGAAAATTGCGTGCTCGATCCTCGTTTGCTGGTGGAGTGGATGCTGGCCGATGGACTGCCCGCGCGGTTGAGTTTGCAGATCCACAAGTTTATCTGGGAGCCCCTGAAGAAAGGGGTTTAGTCTCACGGAGAGGTGAATCATCGATGAAACCCACTATGCCGAATAGGCCCGAAGATACAGATGGGGACGACGCCTCGGCGCCGGTTGTGGTTGAACACTGCTCCACGCTGAACGAGGCGCAAATGGTGGTCAGTCTGTTGGGGTCGTTCGGCATCGAAGCGACGATCGACTCGGAAAACTATTATCGAATGCTGGGCAGCATGGTGCCGGGGTTAAGCGGGATTCGGGTGCAGGTGCGGCAGTTGGATGCGGAAGCCGCGCTGGAAATTCTGGCTGAAGGCCAGGAACGTTCTGGAATGGACGGGGAGGATAACTGAATCGATCTCAGTTTTTTGTATCGACCGCAATGGCCCGCACATCATTATGAATATCGGATTTAAATTTCTGGCAGCAACAATCAATCGAAGGAAGAAGAAATGGCTCAAGCAAAAGGTTATGCCGTTAGCGATGTTAAAGCCCCACTTGCCCCTTACTCTTTTGAACGACGCGAGCCGCGCGAGCATGATGTGGCCATCGACATCCGGTATTGTGGCATTTGCCACACCGATATTCATCAAGTTCGCGATGAATGGGGAGGCTCAATCTTCCCCATGGTGCCGGGCCACGAAATCGCCGGCGTTGTCACGTCAATTGGCAGCAAAGTTACGAAATACAAGATCGGGGACAAAGTTGGGGTTGGTTGTTTTGTCGATTCGTGCCGCGATTGCAAACAATGCGAAAGCGATCTGGAACAATATTGCACGGAAGGCTTGGTGTTGACCTACAACTCACGCGAACGCGATGGCTCGCCCACGATGGGAGGCTATTCCGAGAAAATTGTGGTGGACGAAAACTACGTGCTTCGCATCCCGGACAATCTGCCGCTCGACGCCAGCGCTCCATTACTTTGTGCGGGCATCACCTTGTATTCTCCATTGAAACACTGGCATGCCGGACCAGGGAACACCGTCGCAATCATCGGGCTGGGCGGTTTGGGCCACATGGGAGTGAAACTTGCTCACGCTATGGGCGCTGAGGTCACAGTCCTGAGCCAGTCTCTCCGCAAGCGGGAGGATGGAAAACGTCTTGGAGCGGATCATTTCTATGCGACGTCCGATCCTGAAACATTCAAGAGGCTGAAGGGTTCATTTGATCTCATCATTAATACAGTGTCCGCGGATATGGACTGGAACCTTTACCTGGATCTTTTGAAAGTGGATGGTTCGTTCGTTGTGGTGGGACTTCCGGCAAAGCAGGTTCCCATCGGCGCATTTGCTCTGATTCTGAGGCGTCGCAGCATTGCCGGCTCAGCCATCGGCAGCATCAGGGAAACACAGGAAATGTTGGATTTTTGCGGCAAGCACAATATAGTCAGCGACATTGAAGTGATACCGATCCAGAAAGTAAACGAAGCGTACGAGCGCATGTTGAAAAGCGATGTGCGATATCGCTTTGTCATCGACATGGCATCACTGAAATCCAGCTAACTTGAGTTGAGTGTTCCAACGTGGCCTGGAAGATGTTCGTTGCTGAAGCAGATATTCCGGCAGGTCGCCCACGCGCCGTGGTCTCGCTTTCCGGTGGCATGGATTCAGCGGTCTGCCTGGCGTTGGCGGCGCGCGACCATGACGCGTACGCGCTGCACTTCAGCTACGGTCAGCGAACGGAGCGGCGGGAACTGACCAGTGCGCGCGCCGTCGCCGAGGCGATCGGCGTGTGCGAATTTCTGCCGCTGCGGATTGATCTCTTCCGGCAGATCGGCGGCTCCGCGCTGACGGACGCGAGCATTGCCGTACCCCATGCGCCTCCGGCGGAGCAGATCGGCGCGGAAATTCCCGTGACCTACGTTCCCTTCCGCAACGCGCATTTTCTTTCCGCCGCGGTGAGCTGGGCAGAGGTGCTGGGCGCGAAAAAGATTTTTATCGGCGCTGTGGAGCAGGACAGCTCCGGGTACCCCGACTGCCGCCCGGCGTATTATGAGGCGTTCCAGCAGTTGATCCGTACCGGCACCCGGGACGGCGACATCGAAGTGGAAACGCCCCTGATCCGGATGAGGAAGAGTGAGATCGTCCGGCTGGGGATGGAGTTGCATGCTCCCTTGGATGCGACATGGTCCTGTTATTCCGGCGAGGAGCGGGCGTGTGGCGTGTGCGACAGTTGCGCGCTGCGGCTGCGCGCATTTGCCGAGGCGGGGGTGACCGACCCCATTCCGTATGCCGCGGCCTCCCGCGCCTAGAGGAATCGCATCCAACCGGTGCAGATTTACCCGCGCGCGGTCTTGCGCCTGCCCGAAGCCCGACAGTGGCTTTAGAATGATGTTTGGGCATTTCGACGGCGGGCAGGTGAAACCGGCGGGTAGGTCCCATATCGCAAGGAGACAAGAAAATGAAGAAGACTCGATTGGCGGCAGCTTCCATGTCCGCACTGGTTTCCGCCGCTCTGTGCGCGGCGATGTGCATCACGATCGGCGGCATGGCGGCCGCCACTCCGGCCCGGGCGCAGACGACCCCGACTGCTTCCGCGACGAACGCAAAAATCCACGGCCATGCCCAGGACCCGCTGTCCCAGCCCGTCACCAACACGAAGGTCGAGCTTACGACCAACGGAAAAACACCGCTCTATACCTTTACTACCGACGGGGAAGGCAACTACACGGGATCGGGCATTAAGCCCAGTACCTACACGGTGCTGCTTTACGGCAACATTCAGGACAAGAACGGCAAGCCAACACAGGGCATCATCGACTACCAGCGCGATGTGAGGTTTGCGGCCAGCGCCGATGTGCAGGTCGACTTCGACATGAGCACCAAAGCGTTCATTTCCAAACTGCCTCCGGAGGAGCAAAAAAAGATTGCCAAAGTGCGCAAGGAGAACGCGGCGGCGGAGCAGCAGAACAGCAAGATCAAGAACGTAAACAAACTGATTCAGGAAGCGCGTGCCGACCGCAAGGCGAAAAACTTCGACCAGGCGATTGCGCTCGATACTCAGGCGACCCAGGCCAAGCCGGATGTGGGGCTGACCTGGTATGAGCTGGGCAGCAGCGACCTGGACGCGAAAAAGTACGACGATGCGATCGCCAATTTCAAGAAAGCCCTGATGATCCTGAGCGCCGCAACGAAGCCGGATCTCGGCATTGTAGCGGCCGCCAATAACAATCTGGGCGAAGCGTTGGCCCAGTCCGGCAAGGTGAACGACGCCATCGGTGCTTATGAGGCGGCGGCCAAAGCCGACCCAACCCAGGCGGGCATGTACTACGCCAACGAGGCCATTGTCCTGTTCAAGACCGGCCAGGGCGACCCCGCCGGCGCGGCTGCCGACAAGGCGATCGCCGCGGATCCCAACAATGCGATCCCGTATTACATCAAGGGCTGGTCGCTGGTGCAGCACGCTACCGTCGATCCCAAAACAAACAAGATCGTGCTGCCTCCGGGCTGCGCGGAAGCATATCAAAAATTCCTCTCCTTGGCTCCCAATAACAGCCTGGCGGCGGATGCGCGTAGCATCCTGGCGCAATCCGGACAAAAAGAGCAAAAGTCGTTTAGAAAGCGTTGAGCCTGGCGTTTTCCACGCGCTGAGACAGCAGCGCGTGGAAAATAGATTGCGGCTCCCGACTTTGTGTTGGGAGCCGTCGTTATTTGTGGAGAGAAGAGAAGCTATGGAACATCGAGCCGGCCCCTGGCCGCAAACGACAGCCGCGCCGATTGCTTTCGCCGAAGCCGCCGCCATGGTGGCCGGTCAGTCGGCGGCGGCCCTTGCCGGCTTGCAGGCCGAAGCCTCCGATTGCGCCTGTGCGCTTTCCGACGCTCTCGGCCGGGTGCTTGCTCGTGCTCTGCTTGCGGACCGCGATCAGCCCCCGTTTGCCCGGGTCACCCGGGACGGTTTTGCATTGCTGGCAGCGGACCTGGCCGCCGGAGCGCGATTGCGCGTGGCGGGCGAGCTTCGTGCCGGGGAAGCCTGGCCGCCGGCGCGTCCCCCGCTGCAAACAGGGCAAGCGATTGAAATCATGACCGGGGCCGCTTTGCCTCCGGGCGCGGATGCGGTCCTGATGGTCGAACATGCGGAAGATATCCGGGGGGGCTCAATTCGCACGCTGCTTCCGCGCGCCGGGCGAACCCTTCGAGCAGGGGAAAATGTCGTTCCGCGCGGAAGCGAGGCGCGCCAGGGAGACGTGCTGCTGGAACCGGGAACCAGGCTGCGGCCGGAGCAGATCGCGCTGGCCGCATCCTGCGGACTCCGCTCCGTTGCCGTCTATCCGCAACCGAAGGTTGCCATTCTTGCCACCGGAGATGAATTGCTGGAGCCGGAAGATGTCGCGGCGGAGACCATTATCGCGCCCCACCGGATTTATGACTCAAACAGTCACGCTCTGGCTGCGTTGGTGCGTCAGGCACATGCCGACCCGCTGCGTTTGCGGGCCGCCAAAGATCGCCGGGAGGACCTGAGCGCGTCGGTCCGCGAGGGCCTGAATGCCGCGCCGCTGTTGTTGCTGACCGGCGGCGTTTCCATGGGACGCTACGATCTGGTGGAGGAGGTGCTCGCCGGCTTGGGCGGGGAGTTCTTCTTCACCGGAGTGAAAATGCAGCCGGGCAAGCCGGTGGTCTTCGGCAGCGTTCCGGCTCGCGACGACCAGCCCGCGCGCTACTTTTTCGGACTCCCCGGAAATCCCGTTTCCACCATGGTTACGTTCCGCGCTTTCGTGCGGCCTCTGCTTGCCGCTCTGTCCGGGGAACGGCGCTGGCAGCCGGCATTCGCGCTGGCCGCGCTGGCTTCCGAAACCAGCGTGAAGCCGGGACTCACGCGCTTTCTGCCCGCCTGGTTGGATACCAACCAACCCGAGCCGACAGTGACTCCAGTTGCCAACAAGGGTTCCGGGGACGTGGCCGCCAATGCGCGCGCCAACTGCTACCTGATGGTGCCGGACGATTGCGAGTATCTGAGCGCCGGACAGACCGTGCGGGTGTTGCTGCACTAACGCGTCCTTCGGTCATACCGCGCCGCGATGGGCACGTCTTGTGATCGCGGCCACAACCGCTTGCCAACTGTTGCGCGGCCCGTTAGCATCCATGTAGAAACCGGCCTGCAAAGCAGGTATGGTGATCTACGCTGGTTGAACCTACATTCATTGAACAGGGAACTCGACTCGTATATTCGGCTCGGTGTGCAGTGTCCGCCAGTTCGGAATGCCTAAAGAGCCGCGGCGGGTTCCCACCGTCTTAGGACGGGTTCACCGGCGCTTCATCATACGGCCGCGTGGGTCGGTTTTCTTTTTTTTGAGCATGAAAGGAATGGTCCATCATGCATGCAGTCGGCACGTTTGACGTAAAGGTCGCTCCGGCGCCGGCGACGGAAGATTCCTCCGATGCAACCATCGCCAGGATGCTGCTCGACAAGCAGTTCCACGGTGGCCTGGAAGCAACCAGCAAAGGCGAGATGCTGGCCAGCCGCAGCGCAGTCCAGGGATCTGCCGGGTACGTCGCCATGGAACAAGTCACAGGCACTCTCGATGGCCGCTCCGGAACATTCGTTCTCCAACATTCCGGCACGATGACGCGCGGCGAACCGTCGCTCAGCGTGACCGTCGTCCCCGATTCCGGTACCGGGGAGTTGACCGGTCTCTCCGGCGTCATGAAGATCGATATCATCGACGGCCAGCATCACTACGAATTCACTTACCATCTGCCGGACGCGCATTGATTCCGGGGTTTTGTTTCGCGCTGGCCTGACCGGGTTTCTGTAACATTCCAATTGTGTATCCACGCCTGTTTCAGTTCGGTCCTTTCACTCTTCCAACCTTCGGACTCTTCGCGGCGATCGCGCTGGTGGCCGGCCTTGTCCTGGCGATGCGCTGCGCCGCCCGGCTGCGCATTTTGCCCGAGGCCATGTGGAACCTCGGCCTGCTCAGCATCTTCAGCGGGGTGGTGGCGGTCCGGCTGGTGCTGATCTGCGGAAATTGGCGCGATTTTCTCGCCTATCCGCTGACCATGCTGAGCCTCACGATCCCGCGCACGATCGACTCCGTGCTGATCGAACTGACCGCGGGAATCTTCGTCGGCCTCCTCTACATGAGCTGGAAGCGGATGCCCTGGCTGTCGACACTCGATGCGGCCGCGCCAGCCTGGGCGCTCGGCCAGGCGATTCTGCTGCAGGGATGCTTTTTCGCGGGCTGCGACTATGGCCGCCCGACCACCGTGCCCTGGGGGGTGGTCTTTCACAGCCGCTGGGCCGTAATGTGGAACGGCACGCCGCTGGGCGTGCGGCTGCATCCCGTGCAGTTGTATCTCTGCGCGGTGGAGCTGCTGCTGTGCCTGCTGCTGCTGTGGTGGCTGCCGCGCCGCCGCCAGCCGGGAGAGCTGGCCGGAGCCTGGATGCTGCTCTCCGGTCTGGCGCAATTCTTTCTGGATTTCTATCGCGGAGACAATCGCCTGCTGATTTTTTCCGGCTCGATTTCGCTGACTCAGGCCATCGACTTCTGTCTGGTCATCGCTGGAGGACTGCTGCTTTTGGAGCGGCGGCAAGCTATCGCCAGGCCGCCGATGGCGGAAGAGGCACACCTATGACAACCCGCCCGCCTGAGAAACCGACGCCGCAAATTCCCCACCCGGAACCGGAGGATGAGCTCGCCGTCCCGGACGCAGAGCAGTGTTATTCCGTAGAAGAATCCGCCGTGGGCCAGCGGTTGGACCAGTTTCTCACCGGGCAAATCGAGGACGTAAGCCGCGCGCGCGTCCAGCAATTGATTGAGCAGGACTGCGTTGCGGTCGCCGGGCCGGACGGGCAGCCGCGCCGAATGAAGGCCAGCGGAAAACTGCGCGCTGGGGAGACCGTTACCGTAATTGGAGAGGCCGCCGTGGCGCCGTTGCGCGCGGAAGCGGAGGCCATTCCGCTCGAACTGGTGTACGAAGATGAGTTTCTCGCGGTGGTCAACAAGCCGGCGGGAATGATGGTCCACGCCGGGGCGGGCGCGACCGACAACGCCCGCAATCGCGGCACGCTGGTCAATGCGCTGCTGCACCACATGGCCGCGCTGTCTACCGCGGGTGGCGAGCTGCGGCCCGGTATCGTGCATCGGCTGGACAAGCAGACCAGCGGCTTGATCCTGGTCGCCAAGGACGACAGCACCCATCGCAAGCTGGGAGCGATGTTTGCCGCGCGTCAGGTTCACAAGACCTACATCGCCCTGGTGCATGGCGCGGTGAAGCTCGACCGGGGAACGATCGATGCCGCGATCGCCCGCGACCCAATACGGCGGACGCGCATGACGACGCGGCGTACCGGCGGCCGCGCGGCGATTTCGCACTATTCCGTGCGGCAACGGGTGGAGTCCCGCTACGGCCGTTTCACCCTGCTGGATGTTGTGATTGAAACCGGCCGCACGCACCAGATTCGTGTGCATCTTTCCTCCATCGGCCATCCCGTGGTGGGAGACACGCTGTACGGCGCGCCCCGGCAGATTCTCCCGCATATGACCGCGCCCGCCACCCGCGTGCAGAAAGACGCCGCCGCGCGCGACGCACTGAGCCTGGAAAGAAATTTCCTCCATGCGGCGCGGCTGGAGCTGTTGCATCCGCGGACGGGGAAGCCGCTCCAGTTGCAGGCGCCGTTGCCTTCCGAGCTGCACCACTGGCTCGATCGGTTGAAGTTGAACGATTTCGAAGGGTGACAGCCTGCTGCCGGCTGCTAAAATCGAAAAAATGACACACAGGAAAATTCGTCAGCCGGAGTTGCAGTCTTGGCTGCCACGATTGTTGCTGGCCGCAATCTTCCTCATCGCTTTTTTGCGCGCGCAAACATCCGTGCAGGCGCAGAGCGCCGCCGGGCAGCCGTCCAAGGCCGCCTCCTCGCAGGCTGCTTCCACGAAGACCAATTCCGCTTCCGCCAGGCCTTCCGGCTCCGCGGCCGGTTCCACCAACGGCAACGCGCAGGTGAAGGACCAGAACGGCTCCTACACCATCACCACCGTGGTCAATGAAGTCAATCTGATTTTTACTGTGTCCGGCAAGCACGGCGACTTCATCCGCAACCTGACGGAAAAGGACTTTACGCTGCTCGACAACGACATGCCCCCGGCCGCCGTCTATAGTTTCACCCAGGAAACAGATCTGCCGTTGCGGGTTGGGCTCTTGGTCGACACCAGCAGCTCCATCCGCGAGCGCTTTCAATTTGAACAGAACGCCGCCATCGAGTTTCTTCTCTCCGTCCTTCGACCCCGGATCGACAAGGCGTTTGTCATGGGCTTTGACGTTACCCCGGACATCACCCAGGGATTCAGCAACAACGGGTACCTTCTCAGCAACGGCATTCGCCAGCTTTCTCCCGGCGGAGGCACGGCCCTCTACGACGCCGTTTATACCGCCTGCCATAATCAGATGCTGCCGCTGCTCGGTGCGAGCCCGATTCGCAAAGTCATCATTCTGCTTTCCGATGGGGACGACAACCAGAGCCATGCCACCCTCGATGATGCGGTCAAGATGTGTCAGCGTGCGAACACGGCGATTTACTCGATCAGCACCAACGACAGCCCCAGCCGCGATCGCGGCGACGACATTTTGATGGCCATGTCGGAAGTCACCGGCGGCCGTGCCTTCTACCCGGCGCGCATGGAAGATGTGTCGAAGGCCTTCCAGAAGATTCAGCAGGAGCTGCGCAGCCAGTATTCATTGGTGTATAAGCCGGCGGACTTTAAGGCCGATGGGGCTTTCCGTCCCATCTACCTGACGACCTACAACCGCAAATACAAGGTGCGCGTGCAGAAGGGCTATTTCGCGCCCCGTTCGCCGCAATAAGAGTCGCCTGATTCAGGCAGGCCTTTCATCCATCCAGCAACTCCATCAGTCCAGCTTCATTCAGGACCGCAACGCCCAGGTCGCGCGCTTTGTCGAGTTTCGACCCGGCTTCTTCTCCGGCGACCACGTAGCTGGTTTTCTTGCTGACCGATCCGGCTACGTTTCCTCCCTCGCGCTCGATCCGTTCCTTTGCCTCTTCGCGCGTCAGCGAAGGCAGCGTGCCGGTCAGCACGAAGGTCAGGCCGCTCAGTTTTGACGAAGTCTTTTTCCGCTGCGCGGTAAAGTTCAACCCGGCGGCGCGCAGCGCTTCAATCAACTCGCGATTGGCGGGCACTTGAAAGAACTCGCGGATCGCGGAGGAAATCCGCGGGCCCACCTCGGGCACCCGCTCCAGTTCCTCCGCGTCGGCCTCCATCAGCCGATCCATGGTGCCAAAGGCTTCGGCCAGAAACTGCGCGGTGCGTTCACCGACAAAGCGAATTCCCAGGCCCAGAACAACCCGGTCCAGCGGCGCTTTTTTCGACCGCGCAATCTGTTCCAGCAGCGAGTGTGCCGTCTTTTCCCCGATGCGATCGAGCGACAGCAGCGCAGCCTCATCGAGCCGGTAGATGTCGGCCAGGTTGCGGACGGCTCCACGCTCGGTGAGCTGCTGCACCACCGCCTCGCCCAGTCCTTCAATGTTCATCACCTTGCGCGCGGAAAAGTACAGCAGGCTTTCTCGCAGCCGGGCCGGGCAGTTCACGTTGATGCAGCGCCAATCGACCTCGCCCTCCTCCCGCACCACCGCGCTGCCGCACACCGGGCAATGCGCGGGGAAGGTGAATTCGCGCGCGTCCGCCGGCCGCTTCTCCGGCAGCACCGCCACCACTTTGGGGATGACGTCGCCGCCGCGCTCGACCGTCACATAATCGCCAATCTTCAGTCCCAGGCGCTCGATCTCGTCGGCATTGTGCAGCGTCGCGCGGCTGACGGTGGTGCCCCCGATGGCCACCGGGGTCAGCTCCGCCACCGGAGTCAGTTTTCCGGTGCGGCCCACCTGCACGGCGATGTTCTCCACCTGGGTAACGCCGGAACGCGCGGCAAATTTGTACGCGATCGCCCAGCGCGGCGCGCGGCCCGTTAGCCCTAACCGGTTCTGCAGTGCGGTGCTGTCAACCTTCACCACCACGCCGTCGATCTCATACGGCAGCGACTCGCGCATGGCCTCGGCCTGTGCAATAAATTCCCAAACCTCGTCGATGCTTCGCACCACGCCGCGTTTGGGATTGACGCGAAAACCGGCCGCGCTCAACGCGTCCAAGGCCTCGCTCTGCCGGGGAAAGATATACCCGTGCGCATCAAGCGCAAAATACGCATAGAAGTCCAGCCTCCGCTGGGCGACAATGTTCGGCTCCAGCGTGCGCAGGGTTCCGGCCGCCGCGTTGCGCGGATTCGCCGCCGGGGCCAGTCCCTGTTGCTCGCGCGCCGCGTTCAGCTTCTCGAAAGCGGCCAGCGGCAGCATCACCTCGCCGCGAACTTCAAAATTGTCCGGCAGGCCGGAAGCCCTCTGCTTGGTCGCGGAAATACTGAGCGGCACGGAACGAATCGTCCGTACATTGGTGGTCACATCCTCGCCGATGGCGCCGTCGCCGCGAGTGAGGCCGCGCGCCAGACACCCGTGTTCATAGGTCAAGGCGAGCGACAGGCCGTCGAGCTTCAGCTCAACCACATAGTCGATTCGCTCCTCGCCGGCAAGCTCGTGGGCGCGCCGGTCCCACTCGCGCAACTCGGCTTCATCGTAGGCGTTGTCGAGCGACAACATGGGCCGCGAGTGCGGCGCTTTGGCGAAGCCTTCCCGGGGCTTGCCGCCGACTCGCTGGGTAGGGGAATCGGCGGTCAGCAGCTCGGGATGGGCCTGCTCCAACGCGCGCAGCTCGCGCATCCACCCGTCATACTCAGCGTCCGGCACCTCCGGCGCGTCGTACACATAGTAGAGGGTTTCGTGGTGGCGCAGCTTCTCGCGCAGGGCGTCGATTTTTTCCGGAATGCCGTGGCTGGCGGATTTCGACATCTAGAGAATTATAGATAGCCGAGGGCTGCGGTCGGGCGAGCGAGACCAACCCCGAATGTTAGAGCCGTTCCGGAAAAGGCATACCCAGGAAAATGACAAAATAATTGTCATCCCGACCGGAGCGTAGCGAAGTGGAGGGACCTGCGGTTTCCCTCGAGTACAGCAGTGCAGAAATTGTCTACCGGGGTCCGTATTCCGGTCCTGGCCCAGGTTGGGGCGAGTACGGCTGCACGCTCAGCAGAGTGCTCAACAGCTCCCGCTCCCACTGGGAAAATTGCGACTGGAACTGCGGCGAATTCAGCACCTGCCATCGCTGCCGGAGAGGCATATGGCTCAAGTCGCGATAGGCATTGTGCATCATCCAGCGCCGGTTGGGTGGCAGTTGCATCACCTGCTGCATCGCCCGCCGCACCTGCTCGCGTTGCACTGGAGACAGCTTTTCCATCGCTTCCATGCTCTGCAGCATCCGTTCCCGCCGGCCCGGCGGCATCGTATCCAGTTGCCGCAGCCGATAGATCAGCCGTTGCTGCTCTTGCGGGGACAGCCGGTTGAACCCGGGCTCATTGCGCAGCGCGCGTTCTTGCGCCCACGGCGGCAGATACTGGTGCTGACGAAACCATTCCGGCAGATGCTCGCGGCGGTGCGGAGGGTACTCCTGGTGCGGAGCGGCGAACCAGGCCCCACGGCCCTCCCACCGGATGGCCGGGCGCATCCCGACCGCTCCAGCCCATCCACGGCGCGGCGCAGCCCACCCGATTGCGCCGGTCAGCAGAAGAATGGCAATCGCAGGGACCATTTTTCCCAGGGGAAAAATCGCGGATCGGCGTTTGGCCGGCCCGGCATTCGACCCGGCCGTGCCCCTTCCGCGAAATGCATCGCCGATTCGCATCGTTCCACTCGCCTCGCGGCAACAAAAGTTCCACTGCACATCCGCCAGCGGGCGTCTGCTCGGTTCCGGGCCGCCCGCGCACTGTCTGTCCGCGCTGCCGGCCCTGTTTGTACTAACGAGGATTGCTGCCGATGGAACCCTGACTCGCCACGCCTTGCGTGCTGTCGAAGGCGGTGAGCTGGGCCAGGGTTTGCGCATTCCGGTCCAGCAGTTCCAGATCGTTTACCGTGGCGGAAACCGTAGGCCGCGCCGTCGGCTCCGTCTGGTTCAGGCTGACATAGCCTTCATAGGAGCCTGCGCCAACAATCACCAGCAACGCCAGGACAGCGGCCAGAACCGCGCGCAGCGGACGGTCTCCATCCAGCCACAGGCGGGCGCGCATGCGCTCCAGCCATCCTGGAGCCGTGGAGTTTTTTTCCTCCCGCAGGCGCGCCGCCATCCGGGTGTCGAAGTAAGGGCTCGGTTCCGGCGTTTCCCATGTGTCCAGCAACTGCATGGTCGTCTGCAGTTCGTTCCATTCCTGCCGGCAACCGGCGCACTCGGCCAGATGCAGCCGCGCCTCCGCGGGAACCGCCGTGGCTGCGGGGTCCAGCAGCATATCCGGCATAAATGCCTGTATCGTATTGCAATTCATCGCAGCCCCCTCTCTTCGTTTCATCTTAAGCAAACTCTTTCAGCCGGTCACGCAGCGTCTGGTAAGCGCGAAACAGCAGCGATTTTGTTGCCGACTCGCTCAACTTGAGCACCGCGCCAATCTCCCGATAGTCCATCTCCTGATACTTGTGCATCACCACCGCCATCCGCTGCCGCTCCGGCAGCGCCGCCACCTGTTCGCGGATGCGCCGCATGCGTTCATCGCGCAACATCTGTTGGTCGGCCCGCGGGTGCATATCCGGGACATCCGGCGTGGTTCCCGTCTCCGCATCGGGCTGATCCAGAAAGACGCTGGAGGAGACCCGCTCGTTCTTGGTATCCCGGGCGTGGTTGATGGCCACGTTCGACGCAATGCGGTAGAGCCAGGTAGTAAAGCGCGCCTCCGCCCGATAGCTTTCCCGCGCCCGGTAAATGCGCAGAAACACTTCCTGGGTCAGCTCTTCCGCGATGCCCTGGTTATGGCACATGCGGTAGAGAAATCCAATCATAGGCCGCCGGTACTTCGCCACCAGGAAGTCGAAACAGACCTCGTCGCCGACACCGGCCCGCTGCATGATCTCGGCATCGGACAGCCGGGCAAGTTCGCCCTGCGCCAATTCCCGAACCGAGGCCTGCCTTGGCCCGCGGACCCGCTCCCCAGCCACCAGGCCGTTGGCCCCTCGTCGCTCTCCCGGAACCCGATCCAGCGCAACCGTGCCCATACCTTCTCCGACACGCTCTTCAGGGGAAAGTTGCGCGTCTTCCGGCAAAAACGGGTCCACCTCATCGGGCAGGTTTGTCGCCGAATCTTCGCCATCCAGGGCGAAATCGTCCTCCGGGGCTCCAGGGGCAACCTCCGCGTTGTCAACGGAATTCGCAGGCAGCTCCTCCGCAGGGCGCTCCCGGCTCCTTCGCTGCTCGTCGCGGGGTTGAGGGTTGTCCTGGCCGCCGGTCATCGTGGTGCTCGGATTCTAGCGTATACGGGATGGCAGGAACAGGCTGCCCGGCGCGTCCATTCGTTGGCAGACTGGCGATGCAGGATGGATGCGCTTCCCCGGGAATGGTGGGCGGTGAGGGACTCGAACCCCCGACCTCCTGCGTGTGAAGCAGGCGCTCTAACCGGCTGAGCTAACCGCCCATACGGCACAAAACCGCGGGAGTCGTCCCAGTGTACGCCATGCCCGCGCCATTGAGCAACGCGATAATGCCACAGTGCAGGCTCGTGCCCGGTCTACAGACCGAACCCTCCGCGTATCGATTTTGAGCAGAGGAAACGGAAACAGCAGACCCCTCCACTTCCGGCGTCTGTGAGAATCGCTTTCCGACAAGCAGACATATCGGCAGCAATAAACGGCCCACGAGTGCATTGCGGGTTTCCCCTAGTCTATCGTTATAGATTGACGTTTTGCGAAAGACCTCGAAAGGATTTCAACTTCGGAAAGCATTGCGATTGGAGATAAATTTATGTGCCCCCGCCCCCGAATGGTTCTGCTGCTTTCTTTGCTCATAGCGTTGGTTCTTAGCCTTCCCGCGTACGGCGATAGTTTGAATATGAAGGTCACCGATCGGGGATACCTTCGCGGGCGTGGCGTCAGCGTGATGCTCTACAACGACGTTTACAGTCCAATCTTCTTTGACCAGAAGGACTCGGCGATGCAGATTATTCTGCACGGCCATCGCATCGCCACCAATGGTAGCTTGCGTCTTTCGCCCACGCCGGAACAGTGGAGCCTGATTCCGCACGTCAACGGGCACCAGGCGGACAAGGAACACAATCGACTTACCGCCAATCTCTCCTATCCACAGTACGACCTGAGTTACCACGTGGTCGTGGCAGCAGAGCCCGGCGGGATTCGCGTCAGTGTGAACCTGGATAAGCCACTGCCGCCCACGCTTGTGGGCCGGGCTGGCTTCAATCTGGAATTTCTGCCCTCGATCTACATGGATAAATCCTATGAAACGGACAAGCGGGTGTATGGTGTGATGCCTCGCTATCCGGAAGACCACATGACCGCGGATCCCCCGAAGCCTGGCGACCCGAAACCAGTGTGGTACGTCGCGCAGTGGCGCCAGGCCAGGAAGTACATCGTGCCTCAGCCGTTTGCTACGGGAACCAGCATTACGCTGGCCGCCGGAGATCCCCTGAATCGTATTAGTGTGACTTCCGACACCGGGCCGTTGGGTCTTTATGACGGTCGCAACCAGGCACTGAACGGCTGGTTCGTGCTGCGCGCACTCATTCCAGCGGGCAAGACGAAGGACGCGGTGGTGTGGCACATCCGGCCGAACTACATTCCCAACTGGACGCGGCCGCCGATGATCGCGCACAGCCAAGCCGGATATGCGCCGGGCTTTTCCAAGGTAGCGGTCATCGAACTGGACCCGAACTTCCACGCGCCAAAAATGGCCACGCTTCTCCGGCTTGCGAACGACGGTTCTTTCAAGCAAGTCTTCGAGGCACCCGTTTCCACCCCGATGCCGTGGCTGCGGTATGACTACGTTAAATTTGATTTTTCGTCCGTGAAAGATCCGGGCCTCTATCAAATTGAATATGCCGGCGAGCGGACGGATGTGTTTCCGATCGCCAAAGACATCTATGACAAGACGTGGCAAACCAGCCTGGACAGCTTTATTGCCGAGCAGATGGACCACATCGCCGTGCGGGACACCTACCATGTCTGGCACGGTGTAGCGCATATGGATGATGCACGACAGGCCCCGCCGAACACGCCCCATTTCGACGGCTATCGGATGGGACCGAAGACCTATTCTCCTTACAAGCCCGGTCAACACATTCCCGGTTTGAACGTCGGCGGATGGTTCGATGCAGGCGACTTCGATAACGATGACTATGGCCAGTACAGGACGATCCAGAATCTGGCCCTGGCGTACAGCACCTTCCACATGAAGTGGGACGAACTTTCAGTCAATGAGAAGGCCCGGAGCGTAGTAATGCACCAGCCGGACGGGATTCCGGACGCTATCGAGCAAGTGGAGCATGGCGTCCTGCAAACGCTGGCACAGGTCCATGCGGTTGGTCATCCATTCATCGGTATCCAGGCGCCATACTTGCAGGGATACACGTTTGTTGGGGATGCCGCCTCCCAGACCGACGGCCGGATCTATGATCCAAAACTTGGGCCGCTCCAGGTGAAAGGGAACTACTCCGGCAAGCCCGACGACCGGTGGGCCTGGACGAACTATACCGAGTTCGACCAATACGGCGCCACGGCATCGCTGGCCGCCGCTTCGCGTGTGCTGAAAGGCTGGAACGATCCGCTCGCCAAGGAGTGCCTCGATACCGCCATCAAGCTTTGGAATGACCAGCAGGCGCACCCGGCTCCGAATCCTCCCCGTACATTCAGGGGCTTCGGCCCGCCGGACTGGATGCCTGCGTTGGAACTGATGATTGCCACAAACGGCGCGGAGCCCTACAAGCAGCGCGTGCAGGAACTGTTCCCGGCGATGCTGCAGCATCTGGGGTTCCAGGGCTGGACCGCGGTACGGGCCTTACCCTATCTCGACGCGAGTTACAAAGCCCAGTTCAAAACAGCGCTCCAGGTTTGGCTCCCAAAAATGAATGCTGAGATGGATACCACGCCCTTCGGCGTGCCACCTTCGCGTCGTGCGTGGGGTGGCTCGGAGCAAGTGGCGGACTTCGGCGTTGAGATGTACTTTCTGCATGAGGCGTTTCCCAACCTCGTAGGACCGGAATACACGCTGCGAGCGGCCAACTACCTGCTGGGGACGCACCCGGCTTCCAATGTTTCCTACATTGCGGGAATCGGTACAGCTTCGAAACTCAAGTCGTACTCAACCAATCGCGGGGACCACAGCTACATCCCCGGCGGCATGGTGCCCGGCTACATTGTCATCAAGCCGGATTTCCCGGAGTGTATTACCAACTTTGGGATGCTCTGGTTTGAGGATGAAACCACCATCTCGGCCGCCAGCAGTTGGATTTTGGAAGCCAATGCGGCGGAGGCAATCGTAAAGCAGGAGACGGCCGTAGACGTGAAATCGCAAAATTGAAGTCTGGGCCGCCGGAAAGGATTGCCTTGTCCACACGGCTCAGATAGCATTCTCGCGATGAGCGTAGATCACTCCTTTCAAGCGCGACTGGTTTTCCGTTCCGGTTTAGGAGCGCTGGTAGCAGGCATGTTTGGCATGGGTTGGCTTGGTTGGGGTCTCGGGATAGCCCATGCATTCACGCCCATTGTCATCGTTCTTTTCGATGTCCTTGGAATCCTTGTGCTGGGATCTTCCATTTACTTCATCCGCAAGGGCAGGGCTCTCCGCCGAAAGTACCCCGCCTCATCCGACCTGCAGGCTCAAAGGATGAGAAAGCAATTTATCGTCGTAGTCATTTTGGAATTTGTGGCAATCGCAATTCTCAGTGCGATCGCTTACGTCTTGCACCGCCCAGACCTGGCTCCTGTGTTGGCCGCGATTGTGGTTGGACTCCATTTCCTGCCCCTCGGCAAGATTTTTCGGCAGCCCCGCTATTATTTTTGGGGGATCGCGATAACGCTCTGGTGCGTGGTCTGCGCGTTCTCGTTCCGTTCCGATACGCTCGTCGCGTACAGCAACATCGGGACGGGCATTCTACTCTGGGCTTGCTGCGCGCACGGTTTACTGCGAGCCCGAGGAATCGTGCGTTCACTCGTCCGGCAACCCGACGTGTACCGGACAAGCGAAATCTAGCCAACTCCTCAGAAGCAGGCTTGGGAGTAGCTTCACCCGGTAGGAAACGGCAGACGACTCCGCTCCGGTCGTTTGACACGGTCAGCTTCCGACAAGCCGACTTATCATTACTAATTCTGGAAGTTTGTTGTAGTCCTGTGTTTATCTGGGGCTGTGGGTCGTCACACCCTGAGTTTTTATAGTGAAGATGTGAGGTAAATCGATGCTGACTTGGGACGATTTTGAAATAGAGCTGCGACGGCTACATGACCAAGCCTCGAACGCAGGCGTGGAAGCAGTACAAGCTGCGGGATTCTCTTTTACGCGTGCCGGGGATATGCAGAGTCTTCCGCAAAAAGCACACAAGATCTTCATTCGGGGCTGCCACTACGGCTTTGCTCGTGCGCAAGCCGGTGTAGGTCGCTTGGTCCTTGAGATAGATGAGGAAGCGGCAACTGTTTGGGCTCTCCTAGTCCAGGCGAGGCGTGAGCGAAACCAGGTCTCACAGAATCTTTATGAGGTTCAGCTTGCGGTTCTCAGGCGGCAGAAGCAGCTAATCAGGCGAGTCTTGGATGAGATTTTACGTCAAATCATTGGCCGAGACACTTGGGTACTACGACGGCTCAAGCTATATAACGAAGACCGCAATATCGACCCGGACGTGCTCAGGTCGACGTTGCAAGAAGCTTGGGACCGGAACAAAGAAGACAGAATGGCCTTTCACTTGGTTACGGATCTCTTGACCGCGGTCCATGTAGGTGATCTCATCCGCATTCGTGGGGGCACAGAAGCGACACGGAAGTGGTCAATCATTGAGCTGAAGTCCGGGGCCGTGAATGACGCGCTACAGAAGTTGATAAACGAGGCCCCGCCAGATACGACTGTAGAGCAGTTGGAACAACAAGCATCTTTTGTGAGACCTAAAGCAAATAAGCAGGTAAGGAGAATGATCAGGCAATCGCTGAGGCAAAAGCGAGCAGAAGAGATCATCGATACCGATAAAGGCACGCATCCAGTTTTTGAAGTGCCCATGCTGCAGTACGATGCTCCGCGCGATACCGACGATTATAGTGATGCGCTCAGGGAACTCTCGACGGCACTAAGTACAAAGGATTTTGCAGCCATCACAGTACAGGGTTGCATTAAGTTGTTCGGAATTAAGGGGTCGTGCATTGCTCAACACGGAATCGGTATCGTCGGCCATCATTTCTACCATTTAGCGCAACCCAACGCTTTATGTCTTCTTGGGAGGGAAGAGGCTGAACAAAAAAAAGAGCTAGAGGCTGTTGCGAAGGTGGAGTTTCACGATCTATTGCAGGTCAATCTTTCTGCCGACTGGTCGATAAGTTTCTTTCAATGGCCCATGCACACGGAGAATTTATTCCACATCGCTCTCGGGAGGCATCGCCTTTTTGCATACATTGACTATGATGATTTGTTCGCGCGGGCCAAGGAGCGCGGGCTGGTGCTGGAAGCTATACCGAAAAGTCTGAACGGCGTGAAAGGAATCGAACGCGAACATCTGAGTCACATGTCCTTCCCTCTACCGGGTCTCTCGAACGCCCGTGGCCTGAGCGTTAGCAATGCTAAAGGGCAGGAAATGATTTTCATGTCCGGGTTTGTGACCCGCCTTCTGGCTGAACACATGCTGCCCAGTTTCTGGCTGGACCTCATGGAAAACAGCCTTCAACAGCATGGGCCCGACACCCTAATTGCGCCCACATTTTAACGGCTTGAGTTCGCGGATTGATGTTCCGGTTGCAAGGAGAGAAAGTGTTGTTGGATTGGTAATAAAAAACGCTCTTCCCGAAAGTTATTCCCGCCATGCTGTGACGAAACGTCGGGATGATAGCGGTTGTTTTGGTCCCAGTATTTCCAATCTGCGATAAAAGCAGTGCAGCGCAAGAGTGCCGGTGTCCCATCCTGCGAGTTTGGAATAAGTCTTCCCGGTACACTGAAAGCATGAGCCGAGGTCAAACCGAAACGGAACAGGACCAGCGCCGCAACGAAATCGCTCCGCCGGAGTCGCCGGAGCGGCCGGGGTCCTCAGCGGGCCACGAACCTTCACCGGAAAAGTTCGATGTCCTGGTCATCGGCGCCGGGCCCACTGGCCTGGCCTGCGCCATCGACGCCCAGAATGCCGGCTTCCGCGTGGTGCTGGTAGAAAAGGGCTGCCTCTGCAATTCGCTCTTCCACTACCCCTCGAACATGACTTTTTTCACCACGCCGGAGCTGCTCGAGATCGGCAACATCCCCTTCAGCAGCCCCAACCAGAAGCCCACCCGCCCGGAGGCGCTCGAATACTACCGCAAGGTCGCGCAGCATTATCGCCTCAGCATCCGCCAGTATGAATCGGTCGACCGGGTTTCCGGGCAGGCCGGGAATTTCACCGTCCACTGCACCGACGCATCCGCGCGCCAGCGTGCCTACACGGCCCGCGCCATCATCGTCGCCACCGGCTATTACGACCGGCCCAACTATCTCGACATTCCCGGCGAAGACCTGCCCAAGGTCTTCCACTATTACAAAGACCCGCACCCTTACTTCGACCATGACGTGCTGGTGATCGGAGGCAAGAATTCCGCCGCCATCGCCGCGCTCGACCTGTGGCGGCACGGCGCGCGGGTCACCCTGGTCCATCGCGGCGAGAAGATGCATCACCACGTCAAATACTGGATTCTCCCCGACATTGAAAACCGCATCCGCCATGGTCAGATCCACGGCTTCTTCCACACCACGGTGGAGGAGATCGCTGCCGACACGGTCCGCCTCCGCACCCCCGAAGGCGAGCGCACCCTCCCCAACGATTTCGTCTTTGCTCTGACCGGCTATCACCCCGACTTCGCCTTTCTGGAAGCGCTCGGCGTCCGCCTGCAGGACCCCGATCGCACGCCGGTCGTCGATCCCGACACTCTGGAAAGCAATGTGGCCGGGATTTATCTCGCCGGGGTCATCGTCGCCGGCAATCGCACCAATGAAATTTTCATCGAGAACGGCCGTTTCCACGGCGCGCAGATCGCCGCCGGGCTGCGCCGCAGCCTCGCTCGATAAAGTTCTTGCCCCAGTTCGATTTGGCTCCTCAACATGCTCCGTTTTGGCAGCAGAAGCCGCCGCCAAAACGGACCAAATCCGGGTGCAATCCAGCAAAACGCGAGCCTCTGCCCCCTCGCCAGTCGGCCGAAGCTCCCATACAATCGGGATAGCTCCCCCTATGCCCAGGTTCATCCCACGCACCATTCGCGGGCAACTGATTTGGGGCACGGCATTGCTGCAATGTCTGCTCGTGGCCTCCGTGTTTGGATACATCTACCACAATGAGCGAACCGCGCTGCGCCATCGCGTCGCGGAACGGCTCACCTATGAGGCGCAGGTGCTCAGCGGCGACTCCGCGGTGGCGCTCAAAGATGGAAACACGGCCGATCTGCAGTCCGTTCTGGATTTAGCGGTGACGACGCCGACGATTCGAGCGGCTCGCATCACCGGCCTCTCCGGCAACACGCTGGCATACAGCAATGAGGCGGGCAAGGTGACCTACCCTCCGCTGTCGGCCGCCGAACGCCGGCAACTGGGCTCGCATCTCGGCCCAACCATCTTCGAGAACGACGATCATCGAGTGATGGCGGTCCAGGAAATCGACGTCAACAAGGCTCCCGTTGCCCTGGCTTGGATCTATCCCGACACCTCCGAAGATCAGGTGGACATGTCGAGTCTGTTGCGCTCGGCGCTGCTGTTCGCCTTGCTGGCCATCTTTGCCAATGCGCTCTTTTCCATGTTGCTGGCGCGTTCCGTCACCCGGCCCCTGCGCGGCCTGTTGCGCGGAACCAAGCTGCTGATCCGCGACCCGGAGCGCAGCGGGGTGTTTCCCTTGAAGACCAGCTCCGTCAATGAAGCCGGCGAGCTGACCCGCGCCTTCAACACCATGGTCGCCGCGCTCAACGAGCAGCGTTCCGGCCTCAACGATACCCTGGCTCTGCTCGACTCCATGCTGGCCAACGCGCCCATCGGGTTCGCATTCTTCGACCGCAAGGCCCGCTATGTCCGGGTGAATCAATTTCTCGCGGAGATGGACAACCTCTCGATCAACCGGCACCTGGGGCGCACGGTGCGGGAAGTCTCTCCCGGCGAGACCGCGCAGCAACTGGGCGGCGCCATCGAGCAGGTCTTTTCCACCGGCATGCCGGTACGCGAGTTGGAGCTGCGTTTCGAGCTGCCCAGTCTGCCCGAAAATCCCCGCATCTGGCTGGTGAGCCTGTACCCAGTCCGCACCGGTGGCGACGAATCCGTGGTCGATCGGCCCGCGGACTACCGAGCTGACCCGGCTGGCGAAGCTAGCCCGAGTGCTCGACAATTCGACCTGAATGATCCCGACCTCTCCCCAGTGCGCTGGGTTGGCGCGGTCATTGTGGATGTGACCGACCGCAGAATTTCCGAGGAACTGCTGCGCCGGACCGAGAAGCTGGCTGCCACCGGACGCCTTGCCGCCTCCATCGCCCACGAGATCAACAATCCCCTGGAGGGGGTCACCAATCTGCTCTATCTGCTGCATCAGCAACCCCTGGATCCGGAGGCCCTGCAATATGCCGACATGGCCCAGCAGGAGATTGCCCGCGTGTCGCAGATCACCCAGCAGACCTTGCGCTTTTATCGGCAATCGTCCAAGCCCGTCCTCACCAATCCCGGGGAACTGCTCGACTCCGTGCTCGATCTGCACCAGGGCCGCATCGCCGCGCTCCAGATCGAAATCGATCGCCGCTATCGGCCCGGTGCGGATTTTCTCGCTTTCGGCGGGGAAATGCGCCAGCTTTTCGCCAATTTCATCGGCAACGCGCTGGATGCCCTGTCGAAAGGCGGCCACCTGGTCCTTTCCGTCCGCCCGTCGCAGGCATGGAGCGAGCGCACCGATGGCCAGCCCTCCGCGGAGCCGCCTGCGATTCCCGGAGTCCGCATCGTTATCGCCGACACCGGCTCCGGCATGAGTCCGGCCGTTCGCAAGCGCATCTTCGACGCCTTCTTCACCACCAAGGAAGCCACCGGCACCGGCCTCGGCCTTTGGATCAGCTCGGAGATCATCGCCAAACACCATGGCACGGTGCGGGTTCGCAGCCGTTCCGCGGATGCCCCGGGACCCGGCTCCCGCGGCGCGGTTTTTATGCTGTTCTTCCCCTTCGCGGGCCCGGCCAGCGAGGCCAATGCGTCGGGCGCGGATCAGCAGCCCAGGATCGCCGTCGAGGCGTAAGTGGGAGCGCAATGGACCCAGCCGAACGCGCCCAAACGAGCGAAGAATTGGAGCCCCCTGGTGCATAATGCTTGCATGGGCCTGTTGGCGTGGCTTCGACCCCGCCGGTCCGGCCCTACCGGGAACGCCAAGTGAATCTACCCAACTCCATCACGATGAGCCGCATCGCCACGGTGCCGCTTCTCATCTGGCTGCTCTCCCGCTCGTTCCCCCTGCACAGTTTTCACGGTGAGCAGGAGATTCTCGCCTCGCTGCTGTTCATTTTGGCCTCCATTACGGACGGCGTGGACGGCTACCTGGCCCGCAAGCGCGGCCAGATCACCACCATGGGCATGCTGCTCGACCCGCTCGCCGACAAGCTTCTGGTCTCCGCGGCGTTCATCGCGCTGGTGGAGCTGAACCCACGCATCGTCCCTGCCTGGATCGCCGTGGTCGTCATCGGCCGTGAGTTCCTGGTCAGCGGGTTGCGCTCGATTGCCGCCTCCGAGGGCTTTGCCCTCCAGGCCAGCGACCTGGGCAAGCTCAAGATGGTCACCCAGATCGTCGCCGTGGTCGCGGCCATTCTCGACCATCGCTGGTACGTGTGGAGCTTTGGCTGGTTTATCCTGCCCGTCCACGTTATCGCCATTGCCGCCGTCTACTTTATGGTGGTGGTCTCCATCATCTCCGCCGCCGACTATTTCTCCGCCTTCTGGCAGCAGATCGAGCACGCCTCCACCGCGCGGCGGAACGCAAAGCTCGTCCTCAGCCGAAAAAAAGACATATCGACCGTCGATCGGATCTCCTAGAGCATTTAACCCATAGGTGTATATTATTTCTGGCGAAGTCTCAGCGATACAACAGGGATGGGGAGAGCATATTCGGACGATCTGCGGCGGAAGCTGCTGGAAGCGCACAGTCGCGG
>Ga0208717_1000055_pt1 | contig 75028 bp, 103 predicted proteins | sample NGESurF53shallow_FD_184489 | JGI IMG/M metagenome (GOLD analysis project Ga0208717, IMG submission 184489) | Arctic peat soil microbial communities from Barrow, Alaska - NGEE Surface sample F53-3 shallow (SPAdes) | ecosystem: Environmental > Terrestrial > Soil > Wetlands > Peat ... | reverse complement strand
GTTTCCAACCACCCGATGCATATGCACCTTCGGTATCGAATTGTTTTTTCTCAGACTCATAAAACATTGTGGCGATGACTTCAAGCGCAGGTGACACATCCGCAGCACGCGCACCAAAGCGTAAGAGTTCACGACTGATGGCTGCTTCACCAAACACGTCAATCGAAATCATTACCATGTGGGCATTATCCAACCCGCAGGAATGGGTGGTCCTCCGAATGCACCTGCAGGATTTTGATAATCGTTCGTTGGTCGATTGCCGCCCGCACTAACGATTGCATCTTGTAGCCTGCACAATTTATCCTTGTACTGACTTGCGAGTTGCGCGTATGGTGATCGCCCAGTGCCAACTTGCTCTGGGTAGTACGACATCTCTACCAACATCGCTGCACCGATGGCGACGATTGACGATGCAGCGTTCACAAGGTTCGATGGCACATCGGTGATCTGACCGATTGCATCAACCACATCACCATACGACGATTCGATTAGTCCTTGCACTTCCTCGTCACTCGGCCGAGTGGCTGCATTGAACGTACCGACCTCACCACCATTTTTGTTGATGGTTCGGGCGCGTAAGAGATTCGCAACGTCTTGGACGCTAGGTGCCCACTGTGACGCCACGTTTCACCTCAACTCTCAGAACGGAAACTCGTTGCTGAACGAGCGGCAAGAACAATGGCTGCACGAGGCGCGTTGTCCGTGTTCTTGGTTTCAGCGGCAAGAACATTCTCCGCTTCATCTGGGTGAGTGCTGATGTAGCCGGCCACACCATCCGCAGGACCTTGCACCAGTGCGGCATAGTCAACATCGCCGGGACCGCCCGTTGGCTGTTCAAGTGGTGTGTTGGTTTCGACATTGTCCGGGTTGCCATCAGCATTCACACGAGCAGGAGGATCGAGGATGATGTCATCGGCACCTTCATGTGATGTGTCGGTGTAGTCAGCGCCTGTGGGTCCTGCTGAACTTGTACCACCGATGTCATCGGTGAATCCACCAGTAGGAGCGTCACTGTCTTCATCCGGCTTTACTGGTGCAACACCTTCCACGATACGACGAACATCCTCGAGGTGCTGTTGCTCATATGCCCGCGCAACATTCACGTTGACAAGTGCAGCCTCGATGCGTGGTCGAAGTTCCTGCCTCGTTGAAAGCAGGTCAGTGATCTCCACATGATTCGCTGCCGTTATCCAAGCGAGGAGTTCCTCGTCACTTGGCGAAGCAGAGAGATCCTGAATAACACCAGGACGCACAAGTTCGTCACCAGCACCAATGATCGCGTTGTAGCCAAGCAAGCGCTTTGCTTCCGTGTCAGGAGTGACATCAACAACCTGTCCACGAAACGCGGTGTGTGCAACATCCTTTTCATCCATCCACGATGCAAGTGCGTGGCGAATCTTGTACATAGCCATCTCCATACATCCTTTCGCTTCTCTTGGGATTAAATTCCGCTGATCTCCATGACAGCCCATGGGTTCTGGATGAACATGACCGGGCGCACCGAGGACTGGGTCCATGCGCGCTGACGCTCTGGCTCGTTCCAGGTTTCCGTCATGAGTGGCTGCTCCATACGCAGTTCGCCAAGTTGACCCGAGGCAACTGCATATGCAATTCCGACCGGGATTCGGTTCGATGCGTAGAGTTCGCTGTACCCAGCGTCACTCAACATCTGCTCGAGGCCGTCCTGGTAGAAGAGGCGCAGTGAATTAAGTTGCACAGGGTTCACCAACATCGTGTCGTACTGGATTCCCAACTCAGCCTGGTCCGCAAGCATCTGTGGCTTGGAGAAGTCGGCACCCGGTGTGAGAGGCGGTGGCGTCGGGTTTGCACCGCGAGGAATCGCGGTCTCCCAGTTGTTGCCCACGTACTGACTCATACCGTTGTTCGCGGCGATGGCAGCGTTGAGTGCAGCGACTGCACGAGTGTTCAACTTGCGAACAATCGTGTTGCCCAGTCGTGTAAGTTCGTTCCTGAACGACACTTGGTCGTTTCGGTCACGGGCTTCGTAGGAGACCCAGAACTTACCACCGTACTTCTCAACGACCGCGACCTTCGGCACACGCCTGACTGACGTGACGACTGGGAACTCGGTGCCAGGAGCAACCGGCTCAACATCACGCAACAGGAAGATGTCGTTGGCCACGATCACGTCGTACACAACCGCGCCACCAGTGACGCCGCCGTTCGATGTGAAGATGCGGTCGAGGATGAAGCGCGCCAACGTGATGTCCATCAGGTATGCAGTCACCCGTGTGGGCTGTTGCAGCATGATGTCGATGGTGACGTCCGTTCCCGAAATCGACGGTGGCCCAAGCGGGTTCCCGACCGGGTTGATGAGGTCGGCTCCACCCATGACCATTGGCACTTGTTCACCAGTGGGGAAACGATACTCCCACCGACCTCGTGCGCCCTTAACAAGAAGCGGAGAACCGATGTCCTCAGTGATTCGTGGTGTAGTTAGTGTTTTCATTTCTCCCTCTTATCGGTAGAGTGCGATCATCGCATCGGTGCCAGGATTCGCGGCGGTGCAGCATATGCCCAAGGGCCTTGTGCCGATCACACCTGTCCAAGCGATTGCAAGTCCGTTGGCATCGGACTGAACTTCGACGCCAGCAACGAGTGCAACTGCACCCACTGTGACAGGGACGATGCCGCGACGAACGACACCTGTCCATGCGCCACTTGCGGCATTGTACTCCGCGACACCGAACGCTCGCACACCAAGGCCGCACGTGGCGACTGAGATGGTGTTGTCCGATGCGAGATTGCCGCTGATTTGCACGAACGTCTTTCCAACGGTGGCAGCCGTTGTCGTGCAGGTGACGTTGGAGGCGTCATCGAAATACGGAATAAGGCTGTTGGTTGGCATGATCAGTCACCACTCACTTTCACTCGTGAACTATTTGCTCGCTGCGCCGCAACGACACCCGGCTTCCAGGCGGCCGGGTACTCCGACACGTCAGTGCCTTCCGTCTCTGTGCCGCTTGTGCTGTCAGTACCGCGTTCCTCGATGGGAATCATCCCGGTGGCGAGGACGGCAATCAATGCGGTGGTTCCTTCCGGGTCGGCCTTCAAGAGTGCCTCGAAGTGTTCACGACGCGCAGGTGGGAACTTGCCCGCCTTGACCGCATCGTCAAGAACACGGTTGCGAACAGCATCATTGCGTTCAACTTGCATTGATGCAGCAATGGCAGCACCCTTCTTGACTTCATCAAGAGTGGCCGCATCAATGAGGACCATACCATCGGGGATCGCCGGTGGCGTTGCGGCAGCGATCTCCACAACAGCGGGAGGCTCAACAATGACAGGCGCGGCCGGGTCAACAATCGGCGAGATGTCGGTGATGGGCGCAGGCGCAGGCGGCTCCACAACAGGAGGTGCAGTCAACTTCGCAAGGAGCGCGGTGTTCACTTCCTCTTCCGTTGCTTCGGGCGTCAACCCAAGTCCCTTAAGAACTTCATCGGAGAGTTGCATATCGGTACCTTCCTTGTTTGATAACTTCACTATATCGCGGACACGTGGGCGACCCGCTGCAACTGGGTTGCCAAACTTTGTGAGGATGCTTTGACCTGCCGCAACAACATCCACATATTGAATCTTCACTTGCTGTGAAGGACCGAATGAAACACCGTGTTCAGCAGTTGCGTCAACAGTGTACGGAACTCGATAGAGATTACCTCCATCGTCATCCACAATAATTTCAGCGGGGTCAATACGAATCTCACGTATCCACCACCAGAACATATCTGGCGATGCAGCGGGACCGTCGTAAAAGGCAGTCCTAATGTCATCAACTGAAACATCGGCCTGCACGATCCTAGGTGCAGTCGCATTGACATACAAGTCCCTGTCACGAAGTGGCACAGCGACCACTGGCCCAGAGGGGTTTCCTGCCAACATCAATGGGTTCTCTTCAAGAGGAATGAGGATAGGCGGTGTACCACTGAACAATGCCTTCACGTCCTCAAGACTATCGATGGCAGGGTATGCTTCACCCAAGAGAGCAAGTCCAGTAAGAACAAATGGCCACTCTTTACCTGCACGTGTTCCATATGCAAAGTAACCTTCCACTGAACGTCGTGGATATGAAGACGCCATACACTGTGCAAGCCAAAGTGGAAGACCGACCAAATCACCAATGAGAGTCTGACCATTTGGAGAAAGGTGTAAATTCTCAACTGAAGCCAACGCGGGCTGCCCATCAAACCTTGGGTCAGTGTGTCCAAGTTTTACAATGGGTGTACGAACGAATGGGTCATCTTGCGAAGCGATGGCCGATTGAAGATCTTCAAGCGTCCACGTGAACACACCAGTTGAACACGCCCAGTCTTCGCCAACCTCAAGAAGTTCAACGTTGGGAAGAGTGACAAGAGCAGGTTGTTCAGCAAGTAAAGGTGCAGGTGCTTCAGGCGCTAACAGCGATGCGCGCACCAATGTAGGTTGCCCAATGACCTTCATGTATGTACACGATACTACATTGTGTTTCATGAGGTGAACTCCGGTGCAGTCAACCCATCGAAGTCTCCAGCACCAGTTCCATCTAATCCACTGATGTATGCGGGTACAGGTCGCGGTGGGATGTAAGGTTTGATTGGAGGAGGCGCGTTCTGAATTGCCTTCCACGCATTGTTCGTGTATCCGTATTTCGCCATAAGGCCAACGTAGAACAAAGGATCGTAGTCAGCAAGCAACCAAAGTTCACCAGGTGAAGGTGCTCCTGGAGTAACTGTTACCGCTGGGTCTTCATATGTCCAGTCAGGATTGTTGACCTCACTACCAAAGTAGGGAGGATTACGTTTTGCTTCATTCTCTGCCATCGCATCAAGCGACACCCAGTTAGACATGTGCTAAGCGTCACGCACAGTCTGGTCGTCCTGCAAGAGTTCAAGTTCATCAAGACCCTGCACCGCGATGGTGGGTACGCCGGTTGAAAGTAACTTCACAACTGGGAGGTCTTCACTATCGAACGACACGATGACCGACGCACCAGCGATAGCAGCCAACTCCGGCGACGTCCCAGCGGCAGGTGTGCTACCATCCACCGTATAGTTGATGACGGCTGCACCACTGATGTTCGTGATCTTTACGCCAACGTGATTCAACGTAAATGTAAGCACGTCAACAGTGTTGGCGACCAGTGTGCCATTGAATTCTTCAATGGTTGGTGTCGGGTCCGGGTTGATGTATGAACTCGGAGTATCCGACGGAATCACAGGATAAGTCATTACACTTCCTCCTTGTAGGGAATCGAGTTGAACTATAGCGGGTCATCACATCAGAAAGTAGTAACACACGTCAAGTAATACGCTAAAATAATTGTTATGCAATGTCTTGATTGTCAAAAACAAATTGTGCGAGGACCACGATGTAAGTCATGTGCAGCAATAAACCGTTGGGCAAAACGACGCGGTGGACCAGTTAAAAGAAATAAGTGTAAGACATGTAAGAGTCCTGCAAAGAATCAATACTGTTCATTGCTGTGCTGGCATTCCAGTTCAGAATTTCATAAGAAGGTTGGCAATCGAACAATAGGACGACGTGTGACAAAGACATGTCCTCGATGTAAGAAAAATTTCACGTGTGCAAAATCAGAATCGTTTAAGATGAACTTCTGTTCTCTCAAGTGTCGATATGATCATGTACTTTCATACGGCACATGGCACGGACGTCATAAGAAAGAACGATGGATTGGTGTGTGTGAACATTGCGGTGGTACTGCCAAAGAACTTGCGCTTATCCATGGGAGAACTGAATTCATCTGGATAGATGGTCGTCATTACACATCGCGACGAAATGATTACTTAGAACTCTGCACATCATGTCATCGTCGTTACGACTACCCGGATGTTAAGAGGAAGAATCAGATGAATCAGCCTCAGCGTAAACCATCACGATAGTTCCACGACATCTCGGTCCACCGAGGCATTCAGAATAACCTCCTGTGGGATAATCCAATTGTGCATCTGCTAATGAATCATACTCAGTCCCGTCAATCGCTTCACACTCTTCACAAGTTGATTCGTCTAACAACTCTGAACTATATGCATCACCAGGTGCTTGTTGCATTACTTCAATGCGTCCCGCGTTTTGCGCTTGTGTTAACGCACCACCCAACATATCATTGAGGTACGCGGGTGAAAGATCTTGTAAGTGTTCCGTCACAGCGCCCGCAACTTCAGCACCCGAAAGATTCTGCACACCATATCTTGTCAATGCTTGTGTGGCTGCGGTGTTAGAGATACTTCGATTCATAAGACCCGCGACTGCACTTGCTTGGTTCGACATTTGTTTCGTCAAGTCCGCAGTGTTAATCAATGGGATCATCACTCCCTGGGATTGCGCTTCTGTCTTCGCTGTGACGATTGCGTTCTCCATCATCTGTGTCATGTGCTGTGCAATAAGATCTTCACCAGTGGTGTCGGCCATGATTGCAGCAAGCGCATCCACATCACCATTGTCAACCGCTTCTTGAATCTGGTCAGAGAGTTCTTGAATCTGTTGGTCACGCACAGCGGAATACTGTTGCACAAGTGCATCAGTCTGGTTCTGCCACTGTTGTTGAATGGTCGCAAAATTTGTCTTAGCAGCAGCCTCCACGGGTGAAGGCTCACGATGTCCAATCACGTTCGTGTGAAGTGTCTGTTGACGTGCCCGTACATTCACGACTGTGATAAGACTTGATTGTGCGTCTAAGAATGCATTGACTTCTTTCTCCAACTCTGGTGGGACTGCTTCATAACACGGGAGCACAATCAGTTCTTCAAGGAACTTAACTTGATCATCTGGGTTCGCGTCAACAAGATCATTCACAAAGAAAAGGTCGTCGAGTGTTGTGATGAGTGTTCCCATACGATAAAGATCCCAGGCATATGGCTTTATCCAATCTTCATTATCATCATCCTCATCATACTCTAATTCTTCAACTTCATCAGTCATTATTAATAACCTCCTGCCCTGGCGTCAAGAGTGTAGATGTTCTTTCCACCAATCACAACAACTTCTGCTTCACTCTGACAACCGACACCTGTGAGAGACGTTGAGAGAATGTTTTCAATTGGTATCACACCAACGATAAGAACCTTGTTCGGTCCACCACCACCAAATTTATTCGCCTGTTGTCTCGAATAAGAGAATGAAGATAACGGTCTCATCTGTACTTTAACTTGGTCACCTGAGTTTGCTTTTAACGCAGTGGAACTTGATTTAAAACCTCGAAACAACGTCACCGCGGTGATACCTTGCGCTTTAAAAAATTCCTGTGTGGCGTCGTACTGTGCGCGTAAGAATGCTTGAAGAGCCTCACCTTTTGCAGCCTCTACTTGAACAATTGCATTCTTCATAAGTGAACCACCCTTACCCCATGCTTTTGTATCAGGAAGACCAAATTCTTTAACCGCAGAGTTTTGAACAGCAAGTGATACTGGGTGTTCATCATTTGATGACTGTGCCCATAAGTGAACAAGACTACTTACGCCTTCCTCACGTTGTGCTTGTGCAACTTCGGGTGTGTCGCCGGTGATGTTTGTTCTTACACCCGTTTTACCAAGGCCAAGTGCCTTTGGTCCAAGAGTGACCACTGTCTCTACATTTTGAATACCACCATTTTCATATGTACGTCCAACAACTGTTTGACCTAACGTACCTACATACTTATATCTGGTGGTGCTATCTGGCGCATTGTACTTTTCCCACACATCATTCTTTGTGAAAAGTTCAGATGCTGACTTAGTTGAAAAACTTTTCTCTGCATACGTTGCACCATTAGGATCACCGGGTACACGAACCTCAGGCATGATCTGTGCATCATACTTATCACCCATCTTAGCGGCAATTGTGGCAGCGACATTCGCTTTTAACTTTCCTGCATCTACAAAATCTTGACTACTAGATGAAGTACCCTTTGTAACAAGTAGTTGTGCATCCACTATTTTCTGACCAACTTCTCTTGCACTTGCAACTGCCGCTTCACGATCATACACACCAGGAATACTAAGGTTAAGTCCAGTGTGATCACCTTCAACCTTCTTTGAGATGCCCTGTGGTTTTGGTGCACCCGGTACTTTTCCTCCAGGAATGACAGTGGGTACAAGTGGCGCACCTTCTGCTGGCGTGCCATCCTTATTGTAGAGGTCAACACCATTCATTGACAACAACACGGGTGCCACACTGCCAGTTCCCATCCACCCAACGAAGTTATCCTTGGTGCCCGTGACTTGAATGTAAACGATTGCACCTTCCGTCTTCACAGCGTCATTGTCAGATGCAGTCGGCATATCCTCCCAGTGATGTGTTTCTTTGCTAGCACTGTGTTCATCTTTGGAATACGGAGGTGTGGTACTTCCTTGTGGCACCTTGTTGATAGCGATCATCACTGGTGCGTTCTTATTCAACCCTGACATCGTGCGCGCTTGATTGCCAAGTATCTGCAATCTCACACGCGCTTGCGTCTTAGCGAATGATACACCATTGCCAACCCACTTGCCTGACGCGTCACGTTCTTCACTCTCATCAAACACCGCTTGCACATATGAACCATCAATCTTAACGTGAGCATAGAGGAACACATCCACTTCATCCATAAGGATGATGGACGCAGACAACCACAATGGTGAGTCGATGTAATCGAAGAGTGCCGGTAACTGTTCTTCATCAGTTGCGTCAGTGACGTTAAGAAGTGCGAATAGTTCAGCGAGTGTTGTGGGATCAGTTGTCGCTTGCACGCGTGTAGGAAACAGTTCCCACACTGGGACTTGGTGAATGGTCATCCGCCGTTTTGTGAATCCCACCGTTCACGCCGACGCATTTCAGCGCGGTGTGCGCGTGCTTGGGCAGCACCAGCGGGAAGTGCAGGAATCTTTTCACCTGGGAGAAGGTTAGGAACCAACTGAACTGTGGGACTTGGACCCGGAGGATCAGGCGTGCCAGCACCCGGGTCACTAACACCCCACCTGTCAGAGATCCATGTGCGAAGTTCTTTGTCAACGACGATGGTGCCGCTCTCAATCAATGCCACAAGATCCGTTGCATCCATACGTGATTCAGGATCTTCGTCCCAGGTGATCTGCGGTGCGTTCTCATCAATGCCGTAGTTCCAATTCACAATGTCTTCGATGACGTTTTTGTTTGTGCAAGACTTGTACCATCCTGCCGTTGCATCAACACTCATCTTGAAGAAGTCAACGAATGATTCACCCAGGGCACGTGAACCATGTGTTGCTTGTCCAAGGCCAAGGAACATTGCCAAGAATGAACGCGCCATCTGTTCATCGTGATATGTAATGGACTTAAGAATGTCAGGCAACGTTCCTGTGACACCCTCAATTGAAAACTTCGAACCTGCCGCCATACCCGCACCGGCTTGTGGATCACCACGCGCCGACCGCGCCATCGCTGCATATCGTTCTACGGTCTCACGTGTGGCGCCCTGTGGTGCGGTGGCGACTGGAACACCCATTCCGAATCGTTCATTCTTCATCGCGTCAACACGAATCAATCGGTCCTTCAAGAGCCAGTGTCGATAACACGGTCGAAGAAGTGAACGTCCAAGCCAGTTCGCACCTTCCTTACCCCATATGTATGGTGCGAGTGCATTTGCTGGGATGACCAAACCTTCCATCATTGGTTCGCCTGGGCGCGAATACTGCGCGATGGAAATAAGTTCACCGACCTTATCCACATTGATCTTCTGAATTGACTGTGGCATACGTGGCGCGAGTTTCGTCAACTGCCACTGCATCTGCGCATTGATTTCACCAACTTCTTCAAAGAACATGAATCCATAGATGAGTGCAAGCAACGCGTGTGCAAGATGTTCATCGTGATTAAAGCGAAGACGACTACGTGGTGCCGGTTCCTCTTGACCTTTGATAGGAAGACCCATTGCGTTCGCAACAAGTTCCGTCACTTCATCCCGTGAACCATTTGGGTCGATGACCCATCGTGAACTTCGAATTGGCAATGAGATGGCTGATGTGAGTGCGAAGATCTGCGCATCAGTCCTCATCTTGTGATACACGTTGATGCTGTTCGGCCACCGAAGATCACCTGCCGATTCCTGCATATCAGCGGACCACATGTTCCAGTTCATTGGGAAATCCTGAGGGTACCCGCGTTCTGAAGTAGGACCATCCTCAGTGCCGGTTTGCATAGTGCTCATAGCGATACCTTCCGTCGTTTTGCCGCATCACTCATACGTGCCCGTGTCTCTGGTGACTTAGGTTTTCCTCTGTGAATTTTACTTATTTTTGCACGCGTCTCCGGTGACAGGATTTTTCCTTTATGTGCTTCACTTATCTTTGCACGTACTTCATCGGGTGTGACCGCGCCTTTGTTCCATGGAATTTTTCCTCTATTAGGACCAAGTCTGCCAGTCGATGCTACACGAAGTTTTTCACGTGTCTCATCAGAAGGATTAAGACCATGCTGATTCCCCATACTTGCCGCACGTTGTTTTGCACGAGTCTCAGGTGTATGTTTACGTCCAATTGAATGATGCCGTGAATGACATGAATTATGCGCTGGCTTTAAATTCAATTTTCGATCATCATCATGGTTGTGATTCTTATGATGAATCGCGAGACGGAAGCGTGTATCCTTCTCCACACGCGATACTTCATCACCACAGAAGAAACATGCCCAGGGACCATCGCCGTTGTGCTTGACGAAGATCTTGCGATAGTGCGCTTGTTCCTGGAAGATTGTTGGCGCGTTCATGGTTTTAGATTACCATCTCATATCTAAGACGTCATGCATCACCATGTCATCCAGTATCGCAACACCATCAGTCGTTTCAGTTGGAACTAACGAATAAACCAACGAGTCCCCTCTGTCTGGGCTGGGCAGTCCGCGATGTTTCATTTCATCTTTTGACTCGACTTGTATTTGCCCATGACGATTTATCTTGTAACGAATTCCAGTGATCTGTGCTTGAAGATCTTCGTCTTCTGGGTCGAGGTCTAAACGCCCATCGTTTCCAGTACCGCTTACGCCTGCAAGCCACTCACGTAACCTCCACCACCATTCACTACGTGCATTTGCGAACCTCGGCTTTCCTGTCCCTTCTAACACTTCTTGCGGACTACACGCGGCTGATGATATGAGTCCAATGCAAGGATACCCATCTTCACGAAGAATGTCTGTCACACCACCACCAACACCCGTGTCGTCAATGTTCGCAATGGGTCGCACCATTCCACCCAACGTTTGCCCGAGGATTTGAACACGTCCCGCTAGTTCTGTCACAGGTCCGTATGCGATGTCTTCGACAACACGCGCAACACCACCCTGACGATGCAGAATGATGCTGTGGTCAGTTCCATACCTCGCAACGTCAACGCCCAGGGTTTGGTCTGTGGCGACTGGTATGAGGTCACGTGAACACGCCAACGCAACCCAGTGAGGTTGGATAAGTGTGTTGTTGGTGATCAAAGGGAATCGACCTCGCACACGTGATTCAAACAAAGGACTCCCAATACCCCATCGCTTAATTCGCTCACTCACCCAGAGTGGTGACAACAAGAGGTCCCGTACATCGGCTGGGATTGCTTCAGTCGTTGGTACAATACCTTCACGAATCATCAGTGAACGCACCTCTGGATACTTGTTCACTTCAGCCGCTGTGAAGTTTGGACTTTCAAACGAGTCAATACGAATGTTGTGCCACCCACTCCCGGGTGCGCAGACTTTTGCGAAGTAACTTGAAGGATCATCTGGGTTTCCTACTGCAACGATGCGTGCATACTCATTCGTTGCTAGTGATTCAGCAGCGTCATAGATGGCTTGTGGGACTCCTCCACCTTCATCGATAATGACAAGTACGTATCGTTGGTGAATTCCAAGGAAGCCGGCTGCATCATAGTCCGCAGGCTTTCGGCCATAGGCGACAAGTTCATCTGGCCCACCACCCATGTCAAGTTTCCATTCGCACATGCTAGTGATGCGGCCACGGAGTTTTCCTTTCTTGTGTGCACGTGCAAGTTCACGCCAGAGAATCGCGGACACCTGCGACCATGTTGGTGCAGTGGTGATAACGAATGCTTCACCGGGTGCGTGTTCTTCAATCCACCAGGCCGCAAGTCGCGCCATCCCAAATGATTTGCCAACGTCGTTGCACGACTGCACAGCAACGTGACGATGATGAACGACTGCATTGTGCATCTCAATTTGCTTCGACCAAAGGTGTTCACCTAGTCGATCTTGCACCCATCTTTCAGGGTGAAATAGATACTGAGACTCTGGTGGGTCAAGTCTGTCAGCAAAGAGTGAAAGGGCATTCGTCATTTAAGTGAAGAGCCGACAGGCCAGTGCGTCCCAAGAAACACTGACCTGTCGACACGACCTTTAGTTCGCGTTCGGCGTACCGGGCGTGACCGTGATGGTGGTCGGCGCTTCGGCGTCCACATCGAACGGGAAATCGGCAGTGACGGGTACTCCGTTCACTGTTCCCGAGATGGTGAGGACATCGTCAACAACGAGTGGGCCTTCGGCCTTCACGTTGATTGACGTCTGGTCCGCACTCACAGTCGCCACAAGGTTCGTGGCCTCGGGCAACGTCGCCGTTACCGAGCCCGCGTCAAATGGTGCCGTGGTCGGGTTGCCTGCAGCGTCCGTCCCGGGTACAATTCCGAGGTCGACGTTTTGGCCATCGCCAAGAATGAAATCAGCCATGTGTCTTTCCTATCTCTGTTAATTCTCTCGGGGAATTCCGGGAGTCACGATTATCGTAGTAGGTGGTCCTACGTTGTTGCGCGGTATCCCTGGCGTCACGATGATTGATGTTGGTGGACCAACGACTATCCCGTGAGGTACCTTTGCATCGCACCACAACGCCATACGTGCAGGGACGACAAGACTGGGCGGACGGTCAGGAAACAACCCAAGACCCATCTCCACCAATGTTGCGTGTGTTGAGCAGATGATAGCACCACCACAAGAGCACGCCAACTTAACACCTGTGAGATCATCAACACCAATGAACAAGTACTGTGACCACCCATAATCGAGGTTAACACATGCCTCGTCATACTGCACTGCATTCGCACGAAGGTCTTCATTGACTTCGAAGTGAATCACAGCGTAGAGGTGATGCTTGTAATCGTAGAGTGGTCGGCGTTCGTAACCACCTGGACCCATCCCACTGACCATCGTGCGATCTTCTGCGTTCTTACCTCGGATAATCGCGTTATGCGCGCACCATGTATAACCCTTGAGTTCAGGTTCCGTTAGCAAGAGTGCGTCTTGTGCATATTCAATAGCACGATCTTCCCATGTGCCATGATCTATAAGCAACAAGTCAGCATCCACCGCATCAGTGCAGTGTTCACCCGGTCCAAACCACTTGATTGTAAATGGTGGGACGATAAGTATCATTCGGTCGTTCGTCATGTGCCTCCGCGTCGTAGAGCGTTGACAGTATCAGTAAGAGTCGCCACTTGTGTTTCCAACTGACTTATCTTATTCGATTGCAACACTCTCTTTGGTGGAGTGTAGACAGGAGCACCAATGTACCCCAACAGAATTCCAACCATCGGCCATTTTTTCTCAAGGAGATGTAAGAGAATAGTCAATCCACCGCCACCCGCACCAAGAACCCAGGTGATGGTCTGTGCAGTTGGGTGATAACCGAAATGAATGCACACAGCCACGAATGCTGAGATAATGAATGGCATGATACTTCGCACAATCGCCTTCACGACATTCGGTTGCAGTGGCGTCACTGGTGCAAGTGCTACAACGCTGGGACTCTCTAATCTCAGTACTTCGGCAGGGAGTGATGCAACAGTACCGCTATCCGCAACGAGGTCAGCAATTAATGCAGCGACCGGGAAACCATTTTTCTCAAGTGCATCAGGATTCGTCACAACACCGAACGCTTCTTGCACACATGCTTGGTCCCAGTCATATGTTGATATAACTCGTTGACCCCATGACGCCCACGTTCGATTTCCTGTCGCACTCTCAGCCGCGAGTCGAAGAATCGCGTGACCTTCATTTGGGTCGGGTTCATCACCGGGACCAACGTCCCAAGGAACACCTTGGATAACTTGATCATCGGCGAGTCGATTAAGACTCACACCAACGACGACCGCGAAACCCAGTGCAAGTGCAGCGTCCATATCGCTAAGATTCAATTTCACGAACCCTTTGATAAGACCCTTCTTGAAGAGCCACATAAGCCAATCGCCCAAGTCAACACCAGTATCTTGTCCACCCGTGTACTCAAAATAGAGAGTAACGATTTCATCTGATGTCATTGTGTAATCAGTTACCGCAAGTCCCGTGAGAACTGCGTCAACTAAGTTGGCGTTTTTCGGTACTGCATTCGGTCCACAGTCACCTACGGGTTGTCCTTTGTTGACAGTCAGCGTTGGGTCAGGTCCGTTGCCACCCATACCAAAGTCAGTGATGCCACCTGACTTATCAATCGGATACATTGGTACCGGGAATGTGAACCCATAATCGAGTGTTGATTTACGAAGCGCGTGCTTCACTGGGTCAAACGGTAACAACCCGCGTTCAAAAATCTTCATCACGTGTCTCCTTGTCAGACTGAAGCGTTAGGAAAAATCTTATCGAGAATCACAGCAACAATGCCGCTGCACAAATACACGTTCCAACCGAAGTGTAAGTGTGCATGATCCGCAACACAACCAGCAAGAACGACAAGGACTGCACCGATGACCAAGAAGTATCGAATAGGTCCACGTCGTCGTGTAGGCGTTGGCTCTGTGGTGGTCATGATGCCTCCTTTAGTGTCGAACAAGAAAAACGATTAACACAACGATGAGAATGAGAACGATTAATCCGCCACCTATGTACATTAGAACTTTCCTTTCGTTGAAATTGCAAGAACGAGATAGATGAGGTATGCTGCACCACCAACCGCAGCAATAAACATACTTGTTTTTGCAGTGGCTTGCGCTTTCTCAGCAGTCAGTTGTGCAGCAGATTTATCTTCACCGTGTACCGTGCCTTCGCCACGGTCGAGCCGACTCTTCACGTCACCGATTTGAATGTTGAGTGAATCGGTGCGCGTGTTGAAGAGTTCCACGAGTGCGTCGATTTGCTTCTGTGTCGCGACCTCGGCTTTAGTGATACTCAATGCATCTGATTTATTCTGCACTTCAACCGCCTCCTTCGCTGCAGCAAGGGCAGTATCCAACGCGACTCGATTTTCTCTTACTGCAGTATTGAATCGTATTTCACGTTCCTCAAATCGTTGTGCAACACTGTCGAACTTTTGGTCGGCCACATCATTCACACGACGAATGTCGCTCATGACTTCGGTGCGAAGTGAATCTCTCGATAAGTCAGTAAGTTCTTTGCTTGCGGCTATCTCACGACGTAGGTCTTCCTTCGCCATGTCGATTGCTTCTTTGGTAACAACCGTTGGGTCAATGCGGGGTGGTGCGCCGCCGTTAGTCGGTTCCGTTGTCACTGTCAACCAATTTCCAAGTCAACACCATACGCGATTGCACCACCGCCCGCCACAGTGCAAACAACTTGTATGTCATTGGGCAGCATGTCATTCGCCGCAAGGTTTGCCGCAGGAGTGAATCCTGCACCCACGCGCAATGTGGTGACAGCAACAGCGGCAAGTGCAGCACTGGTGAGGATCGGATATGTGGTGCCATCTGAATTCTTACCATTGATTTGCACAGTCAATGTGTCGCCACCCGATACTGCGGTGATGTTGACATCGAGAACTAACTGTGATTCATACGATTCATCAACATTCAAGTCGAACGTCTTTGAAATTGTGGTGCCTGCAGGAACCACTGCGCCGGATTTTGCGTAGTTCACCATCTCTGACGTGGCGGCAAGTTGTGCATCCGCTGTCACACCACGCCCCCAGGGTGGTGCGGGTGTAAGCGGTGTATTCGTTTCCACCGGATTGAGTGGGTTCATACTCATGCTGAAACCTCCATAGGGGTTGATTGTGGTGACACTGCTTTGCGAATTTCTTGTGCCATCGCTTGCTTAATCGCCATCTGTGCTTCCTCAGTCAAGTTCACTGCCTTAAGCGCACGGTCGAACGCACCAAGGAGTGTGTTACTTGTAACTTCTGCGTTGCGCACGAGGCGTTCATCGAGACCCGCGTCAATCGCCATCTTGCATGCACGTGTGTAACGGTCGGTCCACATCGTTAAAAGATTCATGAGTACGTGAGGCGCTTGGTCCATGTTGTGGTCGTATCCCCATACACCTGATGTCACAACCTCGGTCATGATACCATCGATAAGTTTGTTTTCAACACGTGGACCTTCTGGAAGTTCACTGACCAACACTTGGAACATTCGCATCATGCCACCACTCACACGAACAGCCTCAAGCAACCCATCCATAGGATTGAGATCAGGAATGTCAAGTGCTTGCAGAAGTTGTAAGACGTCCTTGCTATGTCGCGCCATGAACGTGTCTTGCATTCGCTTCTGACGTTCCATCGGTGACGCGTGCTGCAAACACTTAGGTGGGTCAGTTCCAATCAGTGCGTGGTGACGACACTCACGCGTCAGCGGTTCACCGGTGAGGATGTCGCGTTTCGTTTCGCCGTTCTCATCGCGAACCACCGCTGGGTTGGTACACGCCGTCACTACATCACCTCCTGGTAGTTCGCACTATAGCAAAGTGACGTTATTCTTTTCCTGCGCCCAGTGCACCCTTCTTCACTGCGGGAGTTGTGTTGCCGTCGGGTGTGCCGCCCGCAGGATCCTTGTTCGTTCCGATTGCCTTGGTCGCCTTGCCCTTGCCCTTACCAGCCTGTGTGGTGTCATTGACGACTTTTGCGCCGCCACCCTTACCTCGGCTTTTACCACCCTTAACTTTTGACATCATATCTCCTTAGTTGTTTGTTTCGATAAGAGCATAGTCGTTGTCCGCCGCTTGTCCTGAACCTGTTGACTTCCATTTACATAGTGCACCAGCGTATTGCACACCTACAGGAATAGGAAGACCAGTGGTATCGAACCTCACACGATAGCAATACACACCATCGGCATTCAACATACGACTGATGACGTTCACTGCGGATATGATAGCACCGGCATATGTGATCACTGAACCGTATGCAGTGTACGCAGTGACAGTGTCAGGTGAAAACCAAAATTGTGCAGTCACAACAGTAGGATCGACAGGAGCATCATTATTGTCAGGGTCGACAAACACCATCTCAAATTCAATCACATTGTCTTCAAGATATGTAATAGCCACTGTGTCCTCGCTTCATTTAGATTGTAGCGTCTTCAATTTTTTCGATTGCGCGATTCGTTGTACGTGTCATTGTGGCTTGACGACTCTTCATCTGTGTTTCAGTCACTGCACGATTCATTGTGTATGTTCCCGTGGCCTGACGATTCGTCATCCTAGTAGCAGCGATGAAGAAAAGAAGACCAATTCGATTTGGGACACCCGCACCAATGAACAGACCAATGAACAGACCCGCTGGGACAGTAAGAAAAGATGCAGTCGCGGTTGACGTGTATGAACCAGTGAACGTGCCACTTGCATTTATTTTGATGTTGATTTGCCCAGTGGATGTATATGAACCGATGAATCCACCAGTGACGTGCAGTATCACCGTTCCTGTTCCTGTGTACACATACGCAATAGTACTTGTGATAAGTGCAATAAGAACACCAGCACTAGTGTAAGTGTATGCACCAGTTCCGCCAATATGAATGGTGATGTTTGCAACTGATGTGTATGAACCAATGAATCCGGCACTCACACCAATAGCAATTTGTCCTACTGATGTATATGATGCAGTGAACGTGGCAGCGATATGAAGAGTGACAGTTGCGGTTGATGCATATGATCCTGTGAATGTTCCTATGACTGGAATGACGAGTGCACCAACACTAGTGAATGTATACGCACCAACACCAGCAATATGAAGAGTGACGCTAGCGGTAGATGTGTATGATCCCGTAAACGTTCCGCTTACTCGAATTCCAACTTGGCTTGTTGACGTGTATGATCCCACAAACGTTCCGCTTACTTGAATACTGATGTGACTCGTCTCTGTGTATGATCCCGCAAATGTTCCACCAACTTGCAGACCAATGTGACTCGTCTCTGTGTATGCACCAGCGAACGCACCTGTGATTGGGATAATGACAGCACCACTACTAGTGAAGACGTATGCACCTGCACCTGACACTTTAATTCCAAGAGTACTCGTTGATGTGTACGAACCAGCGAACGTGCCAGTGAGCATGAAGACCACACCACCACTACTTGTGAATGTGTACGCTGTGGTGCCAGTGATTGGAATTTTCAGTACGCCGGCAGCGGTGTAAGTGTATGCTCCTACACCAGCAATAGGAATGGTCAAGACACTCGTGCTGGAAGTGTATGACATGACAAACGTTCCTGTCACTCCATACGTGACGCCACTCGTTGCTGTCGTGTATGCACCTACGAATCCTGGACTTGCACCTATGATGGTGACAGCCGACACATTACCCGCGGTTGTGTATGTTCCGGCGAAGGTTCCCAACACTGGGAAGACAACAAGACCCGTACTTTGATAAGTACCCGCAAATGTTGCACCCACACTAATCGCAATAGTTGCACTCGTCGAATACGTGCCAGTGAATGCGCCACTAACAATGTACGTGGCAACGCCTGTCGCGGTGTAGTTATATGTCGCAGCACCAGACACTCCATAGGCGATGGCACCAGTGCTTGTGAATGTATACGCGCCTGTTCCTGCAAGAACAAATATCACACTGCCTGTCGCGGAATAGTTGTATGTCACTGACGCAGCAACACCTAACCCAACATTCCCACTTGTGGTATATGTTCCAGTGAACGTGCCACTCACGCGAAGTGCCACTGCACCTGTTGCTGAATAGTTGTATGTGACGACACCTGTGACTTGCGGAATCAACGCACCACTGGCTGTGTAGTTATACATGACGCTACTTGTAACCGCAATCCCAACACCACCAGTCGCAGAGTATGTGTATGCACCAGTGCCAGTGAGAGAGAAGACAAGAGTGCTTGTGGATGTGCTGTACGTGTATGCACCAGTGCCGGCGATCTTGAACGTTAAGACACTTGTTGATGTGCTGTATGTGTATGCACCAACACCACTCACACCCAGTGCGATTGTTGCCGCAGTTGAATACGTGCCAAGGAACGTACCCGCTTCAATGAATATGATCGCACCAGTTGCGCTATACGTGTACGCCGCCACGCCTGAGACGCCCAACGCGACAGTGGCAGTCGTGGAATACAGATACGTCACAGCGCTTGTAACACCAAACGCAATGCCACCTGTTGCTGTGTAGTTATATGTGACAGTAGCAGCGACCGGCATGGTGAGGACACTGGTCGTTGCTGCATACATCCCGGTGAATGAACCCGCAACGCCATACGCGATTACACCCGTGGATGTGTAGTTATACGTGACGGTAGCGGTAATGGGAATCGTAAGAACACTCGTTGACGTCGTGTATGAACTTAAGAACGATCCTGCCACATCAAGGTTCACTTGACTTGTCTCTGTGAATGCACCAGCGAACAAACCCGCAGCACCAAGGTTCACTGCGGCAACCGTTGAATAATTATATGTGACTGATGCAGTGATTGGGATAGTGAGAGGACTTGTTGAATCGGTGTATGTTCCTAAGAATGATCCTGCCACCAATACATCAAGGATACCAGTGGTGCCGAATGTCCCGGCGAAAGTACCCGCAGCGTTTTGTGTCGCAACGTTTGCACCCGCATCATAATTAACTCGTGGGCCAAAAAGCCACGCCCGAAGAGGGGGCGGTCCAATCGGTGGTCCAAATGCAATCGGCGGCGGTGGTGATGCAGACAACAATGGTTCCGGTGTGAGTGCTACAGCCCACACTGCCCATATACCACTGGTCGCCAGGGTCCATGACGCTTGAACTGAGGTAAACGACGTCATGACCTGCCACGCAATGAACAGGTCGTTGCCAACACTGCCAGGGATTACTTCATTGACCCACGGCGCGGTTGGTGACGCGGTTGGTGATCCCAGGTTCAGGGTTGTGAGAGACGCCAGTGAAATTATTAGAGTGTTAGTGCCGGTGCTGCTTCCTATCGCCAATGACAGTGGTGCAGTTGATGTACCTGTTGCGAGTCCAGATGTGTTCACCGCTTTTACATTGGGAAATTCTGCAAACCACACCATGATGTTGTATGAGCCGACAGTTCCGTAGGGTGTGCCGGTGTACGCGACCGAGAGGGTTACCGTTCCGCCAACTTGATTATTTTTGACCCACCACAACTCTGTGTCTTGGTTGCCATAGCCGGTGTTATCGGGAAATGCAATTATCTTGGTCCACGTGTTGCCGTTGTTGTCCGTAATGCCAGAGACACCAAGTCCCGCGCCGCCCTGGATATTGATTGCAAAAAACAGTGCATTGCCAGGAGCGACATTATTCAGCGTGACGGAGATCGGTGACGCACCCCATCCTGCACCAGTGCCGGTACTTTGGGCCTTGTTGATTGTCATGACTTACGTCAGTTCAATTGCTCCACGGTGAAACCATGAACGGAGTAGGTGTTGCCCGCTGCCGACACACTCCACGATGCGGCGATGGTAATGCTGTTCGCCTGTGTTGTGTTGAAGGCCGCTGCCGCAGGAAGTGTTGCGGGCATCAGCACACCGGTTGTCGCGGTGGCGTTAATTCCCATGACGTCTCCGATGGTGACGATGGTCCCTGCTGCGCCGATTGACACGACACGAGCCTGCGTGTCCATATTCCAACAGTTCACAGTTGATGTTGCCGGTGTCTGTGCGGCTGTGACGGCAAGTTGCGTCCCGGCTGCGGCACCGTTCAGGTACAGTCCCATCGTTGTCGTCGCCGTGCCGGCCGCCGAACCGACGGTCCCCCACGCCATTATGCGAAAGATCGTTCCGGTCTTCACCGAGTTCGCCGGGATGAACGGACGCTGCGGATTACAAATGTCTGCCATTGTTGTGAAGGTGTTCTTAGGCGTGACCGCCGTATCTTGTTCAGGCGAATCAAAGTTCAACAAGTTGACCCATCCACCTGAATACATTGTGGCGTTTAAGTCGTGCGCAATCTCCGCCATCCGTTCAATCGATGGGTCGTGAAAACGACCTAGTTCAATCTTTGCTTTGGTTGGTGCAAGATCGACGGCTCCGTGAGTGTTCATGCCAACTTCACCAAACGAACCCAGTCAACGATTTCATCGCTTGTCAAACCCGGTGAATTGAAGATGGATTCCTGTTGGGTCTGCAAACAGAAGTTCAGACCGGCTGCACCGAACGGTGCGGGTGGTGTTGGAAAATCCCAGTACGGTGTCGTGAGGTTGTCGAGATAGAAACGCAGGTGTCCGTCCGTGGTCCACGCGAGTGCCATCATGTGTGCGCTGGCGTTGGTGGTTGGGACAGCCTTTTGCGGGTTACCCGCATTGGAAATGACGGTGCTCTTAAACGCACCACCGTCATCTTGTTCAAGAATGTCGATTTCGCCGTGACCCGGCCACACGTTGTCAGCCGCGAACAGAAGACCGATTTGATATGCACCATTCATCGGAACATTCTTAAACGCAAACTCAATGCGCTGACCCGGTTGCATCGTGTGTGAGATGAGTTGAACGCCCGCGCCAACTTCATTGTTGTTCACTGGTGTGCCAAGACTCGGATTCTGGTTCATCTTAAGATTCAATTCACCACCAACAACAGTGGTATTGATGGTGACGAACTGTCCATTAGATGGCTGTGACTTACCGCTGTACACGCCGAAGTCAGTTGTGTTAAGACCTGACTTGAAGTCAAACAGTTTGATCACTGACTCACCCACGCCTAGAGGGTAGGGATCAATTCCCAGGGGGTAGGTACCCGAGTTCGGTGGTGGTGTGACAGGCGGTGGCGTCACTACTACACCACCGGACATCGTGATGGCGGTCGTTATCGCTGTGCCATCCGCTTTCGTCGCCGTGAGGATGTACGAATTACCCGGCACAAGACTGTTGAACGTGAACGTGCCGGTGGATGGTTCGCCGGTCAGCGTTGCAGTGCTCCAAGGACCAGTGCCATTCGAATCCACACCATTACGTCCGATCTTGACTGGTGAGAACCCGGCCCAGGCAACTTGAATCTGACTAGTGCCAACTTGCGTTGCCGTAAACGTCTGTGTAGGTGGAGGCGGAGGTGGCGTCACAACGATTGCACTAGGTAACGCCAATTCGAGTGCAACACCATTCACCGTTGTCGAATAGACGGTGAAACCGTTCGCCCGTGCTGTGGTCGCCTGTGCTGGCGTCAGAGTGACGAGTGCAGTGTCCGTCATCGTGTCACAGCCGCGGGTGGCAACCCATGTTTCACTGCCGCTTCCTCCGCACTGGCCATTCGCTTGGCCTTCACTTCCGCGGTGGTGGGTGTCGGTTCGGTGGTGAGGCCGGCAAGACGGTGGACGTCGTGAATCTTCGTCACCAGTTCGTCAGCGTCTTTCACTGGCACAACAATCAACGTCTCCGTCATATCATATGACGTGCCATCGGCCAACGACACACTGCCGCCTAGTGGTCCAGTAACGATTGCGATGTGCGTGTGGTTGCGAGGATCGACATCCTGCATTCCTGGATGATCCTTCCAGTTGTAATTGAATTTGTCCATGCCGTTAGCATCGACACCAACCTTGGTCTTGATGACGTCATCTGACATCTTGTCTCCTTAGCCTTGAATCGAAAGTGAAAGTCCAGCGATGGCAATGACGATGGTGCATGATGATGGCGGTGTGAGTGTCGCGGTCAGTGCACCTCCGCATTTCCATGTTGCGTGTGTCGTGTCCCATACACCGAAATAACCAATGGTGCCGGTCCATGCGGTCGATGTGAACGACACCGCGGCGTTGGGTCCGGTCTTAACACCCGACACCGCAGCGATGAACTGTCCTTGCTGGTATGCGTACCCAGTACCTGCGCATTCATTGGCACCCGTGTTCCCAGGGCCAGTGCTGATATGCAAACTGATTGCCATGTTTGTTGAGGCGGGGACAACGGCGTCCATTGCTGCACTTGCCGTTGTTGCGGTGAGATAAACAAGGGCCATTGTGACACTCCTATGTCGTGATGACGCCAACAATAGCACGTCATCACAACAAAGAGTGACTCACCTCAATTAGGGTAGATGCACCCATCACCATGCCACGGATGAAATCCACCGTCGTACCGCAACACATCCACGAACCCTTCGGCTTGTTGGTATGGTGTTGCATTCCAGATTTGCACATGTAGTCGTGGCATTGCGTAAGTATCCCACACGCCACCAACGTAATTGCCCATCTGAAAGATTCCCGAATACTGTCCTATTGCTGGTGAACGATTGTCACCAAGATTCGGGTGTGCAGTTGTGGAACGTGATTCCGCCATCATCAAACATTTAATCGCTGGCATCCATGAATGAGGAATTTGTAAAAGTGGTTGGTACCACAGCACTGTCGCTGTGTGATGCGTTGAATGCGTAGTGTGGGCACTGGAGATCTGAACATTTCCAAAGCCCACCAACAAACATATGAAAAGCGTTGCTATGATCTTGCGAGTCATGGGACTCCTTCGATTGGCGACTAGGCAACTTCATACATCGCGTTGTTCACAGTTCACCTCCCTTCATCTCTTCGTCGTTTATCAAAAAACTATCAAGATCAGTCGCCACCCACACAGCCACACCAGTAATCGTCGTGATCAAGATACGTATGATGCACCAATAACTTGTCACCCTCCAATTCGCTTGTGGGTTTTTCAGTCTTACACACTGAACACTTCGCCATTCGCACTTCAATCTGCGATGTGTTGGCATCACCTATGAAAGGAGGTGCACATCGCCAGTTCCCAGTGCCGTGACGCCAAAGACCGGATGTGCGTGTGACAATATAAGCCACAGGCTTCTTACACGTTCCGCAGATCTTCATCGGTTCTTCTTCCGACTGGCGCGTGCTGCCTTGTTGCGTGCACGACGCTGTTCCCGTCGCGTCTTCATCGCTGATTTCGTTGGCGTGGTGTTGTCACGTCGCACATACTTTGATCTCGTCATTGCAGCACCATCCTCATGCCACGACCTTGTTGAACACCAATCCTGTCAGGTGTCACCATCCGAGTTCCTTGCCTCTTGTCCGTCTTCGCACGTGTGACGGAAACCCAGATGGGTTTGTCACCATCCATCCTCACGTAGTCGAAAAGAAACTGTCCTTTGATTCCTGACACTAAGACAGGATCATTTTCCTTAAGACCACACCATTCCGTCTCGTTCCTATCTCCTTGCATCACTCCGTCCTTTCGTCCAATTCCTTTGGTCCTGTAAAAAGCGTTCATAACGTTTCACTGACTTACGGAATACTTTGTCTTCTCTTTTTACTTCCTTCTTGCGTGAACGCTTACTCATCGCACTGCCCGCATCTCATCACAGTCACAATCACGTACTGTGCAAGGACCTTTTCCGCCAATGTGCTTCTTGTCCTTGTGACTACACTCACACTTCACTGGGACATAATGCTGTGATGAGTTGTCGCTCACAGACCCTCAACTTTCGTGAGGATGTTGTTCAGTTCAATGATGGTGCGATTCGTCAAGAACTTCACTTGCTCTGTGTCGCCCTTACCCAAGACAAACTTCGCCTCACCCAATTGGACACGTGCAAGATTCAAACTCTGGTCGATCTCATTGATTTTTTCTTGTTTCGTTTGTTCAGTCGTTGCCATTTTTTTCATTCCTTTCTTTCCATAGGTTTATGTCCTTCGCCAGATTCGAGAGTTCGTGTGCAACACACTTGTCAAGAATGATGGATGAATCAGTTCGCTGCTCTTCCCACTTTCCACACGTACACACTGCCTTGAAAATAGTTGCACCGTGTTCAGTGCGCCACAACGTTATTGCTGTGATGTGCGTGTGAAGTTCAGTTGCCACGCATTTCCTTTATGCCGATGATGCATACACCGATTGCTGAGAGAGTTCCGATGACAAAGAATGCGTGCCAAAAGAAATATGTAAGTGCGTTGTAAATCATATTCATTTCGTCCTTTCGTCGTTACAACTCTACTATGTCGTCAAGACTGATGATCGTGACCTTAAGAAAGTCGATGATCTCTTTCTTAATCTTTTCAATCTGTTCATCACTTAATCCAACAGTGTTGCCCATGGAATTCGTATGTGAAGTGAAGACCACATTACCCTTAATCACATCCGTGGGTCCGTATGACCGTACCCACATCAGTGTTGCTTGGTCGTTTGTGGGAAGATCACGTAACTTCCCTTCCTCATTCACCCACATGTCAACGTTGAGGTGATGTAAGCGAACACATTGGATATAGCCGTTCACACCTTCATTCAACGTTTTGTAACACGTTGCATTTGTGAATGCTACAACTTCAGTCTTGCCGTCCACATTCATCTTAAGAGCCTTCATTATGCCAACCCAAATTTCTTAGCGTCATAGTTCAGGTCAGCAGTGACGTGTCCTTCATTCACTGTCACGGTGCGAACTGCATTTGTCCACGGGTTAAATGACCCACCGTAACCACCGGCGAGTGTGTTCATACCAACACCCGTCATGTGAATGATGGAACGTGATAAGAGTGTTATGTCAACATTCAATAGTAAGTCACCACTATTCGTGTGTGTACCCAGTGAGGTGCCATCACGACTGAGGATTGCGAGTTGTCGCACTGCACCCGTCACGTTTCCTGAATTCAAGATGACGCCCAGGGTGTGATTATCACGTAAGAACTTTTGGATGATTGGGTTGGTTGCCAGTATCCACTTATTAAACTTAGATGCCGGTGATGCACTGGCAATGGTCGTGGGCAATAGGACCGCCAACGCCATTGTGATTGTGAATAATACTTTCTTCATTTCTTATCCTTCTTTCTTTTCTGTGGACTCATCGATTTCTTCGATGTCGTCTTCAAACAACTGCGATACTTCAATGACGATTTCATTCTCTCCACGCCCGTCGAATTTCGCCAGCACTATGTGTGGTGGTATGGTGCAGGTGTAAAGATGTCCGATGTTGTTGCCGTGATCAAGACGATGCGCGAACCACACGGCCCGTTCCTTATCAGTGGTCCATGACATACCCTCTTTGAATTCTGGAAGGCAACCGCGGTACAAGATCAGTTCCTCTGGGAGATCCTCGTGACTCTTGACGTCGCCATCATCATTGAGGTAGTAACCACCGTCACACACCATTGTGAAAATGTATTCCCACACATGAATTTCAATTGCTCTTGCCGGCCATTCACACAGTACCCATGTGGATGCAATTCCTTTCGCCAGTTCTACGTGTGACAGTGATTCAGACAGTATGGCCTCTGCAAGGATGCCAGGCATGTCGTTGCGACCGGCACGTGCCGATAATTCGTCCCATGTTTTGCGGGTTGGCAACGTGATGGGACCGCTTCCAAATGCCACGTGATCAATCAGGTTGAGGTCGATTGGAAGTTCCGGTGTCATGATTCCTCCCAATCATTTCCTTCACCGTGTATGCATGGTTCAACTTTACGTCCGTCAGTCGTCGCGGCCTCGACCTGCCACCACCAGTATGCAAGTGGGTGTTCATATCGCATTGACTGAAATTGAACTTCCCACTCACGGTCCTCATCATACGACTTCTTGAAACAACTGACAACCTCACCAAAGATCTTGGGTGAATTCTTGACACGCACATACGAACCAACGGCGAAAGGCTGGCCTGTGATGGGATCACTCATGGCATCCTCACAATCTCATGTGACAATCGTTTACGCAACATCGTGATGGCTTTTGCAGCCTGTTCATCCACCTGATCATATGGTGAGTCGTGTTGTTCAGCGTGAAACTTCTCCAGTTCCTCAATGCCTTCAATTGCTTTGGCAAGATCATTGGCGTTCATCGTGTCTCCTTATCAATTTCATCGTCAAGCCAAGTGTGGATGTGAATGAGGAATCGCTGGTACGCATTAGGCCACGAACCATTTGGTCTTGGTGTTGACGCTGACTGTGCTACCGTGACCGGCTTCTGCATAAAGGCAGAGTTCAGTCAACGAGTAAATGAAGATGTTGTCGTTTGGCATTTCATCCTGCATCCGAACAACAGCCTCTTGGCCGAATGCGCCATTCCTAAATCCAACGATGTACCCGATGACCTTGGGTGCACGTGAACCGGAGAAGGAGATGATCTGGTCGCTTTCGCGAATCTCCTGACCTTCGTGATTTTTGATTGACATGATTAAGCCACCGCGTGAACGAGGCGAACGGTGTGATTGAATTCGATGTCGTGTTCTGAAGCGTCATACCACTTGTCGCTTGGGAACACAGAACGCTCTTCAAACTCGAAGTCACATCCAGGTGTTTCGCAGATTACTGCGTGAATCATTTTGCGGGTCATTTTGAAACCTTCCTTTTTTCCTTGGTTACTGCCTTGACTAAATACTAGCAGGTTAATGATCACTAAAATGGCCTATTTTTGGCTTATTTTTGGCCCGTTTGGCGGGCGTTCAATATCAGGAACGCGACAGTCGTGACCACGACTCCTATCACGTAACCGACAAAACCCGCCGGGAGATTCAGTATGAACGTGTGAATGTGTCGGAGGAGGTGCTGCACACGTCAATCTATCGTGGCGTGGGAATCGCCACCTGGCGGTATCCCTTGCGGATCAGTTTCTTGACCTCCTTCTGGGCAAATGTAAGTGCGTCACTGGACAGTTTGAACGTGATGAACGACGACTCCCCGTTGATGCCCACAACACTACACATACCGTCCCGCCACGTTCGATGAACACGCACATACATATGGTCGTTGTCCTTGTTGCGAAGGAACGCCTCGAATTCTTTGGTGTGTAAAAGATTCATCGCTTAAACCATTTCTTGACCCTGGGCCAGTCGAGACAGATGATGAATGTAACAAGGAGGACATATTCCAGGGCGCCTCGATAATCACCACGCCATATGTCACCCGTGATCAACCACCCATAGAGACCTGTGAAATAAATCCACCACGTCTTCTTCACCCACATGGGTATGGTGAGGTGAAAGAATGATTCTAACGTGTGCCACCAGTAGAAGGAGAAAGGTCGAATCAGTTTGTGGCACTTAGGACAGCGACCGCGATACACATCATAGGTGTACCCGTCCTCACGTTGATATGAATGATTGCAAGGTTGCTGGCTTGGGTGTTGGCTCTGTGTCATCGCTTATTGATCCTTCCAAGGATGATGGCGTTTAGGACGCCAATGGCAATGCAAAGGATGACGGCAAGTGGTGTGGGTATGTTCCACATTAGTATCGCCGCAACATTTTCTTGGCCTCAAGCATGATGAGGTGATTCTTTTCGATACTGGGTTGCATCATCTCCCGTGTCACTCGTGTTGGTGAATCCTTCAACGCCTCAATCGTGTTGGTGCGCATAAGATCAAGGAGGAGATAGCACATCATCTCAACACTGATGAAATGTTTACACGAGTGTGAGTGAACTCTCGCCGGCCACTTATGATTGTAAATGGAAAGGTTGCAGTTCGCGCATCGGTCCAGTGGATGAATGAGAGTGTTCACCTTGTTCATATCGCCTCGAGGTCTGTGAGGAGAACCTGCAACGCATTGATTGCCGCGACCTTCTCCTTCTCTTCAATGGATGTGAAGACATACAAGTCATTCACATCCGCACGGTACGCGGCATCCTTTGTGAGACGGATCTCCTTCAACTGTTCCTCGGCCTTGGTGATGTGAGCCTCGGTGATCGTGATTGCTTTGGCGTTACTGGTCATAGCATCCTCTTATCATCGTTCTCAAACTTACTTAGGAGTACTTGCACTGCGTCTTGCGCACCCATAAGACCATGTTCCTCGTTGGTGAAGTAGTGATACATCCCGTTGTCATTCACACGGTACGCGGCATCCTTTGACATACGTGTGTTCTTCAACTTCTGTTCCAGTTCCTCGAGGTACGTCTGGGTGATGGTGATGGCTGCGTTGTTGTCACTCATCACAACACGCCCAGGCGTTCAACCTCTGCGTCGGTGAGGACAGGTACTCCCTTGAACTCCGCGGCAGCGAAGGTGAGGCCGTCCGCATTCACCCGTGTGAAGGAGTTGGTGCGTCGGTAGCCGTGTGTATGGAGGTAGGCTTTCAGTGCGTTGGGAAACGGCGTGAGGTTGGTGTTGAGTGTCTGGTGATGTAGCACCTCACCCGTGTCATTGTTAATGATCATCACTTCATACCTGGGTTGCAGTTCGAAGAAGTGTGGTCGGCAGTGAATCATGAAGTCGGGAGGTTCAACCTCGGACTTTCCTTGTGGGTGCTTGGGCATGATACTGTGTTCCTTTCTCTTGGGTGAATCTGTTGGGTTTTGGGAGGTGAAAAATTTTTGGGAAGGGGAGAGTGTGATTTTTGAAAAGGTGGGTGAAAAAATTTACGAAGCCGGGTGTGGGAGGTGAAGAGTGATGGGTAAACATTCACACAGCCCGTCTGGGCTAGGCGTGTGTGTGTAAGCAACTTGGGTTGCTTGCTCATCGCTTTGGTCCTCTCATCACTTTTGCCGTAATAACACTCTTGTGAAATTCTACGTCATGTGCGTGTGCGTGTAACGCTGGTAGATCCCGTGTTGCATAAGGGTGACCAATGTACTTATGCTGGTCGCACCATACGTAGTAACGACGTGCAGTGGTACTCATGCGTCAATCCATACCTGGGCCAACTGAACCAACATCATTGCACGCTCTTCACGTTCCGTTGCAGTCATTAAGTACCAGGTAAACCCAAGACTATCTACACTCACTTCACCTGCATCCTCTGCATCCATGAACGTTGATGTAAACATCTCCCTACTGTCAAGCATGATCTTGTAGCCACGCGCAGTCAACGCACGCGCTTCTGCGTCAATGTCGGCGCACTGGTCAGTCTGCACTACTGTTCTCTTCGTCATTTCGTCGTTTCTTTCTGTGGGTACATCGAACCGGGTGGTCCTTTGATGCACTGGGCAAGGGCATGACCAGTACACCAAAGCGCCACACGGGCGCTTACTGCTACGCGGTCAATGAAAGCCCCGCAGTCCGCAACGCTTCCATTGCGTAGATGGCGTTCTGGTCAACGCTTGTTTCACATGCGTCGATTTGCACCTGCAACATTTCCTTTGCCTTCGCAATGGCCTCATCAAGCGATGAAGAAACGTGTCCGTTACGGACCCACGCTCCATCCTCCTTGGAAATGATGTCCTGCTGAAACGCCATCTCCGCTTCGCGATCAGCGTTCACAGTGATGTACACGGTGATCTCACGTGAGAATTCGGAATGTGTATTCACCCACTTGGAGGATCCTTGAGGTGTCATGTTGAACGCACCCACTTTGACCATCCCACAATTTGAATCTTCCACAAGTCGGATTTCGTACACATCACGCTCACCGAATTGCAGTGTGCTCTTACGTGCACGTGTGATGGCCTCCTCACGTGTGTTCACTGCCTCTTCAAACGCACGTGCCATCTGCTTGTCCAGTTCCACACCCAATTTCTTGAGGTTCATTTTGGCACTCCCGGCATTCGTGGAAATCCCAGTGGTCACCTTTGTGGTGAGGCCGTTCAAGTACTCCGCCAACACCTTCTTGATTTCACCCAACTTCTGAAAGGTGACATTCTCCAGCCAGCACTTGTGTGCTGAGTAGAAGTCTGGGTATGTGTACATCACACCTCGGTCTTCAAACGTGGGTTCCTTGCCTGGGTTGGCGGTCTTCCACACTTGCGTGTTGTGAAACACATAAGCGTCAGTGAACACATTGTCAAGTGCCTTCGTCATCACCCACGAAAACTTCACATCACCCAGGTTGGGCAGTTCGGGAATCGTGTAAGGGTTGGGCTTGAGTGTGACAAGCGTCTTTGCACAAGTGTTGCACACCACTGGTGATGTGAAGGTTGACGTCTTGTCATCATACGAATTCCGACCCGAGGAATTGTACTCGAGGTCATCACTGTGTTGTGCATCATAATGGAAGCAGTCCCAACAGATCGCTTCCTTCTTGGTGGACCCATAGAAGTTGTCAACGTTGATGTATGAGACGGGCCAGGTGATTTCTAATTCGGGATTCTTTGTCATTTCAACTTTACTTGCTTTCTGTAGTTACTGCCTTGGAATCAGTCTAACAGGTTTTAGTGATCACAAGAGAGTTTCAACACAAGAGAAAAACACTGCACGCGCTAGGGTTGGGATTCACCCAACAAGGCCACACGAGTGAGTTTTCCTCCCTTTTTTCTCCCTCCTCCTTCAAAAATCTCTTGTGATACATAGTTCATATCACCGTGATACATCACCCAACAACCAAACGCTAATTATCAAACGGGTTTTAATACGTGTGATACGTGTGATACGTTTTAAAGTGTATCTATCTATATATATATAAAAATTCCTCTAACGTATATCTTTATTTTTATGTATCACTCATATCATATGTATCACCTTCCAGTTTTTATTTAGTCTTCAGAGTGATACACATCATTTCTCCCTTCTCAACTTCATATCACTCATATCACTCTTCTACACATCCTTTCTTCACCTGCTAATTTCTCTCCAAGGTCATATCACAAAAACCTTATCACTTTGTTCAACACTCTCAAGCAAAATAAGCCCTTGCAAAACTGTGTGAACAGGTGATGTCCCGTCATAAACTCTTCATAAACCCTTCACAAACTTATCACTCTAAACACTCACTAACGCACCGCGACCTTCACATAAGAAACCCGCTATAGTTGCCCTACTTGAGAATCTCTCAAGTAAGATTCACTAACCCAAGGAGAGACGAAATGACATCAAAGCGTAAGCAACACATCTTTGCAGAGGGAGAGAACTCTTCACTTTGCAATCAGTACCGCCGTGACGGTTCCGCAGCCGTTGCACCGAAGTCCCAGGAACAGTGTGCACACTGCGTCAGGGTTCAAGCGGCCAGCACTCCCACATCATGAAGTGCCCAAACCCAGGCTGTGGAGGAACACTCACCTTAGTAGAAGGTATCAGTGAGCCGGATTTCTACGGGTGTTCAGAGGAAGGTGAAACATGGCTCATTGATGACCCGGCACTCACACGCCCCGCAGAGGACTGTGAGAACTGCGGAGGCTGGGACCCCGACGACTGTATGGTGTGTAAGAACACACAGATGTTCAACGTCATTCACGAAGCCCGCAACGCAATTCACGACGGAGCACCAACACACCAAATTGATGAGATCCTTCAGAGGGCGGGTGTTGCGTTGTGATCACACATCACCACCAGAACCACGCCCTGCAACAACTCATTGAACAGCGTGCACAAGGAAATCCACCACTGACGGCACTCATTAAACAAATCACCTCAGACCCATACACACGATTGTGCCTGTGCTTCTGTCACGATATGAATGGTGGGCCGTGTCACCAAGGTCAGAAGTGTGTATGCAATGACGGTGACGGATTCGATGACACCTCCGACTGGCAGTACACAACAACCCGTGATCTTGATGCACACGTTGCAACTGTGATCAATTCCAACGTGCAGAATGGAACACTATGAAACGAGTGAATGGGGGATTTGTGTCTAGGGGCGGCGAGGACTTCATCATTGAGCGGATTGTCAAGGGCGTGACGCGCTACATCAAGAGCCGAGATTGGGAAGAAATCGAAACCGACGAAGAACTTTCGAGCGCCCCCACAGGGCTAACGGAGCAACTCGAAAAGTTGTTTGCCGACTATCCAGCCGACTTTTACGGCGAGGCGCAGGATTTCAAAATGGAAGTTCGGGCAATTCTTGAATATTCCAGCGCCCCCACAGGGCTAACGAGGGAGCGGTTGGACGAATTGATTGATGGTATTTGGAAGGTCGAGACTGGGACGCCAATCGCTCACGAGCGGTACGGCGCTCAACTCCTACGCGACGCAATTCTTGAATCTTCCAGCGCCCCTACACCGACTGGCGGAGAATGGGCCGACGACGAGATACGCCGTCTGTCCGATGACTTAAAGGAGAACCCAAATGGTTGATGTTCAGTTAGAGGAATTTGTCCGCAACCCGCAGAAGTACCTCGATGAGGTCGTGTCCAGTAACACGCCGCTCGTCATTCTGCACGATTACGACGAGCCGCTCGTTGTCATTTCAAAGGCTGACTAGCGAATGAGCGCCCCTACACCTGAAACGGAGAGTTGAAATGACGAAACGCAATCATAGGTGCCGACTGTTCGGTCACAGGATGTGGATCATCAATGACAAGGAACATCCACTCAACATCACACTCGGATGTTTACGCTGTTATGACCCATCAACATTCACCACACTTGTGAAAGTGATACAAGATCCTTCATGCCCTGGATACGTCGTGTGTGAAGGCTTTGACAAACTAGCCGGACGGCTGGCGGCGCAATGAAACCTAGGGAGGAAATGATGCAGTGTCCGAATGACGGCGCGTTGCTGAATGAAGTTAGGAACCCACTCACTCACGCGTACTTTTGTTCAGAGTGCAAGGTCGTGTATCCGGTGAATGATCCACGCTTAGCACCTACATCACTCGAACAAGGTGTGTGTCGATTGTGCGGCAACGCCAACGACGAAGAGTTCATGGACCATCACGCGTGTCATTCTTGTCGTGTGGCGGAACTGACCGGGATCATCACTGTTGCGCTCACGCACTTTGCCAATGCGGCAGCGTTAGCGAATGATCACGAACTCGGTCACGGTGTTGATGAATTAAATGCAGGTGTGGAATCATTAGGAAAGGTGAACGAACATGAATGACGACCCAGTGTCATTTGCACGCGAAGGATTTGAGGGTGAGTACCCACAACAACGTGCAACCAAATGCAATGATGAGAATGAAGACTTTTCACATCAGTGTTTGTTAGAAAAAGGACATGACGGTCCACACCAGTGTTGTGACGTCACGTGGGGCTCAAGAAATCTTTGTGAAGCGATGACTGCGGGACATTCATGCTTTGAACCCGCAGGACACGAACCTCCTCACATGTGCAGACACGAAAACAATGAAAACGTCACGTGGCTTGATGAAGACATGCGATTGCGGGACATCATTGAAAAAGCGCGGAACTGGGCAGTGCAGAACGACAGTGAATCACTACTACTGATTCTTAATGAGGTGGATAATGTCTGATGAACCTATCAACATTGAGGAACGAACCAAGGAAGTGAACGTGATCTTAGATGAAGCGTATGCAACGTTTAAGAAAACGCACAACGTCAAGAAGACACGTGAAGTGTTGAAGAAAGCAGGACTAACAGATGAGTGACGAAATAGATGCAGTAGCGATTCACGTGCATGAAGCAGCACGATTATTGAGAACTGCGGATGATTTGGTTTTTTCACGTGATGAAGATAATCACTGGGATGCAGTAGCACTTAGCATCATGGCACAAACACACGCCACTCTTGCCTTGCAAGAACAGATTGACAGTGTGTTCATTGATGCGTTAAAGGTCTTCAGTGAATACACACGCCCTGACGTGCAGGCGCAACAAATCAAACACATGGTTGAAGTGTTCACACATCTCGAAGGTGCCGACATTGGCAACCTCTTTGAAACGAATGTGTTGTTCAAAGCGGCTGTGATTGCGTGGAAGGAATATGAAGCGCGTGTTGTGGAAGAGAATCGAACAAGTTCATGTGTCGCGTGTCATACGATCCTTGACTTGTGTATGGAACAAAGACGACTGGGTGAGGACGGTTGTTGTGATAAGTGCGAACACGTGGTACTGCCATGAACACAGAAGCCAAGATCATTGAAGATTCAATCTACACGGGTGCACGAATCACAACGATGGAAGTGACACTTCACCGATTCGTGTTGGCTGAATTCAACACGCACCGTGTTTTCTCCAGGAACTCTGCGTCCTCACGCGCCATTCCGATTCAAAAGCAACTGGACAGAATCGATGAATCACCCGCACTACCTATCTCACATCCACGCGAACAAAAGGGTATGCAAGGTGGCAGTGAACTGGAAGGTCAAGACTTGAGTGACGCACAGGATCTTATTCGTGACATTCTTGTGGATACGACTGATTCAATTATCATCTATCTCAACCGTCATCCTGATCCTGAACACCGTCTTCACAAATCAGTTCTTAACCGCTATCTTGAACCATTCATGTGGCACACCATTGTGGTCACATCGACTGAATGGGATAACTTCTTTGGCTTGCGTTGTTCACCAATGGCACAACCAGAGATTCGTGCAGCGGCGGTGCTGATGAAGCAAGCAATGGATGAGAGCACGCCGCAACTTCGGTACTGGCATTTGCCTTATGTCACTGAAGAAGAATCACGCACCCGTTCACTGGGCGAATGCCAAATCATGAGTGTGGCGCGTTGTGCGCGTGTGTCATCACTACACGCCGGTGACGTTAAAGACTTTGATGCTGATGCGCGCCTTTATGAGCAACTCACAAACGCAAACCCGATGCACGCATCACCACTTGAGCACCAGGCATTCGCTTGTGATTACAACAATTCATATGAGCATCACAACCACGCCAACTTCACCGGGTGGCACCAACTACGCCATGACAAGGAACGCCCATGAGTGAAAAGTCAGTATTACGTGAAGCCGATGAAATCATCAATGGCGAACGTCAACAAGACTATGGCACACCACTACAATCATTCACAACTATTGCGGGATTGTGGAGTCCTATCCTTGGTGTCGACGTCACACCTGAACAAGTTGCACTGTGTATGATTGGTGTGAAGATTGCCCGGTACAACAATGGTGGCGGTCAACGTGATTCACTCATTGACATCGCTGGGTACGCGGGCTGCATCGAACTAATGAAGAGGGAGAGAGATGGACTTAGTTGACCGAAAAGATTTTCGTGACCGTCTTGAACGTGTGCAAGCCGATGTGTTGCGTGAGGGTCGGGACCGAGGAGGACGCACAGGCAACACCAGGTAGTGTACAGATGCAAACTTCACATGGCACATGGATGACACTTGCACAAACTGAAATAACCGTCACAGCCATCGGTCCACTCGATGAAGGATTGTTATGACGTGTGCAATGTGCAGTACCAATGAAGCAATGCAAGGATGCCCTGACAAGTGTGGTGATCGTGTGTGTAAGTCGTGCGCCACAGATGTTCACAACAGTATGAACACGACTGTGATACCGAAAAAAGAACGGAAGCATCCAGTTCCTAAATTCGTATAACGTCTATTTCATGCACTCACGTGCCATCAATCCACGTTGCTCAGCCACTCATCTGAAATACCCCGCGCACCAATGCCGCAAGGACAAAGGACACAAAGGTGTTCATCACTACTGGGTACTCGATTATCACGAGGCAGAGATGTGGAAAAGTCAACACTAGCCAAATACTCTGCATGACCAGCGTGGCTTCCTTACGCTGACCAGCGTAAGTTAGGTGATGACGATAACGTCCTTATGATTACTCACCTTCTTGATGAACTTCACAATGAACTTCAACTCATCTGGGAGTTGGTCGATAATAATGCTTGTGACTTTGACAAGGCCGCGGCACGTTGGAATTATCTATGGGATCAGATTGAGTGAAGAGTTCACTGGCCGACTGCCCTCATGTCGTTGTGGTGAGGGGTTGGGGTGCAAGGGAGAAGGGGGAAAACCAATCTCCACCCGATGAATCACCACAAGACAATCGACCAGCAAACTCCAATGCAACTGTAAATCAAAATGTCGCTTGATGTCATAAGGTCGCTTGAAGCAACCTTTGTCACACGAATCGCGTGAAGTAGTGAATGCTCAGATGGTTTTTTTGGTTTCTAACGCTGACCAGCGATGGATTTGATTACTACGAATCTGAAGTGCCGAAAACCGGCGGATTTCCTGGGCTGGATGACCTAGACGTTCTGGCCTGGCCACGCCAAAACCGATTCATTGATCTTGTAGTCTTTGACACATAATCCGTGACGACCAGAACCACTTATCACACTGATTCCACCACCACGCATTTTCATATCAGTTGTGAACTGTTTTTTCGTGAGGACATATTCATTATGACTTTTAGTCCAGGGCGCATACACGTTATACGCTGCTTGCACTGTCACACGCGCACCCAACTCATATATCAAACATTCCTCAATGAATTCACCCAGGACATCTTGGTCCATCAAATATGCTTCTGTTGCTAACACAACCCGCACTGGACGTTCGGCTAAACCATGTGCGCACCAATCAACACAACCCGCAACCATCCACGCTAACGCGGCCTTACAGAAATCCGATGTTGGGTCAGTGGCTGCACGTGATATCTCTGGGTTCTGATCTTCATAACTTAGTTCGTGATCGAATGGAATTTCAACGATGCGAGCCTTAAGAGCCTCGTCATGAACAGCGGGCGCTTGATTACCAGCAATGAATAATGTGAAGCGTGTTTGGAATGTACGTGAGTCTTTAAACTTCTTGTCAGCCGTAATCGTTCCTCGACCTGTCATTGTCTTCAATAACGATTCATCAAAAAAATCGCCAATGGCCGGTTCATCTGAAACGACAACACGTTTGTTTTCCATATTGGCACGTTCGTGTGGTGGAATAGTTTGCATTCTACGTTTCATCAAATACTTCGGGTCGATTGACATCGCATATGAATTAAGAACAGTCAACAACAAATTAATGAATGTCGTCTTACCCGTGTTCTTTGGTCCTATCGCCATGTATAACGACTTATCTAACGTTTCACCACACAACATTGAACCACTAAGACGTTGCAGATATAAAAGTTCACTGGGATCACTTGCACACGTTGCATTGATGTATTTAGTAAACAACGGACTTTGAAATCCAGGGACATAATCAACCTTTGTTCCCTTCATACACATGTCTTCAGGACGATGTTCATATCCTTCGCCCGTTCGCAAATTGATAGTGACATTATTGGCTGTGAGGATGTACGGGTCCTGGTCAAAGAGTTCAATGTTACATGCAATTTTAGGATCACTACTGGCTTGCTTAATCATCGCTTGCATCCTTACACGAAAGTGTGTTTGGAGTGCCCAAGTTACAAGTGATTTACGGTCTTCATTCTCAAGATCGTTTTTGTTATCATACGAAAATGCAAGTAATAGTTTTGCCATTAATGTTGCTTCTTGTTCAATTCGATTCGTCACATCTTGCGTCCATAAGCCATTGATGTATTCGTACCAATCTTTATTAGTGAACACCCAACGTGTGTTGATGTGCCACGCTAATAAGTTTCCATTTCCAACGTCTGAACGTGGCGCCATTCCCATGATTTCGAGCAGGCTGGAGGATGTTGTCGGCATTCCAATTGGTTCCGCAATAGATTCCGTCGCAACTGGCGCCGCCAATCCTGCGGGCCATTCTGGAATCTCATCTGCTTGCACTGAATCGTCACGATACACTCTTATGAGTTTTTCCACTGCTTGCTGAAATGTGAACTGGTCGTTCTGTGGTTGTTCAGTCAGTTCCCATACACGCTTGACTTCATTGAACGCATACTCTTCATTGCGACCATCCTTCTTCAGTTTGAATGCGAAACGATTGAAGAAGTCATCACGATAGCCAGCGGCAGCACCGTACTTACACGCTTCACTGAAATCGTATGACGGTTCACCTGGCTTTCGACTACTCTCAAACGCTGCACCACTCTTCGCGGTCAATAATCGTTGTGCAAGTAAATCAGGTAGTGGTGCCGGGTATGCATTGTCCAGGATCTCATAACGATTGCCGGTGTGATGTAACGACGTCGGCAGAATGACGTAGCCACCTTTGGCCTTCACGTCATTGTTCTCAAAGTAACGATTCATCGACTTGATGTCATAACCAGTTGCGTCAAAGAAAAGATGTTCACCACCGCTGCCCGTGCGTGTGCGTAACGTCAATGGCAATTCATCGATGCCGATTGATGCCAGCATGTTGAACAAGTCAGTGACACCTTCACTCCCATCACTATCCAACACCGCCAAGTTTGAACGTCCCGTATCAACACCGATGTTCGCGTATGGTGCGATGTTCCACCACGCTTGAACCTGTGCAGGATTGTTCGATGCGGAGTTATGGCCGTTCGGCGCAAGTGAGTGTGGGTGTTTGCCAGGGCGTTTACATTCGGGATCACCACACATACACTGCAATGTGTTTTCATCGATACCCCACACTGGAAATATGAACCACCCAAAGGTGACTACCCACCACTGGGCCATTGGTTCATTTGACTGCATGGTGACCCATACACATACAGTTCATAGTGTGCCTTCATTTGTCGTTCGTCGAATAGTCGAGTAGCAAAACAATAATCGTTTTTCAGTCGTGCAGCAACTCTGCAACGCGCATCTTTGATCTTAAGTAAGATCCACGTCCTTCACAACATCTGTGCCGCTGATTGTGGGTGGTCCCAGTGGGAATTCGACTGGGTTAAGAGGGAGTGATTCACATGAAGGCCATGTGCAACTCTCCGCAAGAGCACAATTCATACTCTCTCCGTCTTCACCTTCAATTTTGAATTCACATGTCATCTTTCTCTCCTTCAATTCAAAAGGGAGCAGGTCGCGTGTAGTCCCACGACCTGCTCCCTCCGATTTTTTGTTGGGTTAAACAGCAACCCACTTGACTTGGCGTCCTTCGCCTTTGACACCCGCGTTCTTGGCAATCTTACCGTCACGCTGCAAACGGTAGATGGACATGTTGACCAACCCGGCTTCCAACTTCATGGCCTCCGTCAGTTCATCCTTCGTGAGCCCGTCCTTTGCCTTGGCGATAATCGTAAGCGCGGTGTTGTCACGCTCTTCAATATCGCTGTGGCTCTTGACGACTCCCTTTGTTTTTGCGGGCGCCTTCTTGGCAGCCTTCGCCACCTTCTTTGCAGGTGCCTTCTTCGCTGGCACCTTCTTGGCTGCCTTCTTAGCCGCTGGCGCTTTCTTAGCGGGTGGGGATGGTGGGACTGGGATATTCGACATTGCAGTTGCACTCCTTCTCATGGGCTTAAGGCTCCATGTGTTGTTGGATCCTGTGTGAATGCGACCTGCATCCACCAGTTCATCAAGCGCGTTGTTCACGCGCAACTTCGTAAGACCCGTCCTATGGACAAGTTGTTGCAGTGTCATCGGTTCATCTGTGAATGCAGTGCTAACAATCTGTGCATCAGTCGGTGTGACCATATTCTTCACGTCCTTTCTGTCTTAAGCCACGTCAGTAGTTCAGTGGCATACTTACAACTCTTGGCATCACACCCAGTCACTGTGCGCATACCTTGCTGAATCATTGCGGTGTGCTGACCTTCGTGATGAGTCGTCGCCAGATAGTCAACTCCCGTCGCGATGATCTTTCGATCTTCAGGAGAGAGCCAACCCATCTGCCGCAGTTCACCTTCACTGGTTTCAAACGCCTCATCACTCGCCATCATGCTGCCGTGATAACGACAGTCAACGATTCTGGGTTGCCCAGTTCCGTTGCCGCAGCCTTCTTGAGGTAGAGACTGCCAACCTTCGTCTCATCACCTTCCTCCGTGTATCGGAAAGTTCCTTTCGTTTCCTTCTCCTTCTTGAACTTGATTGTCACATTCTTTGCAGCCATCTTACATCTCCTTTGTCTTGTTTGGATATTGCATTACACACCTTCGATTCCGGCGCACACTGGACCCAGGCCGCGATGCAGTGACGCGGGTACAGTCAACTTACGACCACAACGCATGCACTGACCGCTACGCAAAGCGTATGCCTCCGCAACCTCGAGAAACAGTTCATGGGCGTCAATCAATCCAGCCTCGTGCTGTGCAATGTTCCACAGGATCTTGGCAGCCTGAACGATTCGTGAATCACTCTTGAATCGACTCCACACCGCAATCCCGGTTGCATTGACAAACGCGAAACCTTTGTATGACACTTCGTTGTCGGATCCCATAAGATACGACACCATCAACTTATCCTCATCCTTGATGAACGTTGCCTTCTCTACGCGGAGTGTCACGTAATCGTTGTCAACCTCGTCAAGATCACCAGTCATCTTGTTCAAATTGGTGATCGTGTATGTTCCCTCTGGAATCTTGACCGTCTTCGGCGTGACGGGTGCAGGTGCCTGTGTCGGCACCTCCACCCGTGTGACTGGGTTTCGACTGTCCACAAACCCGTAGTTGCATTCACGGCACAACATCCCACCCACAGTAATCAAACTGTAGAAGATGTTCGTTCCGTCACACTTGGGACAGTGTTGTTCGGGTCGACGTTCGGTCATCGTCCTATCGCCTTTCCGCCACCCGTGACTGCCTTGCCACCACCGAGGTTTGCCTTCGCACCAGCCGCGTTACCCGCAGCACGTGCAGCACCACTACCCGGTGACGTCGCACCAATGCGACCCTTGCCCAGGCGTGGGTACCTTTTCTTGAACCCGTCACGGACCAATTGTTCCTTTGACTGAACAACGAGTGCAACGGATGACGTGGCATCTTGAACGCCTCGTGCAGTCGCGGCTTCGGCAGCGGCGCGACGACCAGCATCACGACCTTCACGAAGACGACGGGCAATGGTGGACTGGAATCCAAGAATGAATTCTCGCTTTTCCTTGAACTTCTCCATGGCAGTTCCAAACTGCAACGCTTCCTCGTCCTTCGCCCAACGCTGCATTGCTTGCGCGCATTGCAGTTGAAGTGACGTGACAAGCAGTTCGACATTGGCGATATCACTCTTGAATCCAAACATCCCAACACGAATGTACTTCTTGCGCTTGCCATCAACGTAATCGTCACGCTGACTGTACACGCACTCCACGTTGTTGTATTCGCCAACGCGGAATGCAAGGTGCATTGTCTGCTTCATGAAAATCCCGGTGAAAATCATTTCACCATCTGCAAGAGTGTCTGAAACATTGGCACCACCGGCTTGTGCAATCATCTGCACGGTGATGTTGTGTTCGGTCATCAAGGCCTGCGCCTTGGTGAAGAAACTGTCAGCCTCTTCTTGACTGGATGTACTCTCCGCCTTCGCCAACAACTTAGCGATTCGGGTTGCATACTTTTCAGTCGTGTCATCTTGGAAATCTGCCATCTTTGTTCCTTTCGTCATTTCGTCCTGACCTCCGTTTTGGTGGTCAATCCAATACTATCAAGTTTTCACTAAATAGTGGACACTAAATACCATTAAAAAATGGTCTTTTCAGGGAGATTTTTGACCTACCGTTCAGTCGTGAATTTTCGATATGTGTTAGTCCAGTCGATGACGTGTTCCCTCTCTCCAATCAATTCACCTTGATATTCCTGCGGGTTGTCGTCAAGTGCATTCTTAATCGCTGTTCCAATCCACTTGCCCGCTTGCACTGGGATACCCTTGCCCCACGTTGCGCTTAATCCACTCACGCCACGCAACGGGCGAATGTTCCAGTCATCAGGAAACCCTTGAATTCGTGCAGCCTCGCGATGTGTAAGAAACCGATTCTCCCGTGGGTGAATGTTCTTATGCAACACTGCGCCTGTGATCACTCGCGCCATCTTGTCCCATTTCATTTTGATGGGTTGGTGAAATCCCATCTGCCAATCCTTGTCCACCCACTTCTGCGTGTTGGTCCAGAGATCAGGAAGTTCGCCGTACTGTTCATAGTACCTTTTCGCGACTTGCCCAACAACTTCACCTTCACCCCACGGCACAGCGTCAAGAAGTTGCAATACACGCAACACATCCACTGCGTTGTTGCGACCGATGTGACCATCCACAACATTCAACTTTGAACGCATTGGCTTTGCCCACCACGATGGTTGACGTCGATAGGCTTGGGCTTCCCACGTCTGACCCAGTCCCATTAGATCACCTAACACATCCTTAAGAACTGGCACACGTGTGATGTGTGGTTCATCAACACCAAATGGGATACGCGACACCACATAGAAATATCGCTTACGAATTGACGCACCACCTAGGCCGGCATTGTTATGAAGGACGTGATACAGTTCCCACTTCGTTTTTGATTCGTGTTCAAGCCACGTGCGAATATCGCGCATCATCGGGAGACCTTGATTGTAAGCCTGTTGCACAGACTCAAAGATCATCACATATGGCATTGCACGTGCGGCGTACTGACTTTCTGCCCACATACAGTGGGCGATAGGACTGTTCATACCACGAAACGATTTCGCGCTAAGAGGACTGAACGCACTACACGGAGGATTGCCAAACTGAACTTCAGCACCTCGGTTTTCCCAACTCTCCTGTGGCCCAACTTGAAGATCCCACTTGTTGCCAAGAAGATGACGATTCGCTTCACAGTTGGCTGCACCGAATGCACCCTTCATTTCGCATTTTGAAACAAGTGTGAAACCTGCCTGCACCATTCCCAGTGTGAACCCGCCAGCGAAACCTTGTACATCAATGGCTGTGTGAGTTGACTTTGTCATAATGCATTCCTCTTTCGCGTTATCCAACCCTTACTTGTTGCGTTGCTGCGTTTCATACCACGTGTTGTGCAGTATGCATTAGCAAGATTATTTCCTTGAAGTTTTCGTGTCTTCCAACCTCGTTTGGCTTGGTCACTTTGTGTAACATCATTTGGTGGATGAGTTGCGTGATATGAAGAATGGCAACTGTGATGAGCCACTACAAGATTCAATTTGTCATTGTTAGAACGATCTTCATCAATGTGATGAACAATAGCAACATATTTTGTTTTTCCATTTGGAATAGGTCCATACACAAGTTCTTTGCAAAAGTGACAAGGCCACGGCCCATCACCATTATTTGTTAGAAAAACTTTTTGATGTGTTCGCGTACTCACAGCCACACCGTCCCACAACCATTGCACGTCATTGGACCTTGTTCATGTATGCATCCGCCGACTTCTTGTTTGTCGCGGTGACAACCTGAACACTTGTCCAATCCCGTGTAGCCTTCGGCTTGACGTTGTGCGTTGCGAATTTGCTTTGCCTTATACACACGTGTAAGTTCTTCACCTGTGACGTCGAATGTCGCCAACAAGTTTGAGATGAAGTGCATGGTGTCAACGATTTCACTGATGGCTGCATCACGATTGATTTGCATACCTGATGCCCACGGCTTCCACGGCACTTCCTGTAAGAATTCGTGAAGTTCATCAGTGGCTGCAAGAACGTTGATTGCACACCATCCTTTCAACGCTTCACCCTGCAATTTCCCCGGGTTGATTCCGTATGCGCCCACTTGCAATTCAGTTGTGGAGTCAAGCCACTCACTGAATGTGTAGTCATCTGATTCGGGTGGTGTGAATGTCATGTTTTTCTCTCATTTCTTCGTCGTGTTTCCCATCCGCGTTTAGATGATTCTTTTGCTGATGTACTCATCTTCGCCCGTGTCTCTGGCGTGAACACTTGTCCTTTTCGCGCTTCACCTATTTTTGCACGTGTTTCTGGTGAATGATGTTTAGGACCACGATGAGGATGACCTTTTATTTTGGCACGTGTTTCTTCACTTATTGTTCGACCTGTTAAATCTTCACGTGTTTTGTCTTCATGACAATTCGCGCACAACAACTGGATGTTACTGGGATCATCACTTCCACCATTGCACTTTGCAATGATATGATCACGATGAAGTGACTGTCGCCATGTGCCACACTTAACACAATTGCCAGTTATCATGAGAAATATTTTGCCTTCACCTGATTATAAACCCATTCATAAGTGCGTTCCATTCCTTCACTTAATGAAATGCTAGGTTCCCAGTCAAATAACTTATTGATGAGTGTGTTGTCACTGCATCGACCTCGCACGCCCAACGCGCCGGGGATATGACGTATGTGGATGTTCACGCCGGCAATAAGTGCAGTGAGATTCGCCAGATCATTGATGGATATGAGTTCCGCGGAACCAAGGTTCACGGGTTCATGCACGTCACTTCGCGTCAACATCACTGTGCCTTTTAGACAATCATCAATGTATGTGAACGTTCGTGTTTGCATTCCATCACCCCATACTTCAACTTCATGACTCTTTGACAACTTAGCGATTGCGACTTTCCTACACATTGCCGCGGGAGCCTTGTCACGACCACCTTCCCATTCACCCCATGGGCCGTATGTGTTGTGGTATCGCGCCACACGTGTTTCAAGACCGAAGTCTTCATAGAAGTGATTACACATTCGCTCACTGAATAACTTCTCCCAGCCGTACCCATCCTCTGGCATCGCCGGGTATATGTCGCTTTCTTTAATTGGCGGTGAATCAATTTCAGTCTGCACACCCGCTGGGTACGCACACGCTGATGATGGGTAAAAGAATCGACCTACACCCGCTTCATTGGCTTTTAACAATGTGTTCGTTGATGCAAGAACCGATAGCATGCATCGTGCTTTGTTGTTTTGAATGAATCCCAACCCGCCCATGTCGGCTGCAAGTTGATACACTTCATCCATATCTTCAAAATCAAAATCAGCATTGTTCATACCAACATCAACAAGAGGATGATTACGCGCATCGCCACGAACTTGTTGCCATTCTCTTAACGGCTTAATGTCATACGCCGAAACTTGGTGTCCATCATTCAACAACTGATTGACAAGGTGACCACCAATGAATCCACCTGCACCCGTAACCGCTATCTTCATACTGCACGCTCCTTTTCCGCTGTCTTAACGTCGTTCATCCAACACTCAAATGATTCAATAGTTCTATGTGGTAAAAATCTAGCGCCACTAAGAGCATCATAGACGTGATGTTGCATATCTTGCACGTCATCTATACCACGTAAGTCAACTGCACGAAGAAGTTCGCACAACTCATCTTGATGTTTGTAGCCAAACATTTCATTCTCAAGGTCAACGAATGAATCGTGTTCATTGCGATCTTGACGCACAAGTGGTTGCACATACTTCACACCAACACCCAATTCATCCAACACTCGACGCGCTGCAAAACTTGCGAAGATGTCATCGAATCGACCAACACCAGGCCAGCACATCATCAGTGAAGCGTACTCTGCACGCCACGCTGTTGCTTGCGAATTGAACGGACACCACGTTCCTGGTTGTAGCACAACACCCGGGTCTAACAGAGTGGCGTGATGTCCTTGAACAAGTACGTGATTCGTGATGCGGTCAATTGCACCAACATCAGGTTCACCCAACCACGTTGCCGCCACAACACCTATTGGCACTTTTATCACGTCATATCGTTCAAGCGACTCAACTCCTTGCTTACCTTGCTGATTGCGAAAAGAATATGGGAATCCACGATGCCACACAGCGGGGATAAGTTCACGACACGGGTCGTACCAACCTAGTGCTGAACTAACGTGTAGTGCGTGAGAATTTTCAAATGCAGAGAGTATAAGATCAATGTTTTGAAGTGGGATGTTGTCGTCATCCACTGTGATGATGTAATCAACATCTGACTTAATCGCCTCGAGGATTGCAATGTTGCGACGTTGGATGTTATGCCACCCAATCACTTCACTCGATTCCCATCGATCTTGTTGCGCCGGCGGTATGTACTGGTGTTGTTCACCCAGGGATTTGATGTAGTGTTCAAGTGTAGGTGGTGTGTTCTTGTCACCCGCAATAATTAAGCGTCCTAACTTTGCCCACTTCGCATACGCCACTGGTGCTTCATTGATTGATGTGGACACAATTGCTATGTCCAATTTTTTCGGTGGTTCTTTGATGTGTGTCGTCGTTTCATCCATTGTCATTACCATATATTCTCTCCTCAATTTTTTTGATGTGTCTCATCTCTGCAACTGCCGTATCATAATGCTTTTTCTGTTCGCGGATAATCCAAAGCCAATCGTCATAGTGAGTGTCAAGATGTTCCACGCGCTTTTTCAATTGTTCAGGTGATGTGACACGAAGCCAATCGCGAAGTTCCTTGGGTGCATCACCAAGGATGTTGTCTTGTGTGTCGTATTTCGGATGAAAGAACGTCACGGTCCCGCAACCGAAACCTTGCCACGGTTTCGTCGTTGCCCAACCCGTACCTGATGAAGGTGTTGAGAACGTACACTTCACAGAACGTAAGATGTCATAGTAAATCGTTGCGGGCGCTTGCTGAATATCAAAGCCAAGAACGGCTAATGATTCCTTACCCCATTTTCCATGAATGAACACCGGGTTTAGTTGTAACACGTACTCTTGCATCGCCTTAAGACGTGACACGCCAACATACGCTCTTGCCTCATTGATGAAAAGACCAAAGTGACGTCGTGAATCAAATTCCTCAGAGTAACGAATGTCAACTTCCCAGGGAAGGATGCCTGAGATTTCAAGACGTGTGTATTCATACTTCACATCGGCCATCCATATGTGATCGTTGTCCCACTCTGCTTCTGGGAACCCACACTCTTCGGGTGATCGTGTATCGCCATAACGTTCAAACTTCGTCTTACGTGACCAAATGTATTGTCCCTGAATCGGATGCTTAAGTGGCCACTTTGTGTCACGTGCTTTCAAATGATTACGTCCGTCAGCGACTAGATAAATTTCTTCACGTGTGAGTGGGTCGGCTTGACGAAATGCATTCACACCACGTACACAGTAACTTCCATACGAAAGGTATTCGTCGTGAAGTTTAACTGCACCATCAGACCACAACCCATTTGCTGGCGGGATAAAACTATTCGTGTTCCCATGTTGTCCAAGCCAGATGATCACAGCATCACACGAACGAAACCATGGGAGAATGTTTGCGTCACCCCAATCTTGTATCTTCATCTGATTCTCTGGTCCTAGTGGCGCCTTCCAACCCGTTCTTAATTCTTTCAATGAATCACGCCACCCATCATGCCACGGGTTCACAACGTTGTCGGGCATACGTGCTGTTGCATTGTCATCACATGAATTGAATCCAAGAATAACGAATTCATCCTCCGGGTGACGATGGGCAAGATCACGTAACACACGTGCAGGTTCATCATCACTGAAGTCGCCTTCACTAGCAACAAGTGGCATTGAACGCCCTAACTTCGCGTATCCGATTCTCTTACCCATCGTCATCCTTCCTTAAAACGGAACTGAAGGTGCACCAGGAACTGTCGCAGCCGTGGGAGCGGCAGCAACAGGAGGTGCAAGCGGTGCGGCTGGTGCAGCGGGTGCAGCGGGTGGTGCAGGTGGTGCAGGTGGTGCGGGCGGTGGTGGAGGCGTCACAGCCGCAGGAACTGGGTTTACCCAAGTCTGCGAAGCAACATCCCAGTTCCAACCCGCGACACGTTCCACTGGCCATATCCACGCTGTCCCATTCCACTCTTGACCATCGGGTGGATTGAACGTGCGTACAGCAGCAGGAGGCGGTGCAACCGTCTCCGCAACTGGTGCAGGCGCAACAATAGGTGCAGGTGCGGCTGCGACTGGCGGGACTGCCGGTGTTGGAACTGATGCGATAGGAGGCGGTGGTGCTGTCACTGGACCACCACCAACTGGTGCTGGTGTTGGTGTCACAGGAACACTCCCGGGTGCAAGCAGTGATGCTGAAAAACCATTGCACTCGTTTCGCACTTCACCTTGGTACGTCTTGTGACCGATCTTTGCGTGAACCAACTTCCCAATCAACGCATCCGCAACTTGGTCCGGTGTTGGGTTCCTCTTAAAGTATTCGAGGTCCAAACCAAACGCCTTCATGTGTCGAAAGAAGAACGCAATTGCTGGCGGACTTTCCGGCGAAATCGTGAAGGTGTTGTACACGGGTCGTGATGTGTGCGGTCCTTGCACAACGGTGAATCGACAATTGAATGTCTGCTTACCGTTACTTGATGTTCCTGGCTTCGCTGAACTGCACTGCAATTCATACTCACCATCTGGAATCGGCACAAGCGATGTACCCGCTTGCTCCATCAGTGTGGACCAATCAAATTCTGCCATCATTCCTTCTTTCTCTTTTTGTAGTTACTACACTTGTTGTTGTAAAGACGGGTATACAGCGATAAGCATGTTCGTGATGTTCGGGTAGTCAACAACTGCGGGCAGTCGTCCTTGCACACGTTCACCTGCTTCGAATTGTTCATTAGGCGCTATCCATAACCGTCGCGCTAACGCACCACTTGGTTGTCCGTTTGCATCCGGGATATCTTGAACCCACAGCCATCCAACAAGGTCAGTCCAATACGGAAGTGATGTACTAATTTGTCCTTCCATCTTTGGTACCATCTTGCCTTTGCTGTTTTCACGTGTCTCTGCAACGAACACAGCAACTTGAATTGGATTTGTGGCGTGAAGTGTAAGGTCACGGAATCCACGAATGACACCATCCATTTTTGCTAAGAGTACACCCCAGTCATTTCGTTGCATTGCTTCAGTGCCAACAAGATTCTCCTTAAGACGTCGTTGAATCTCTGTGATGGAGTCAATAACCAAACTTCGGAAATTGTGTTGTCCTGCCTGCAACCATTGAAACGTGTACCCGACTGTTGCCCAATCACGAACGGTCACATGGCATACGTCCCAGGTGCCATCATACAAAGGCGGTGGTCCTTGAATTGGATCCCATTGCACCATGCGATAAGGTAAGAACTTCCAACCACCTTCTGCATCAAGCGCAAGAATCGGCACTGGTGCAGTCGCGGCGAGTGTTGTCTTACCAACTTTTGAATATCCGTGAATCAGAATCGAAAGGGTTTCAATCATGCTCCACTCCTTTCATCTTCAAATTCACCATATGGATAATAGTGATCGTGTGGATCATGCTTCTCATATACATCCGCAAGCATCTCCTCTGCCGCTGACCCATCATCAAACATTGGGCACACAGCAATGAAATCACAATCCCATGAACAGTTACTAGTCGGTGTTGGATACGCAACCTGCCTGGGATCTTCACCTGCATCCAACTTAGCACGAAGTTCCATGATGGCTGTGATTTCACCAAACACACGTATGTAGAATGAACGGAGTTCATGAATGTTGTGTCGCACTTCAACACGCTGATAAAACGGTGGTGTGGCATTCGTAGTTCGCTTCACTTTGCGAAGCATGTTGTAAATGCCGCCCGCTGATTGTTCGATTTCGTTGGCGGGAACACCGTCTTGTAAGAACGTCAGATATTCAAGTAGGTGATACATCAACATCTGTTCATCGAGGTGCAACGTTTTTTGTGGTGTGACGAAGTTAGGAACACTCTTGTGGTCGAGGAACAAGCGCGCACGGTCAACTATTCGACGTAAACGAATGTCCATTTTGCCAACCAACACAATCACAACACCAAGAATCGTACCGAACGGAACTTCCACAACCTCTTCATTACCAATGATCTCAAGACCTTCATCAGCACCGTTCTCAGCAACCCACTCAAGATAACCTTCCAACATTATGCGTGCAAGGTCGGCTTCCTTTTCCAAATCCGCAAGCGCATCAATGTCGGTACCTTCACTTAAGATCTTGCGGTCATACGTAATCGTTGACTCAAGAACTTCCATTGCATCGATGTGTTCCACTGAATAGAACGCCGACAACGCAAGGTGAAGACGTGTTCCTAATTGACGAGGTCCTGTCACCTCTGGGCTCTTAAGACGAAGTTCACGGTAGTACGCAAGCCACCATTTACGATGACACCGCTTAAAGGTTTGCAGTTCAGAATTCGACACGTGATAACCTTCATGCTTGAATGCATACTTAGTCGGCATCATCACAGGTGTTCGTGATTCCGCAATCGCTTGATCATCCGGGATCTCATCGAAAATGCTACCTTGCACCTCGTCACCAACACCAAACGAATCATCATCCTCATCGGTGTCATCATCCTCGAGGATCACAGCGTCTTGCTCATACGCTGGTGGTGGCGTTGGCGTGAACGTTGGTTTCTTCACAGTCTTCTTACGTTCCTTCTTTACACCCGGGACTTTTTCACTACCCACTGGTGTTGCAAACAATGCTTCAAGAATCGCCACTTCAGCATCAGTTGGTTTCGTTCCATTCATCTCCAGATTGTACACACGCGTTTGTGTAACACCCAAGACCGCGGCATACTTTGCTCTTGAAAGATTTCGCGCCTTCCTATCTGCCGCGATCACTTCCTTTGTTATATCACTCATCATTCTCTCTTTCTCTCACTTCATCGTTTTCCCACAGTGGGCTCGATTCAATTGCTGCTCTTTCTGCGTCAAGTGCGGCGACTGCTTCCACGTTACCATTTGCCAGTAACGTTTCACGGTGTCGCACGATCTCCTGCCACCTGACTAATTTTTCATGAAGACGCGGAATCTGATCTTCTTCCTTTGTGTCGGATGCAATCATGTCGATGATCACAATCTTGTCGTGAATCTCTGAACCAATGCGGTGCAATCGGTCTTCACACTGTTGGTTCTCGATGAATGACCACGAACGTTGCAAAAAGACAATGACACCAGAACGTGTAAGTGTAATCCCAACACCACCCGCTTTAATTGTCATCAACATCACTCTTGCCTTACCTTCTTGAAAGTCGATTCGGTTTTGTTCACGGATAGGACCGGCAGGTATGTCGCCTGTGATCATGCGATACGTGATCCCACGCTTTTCCATTCGCACCTGGGCAAGGTTAATGAGTTGCTTACTCTCAGCGACAACGACTAGTGGTTGCCCATCCATTTCATCAATGATCGTGTCAAGTTCATCTAACTTTGATGACGGTTCAGATAAGTGTACTTCACCCGCTTCATCAACAGTTGCGAACGCAGAAGAGAATTGAAGTAAGCGTGTGTTACGTGTAAGTGAGTTTGTTGCGAAGATCGTTGACCCATCCTCAAGACGGATCATCATGTCTTCTTCCATCTGTCGATACGCCTTCTTTTGCTTCACACCCATCTCTACATAGCGCGGGTCTGGTCGAACCTTAGGTGGTAAGAAGGGCAACACAAGTTCCTTTGGCATTGACCGCATACGTGGGTTGAGGATAGTTTCAAACTCTTCCTTTGTCGCTGGCAACACACCCGTGATATTCAATCCACCAAAAGGAGTGTAACCTTGTTGACAGTACCGGTCGATGAACTTCCCACGCACTGGGTAATCAAGTGGTGCGATTCCATGCATGATTGACCATATGTCACCAGGATGATTCGCAATGGGTGTGCCAGTCAACGCGAATGCAAACTTTACATCCTTCCCGTGTTGCACTGCCCAGCATGCACGTGTTTGTTTTGACTTGGGATCTTTCATCCTGTGAGCCTCGTCAACAACAACGGTCTTGAATGGGATTTCGTTTAGTTCCTTTAGCGCCTTTTCAGCATCAGTTAAGTGAACAGTTCCGTAAGGTGCAAGACGTGAATGCCCACGCACGCCTTCGATATTGATAACGACCGCGACATCACGTCCTAGACTTATTGCCTTTGTTACATCAGTGAAGATCTTACGTCGTTTCGGTAACGAACCTTGCACAATGAATACGTCAACACCCGGGTCACCTCGAGGCGCTTCACGGTTCCATTCCGTTTCCCACCCGGGTTTGACAGTATTAGGACAGATGACGCATACGGGAAACGGATCTTCACCCCAATCAGCAAGACGACGAATTGCGCGGATGGTTTGTGTCGTCTTACCTGTTCCCATTTCATCAGCAAGGAGTGCACGCTTAGCGCGATAAAGAAACTCAACACCCACGTCTTGGAATGGGTAGAGACCTGGCTCCATCACTTCATCATTGGCCCACGCAATCACCGTGCGAATTTCATTCGCTGGGTCAACACGTTCCTTGCGTTCATGCCACGCCCACTCTGTTAAGCGTGGACCAACTTCAAGTCGCTCATGAAAAATACCACGGAGGACAACACACGAACCCCAAGACAGTGGGACGGTCCATGCATTGTTTCTCCACGCACTACCCGGCACCATCTTAATCAATTCCTTCTCACTGAACGTTGTGGACACCAAGATCCGTCCACTGTCTTCACTAAGTTCGGCAAGTGCCATCAATCATCCTTCATCAATTTCGTCTAAGTTTACAATACTACTTTTAGAACCACGGTGGTGTAATTTTTAGTGAGGCCATTGCTAATCCTATGTGCCTCATCGCATCATTCGCATGATTCTTACCTGGCATATACCACTTGGCTTTTCTTAACTTTAAGTCTGTTGCAAAGTTCTTTGCATCCGAAGGCATTTGCATTATCACGGGTACTGAATAACACCTACACAAATAGTTGACGATTCCAATTATCTCTATTGCCCAGTGCGCATCAGCCGCTACTTTCAAACTTCGAATTGTGTATCTCTCACATGCGACAGTTACATCACGACCTTTAAGATTTGCCAAACTTACATTTAGCCAATCGCCAAGATCATCAAATAAAATTTGAGTACCCATCATTGACTCTGCATCATCAGTATCGTAAACGGCAAGACCAACAGTTTTCCCCGGGTCCACGCCAATAAAAATCACCTTCGTTTTCCATTCAAGTTTCCCATCATTGATGCACTCATCTTTGCGCGAGTTTCGGGTGTGTGACCTACACCTTTTGTTGGTGATACAAGTTCACCACGTTCAAACATACCCTTACGCGCTATTGAAATCTTTGCGCATTCTTCATCTGATTTAACACGCCCGGTGGCATGATGTCGACTATGACAACCGGAGTGTGATGCTTTCAAGTTTGATTTTCGGTTGTCATCATGATTGTGATTCTTATGATGAATTGTTACTTTCTCTAGTGTGACATCATCACCACAAAAGAAACAAGCGTATGGTCCAAGACCATTATGGGCAAAGAACAATCGTATGTGCAGTGCGCTAGACATCTAACGAGGATCCCAGGTAATCAAACTTTTCACCCCACCGATAACCCGCACTAAGTTCCGCTATAAGAGGAACCGACAATATGTGATCATCGTTCATTATCGCTTGCATCGTGCCAGCGATTTCACGATTCATATTCAATGGTGCATCCACAATCACTTCATCGTGAATCAAGAGTGTGATGTAATCGCCAACACCCGCGTTGTCAAGTTCAACAACCTTCATCTTCAAGATCGATGCCGCACTACCTTGAATTAAGTAGTTGACCAAAGCGTAAATCTTATCCTCACGTTGCGGATAGTAGGGCTGACGTGTGAAAGGCGACAGGACATACGGTCGACCTTCCAGTTGTGCGCGTTCAGTTGCTACACGTTCGACTTGTTTCTTGAATCCTTCCATCATCGGGAAACGATTCTTGATTGTGTTGAAGAACACAGCGCCTTCTTCTCTTGGAATACCCGCAGTCATCGCGAACTTATCGGCACCCGCACCATACGCCCACGCATAGAGCCCATTCTTAGTGGTCTGTCGTCGCGGGTCTTTTCTTGTAATTGTTTGGTCATTGAAAATTTCCCGAGTAACACTAAGAAAAAAATCATCTTGGGTGAATGCTTCTGCTAATCCGGGATCACCAGTGAGGTGAGCCAATATACGCATTTCCACCTGGGAAAAGTCACTGAAGAGCAAGACGTTACCTTCACGCGGCACAATGCAGTTGCGCACGATGTCCGCTAACGGGTTGTCTTCATTGCGACGTGGGAGTGTTTGAAGCAACTCCATACTCATTCGACCTGTCACAGTTCCTTGTGCATCCATCCCTGGGCGAATGATGTATTGATCATCGGACATTTCCAAAAAGTTTTTGAGATAAGTGTTCGCTACCTTTTGCGTTTGTCGTCGTTGTAAGACAGTCTTTGCAAGTGGATGATCAATTCCTTCTAACACATCAGCATCAAGCGACACGGCACCGGCCTTTGTTGTCTTGATGAACGATACACCATCATTCATAAGCGCTTGTACCACTGCTTGATTAGAACCTGGCTTCACATTGTAGTTGTCAACACACCACTGTTCCGCAGTCGTCATATACGTGGTGAGACTTTCAAATGCTTGCTTAGTGTAATCCGCGTCAACCTGTGATCCTCGAGCCTCGATCTTTTGCGCCACAGAAGCGAACTCACGTTCCAAATCATATGCCACCGGACAAGTCGTCAAGATCTGTGGGTAGAGAATTTCAAAGAGACGCACAGTCAGCACACAGTCCATCGCGGCATACATCGTGTAGGCTGGCACGTCATACGGAATCGTTGACCAGTCCCATCCACCATCATGCATCGCCTTATCCAACATCGCTTGACCAACACCCGCATTCCTATCGACTAACATCGTGGCCACCGGCTTAAGACCACGTAACCCACATGGGTCAAGTAGTCGCGCCATGATTGCAGTGTCGTGAACACGTGAAGGAGGAATCACAACGTCACACCACTGCTTCAACATCGCAAGGTCGAATTTTCCGTTGTGAAAAACGTAATCACCTTCATACCTATCAAACACTTCTTTAACGACACCGCCCCATCGATCCCAGCGAAACGTCCACCCTTCATCGTGATCGCCAAATTGCACAAGGCGCACGTGATCTCTGTGCGGCTTGAGACCTGTCGTCTCTGTGTCAACTGCAAGAACGGAACGCTGATTACCTAGCCATAACATGAATTCATCAGCATCACGCAACGACTCGATGTAATGGAGTTTAACGTTCTGCAAACTCATCACGCATCTGCATCTCTAGCATTAGGACACCGTGTTGGTCTAAGTATTCTGTAACCGTGTGTGGGATTCGATTTGGTTTCCCATCATCGACAAAGTACACGTGCGTGAGTCCGCTGTTCGCAATCAACTTCGCGCAGTCGGGACACGGCACAGCGTTCACATAGAGTGAACCACCTTCAATCGTTGACCGATCACAGAAGAGAAGCGCGTTGGCCTCGGCATGAATGCTAATGCAAGTGAACCCGTACTGATCTCCTACATCACCATTCGCCCTGGGACATGAGAGATGACATGTGTAATCGACAGGACTTACCGCGGGTGGACCGTTATATCCGGTGGCGATGATTCGATTCTTATCATTCACAATCACTGCACCTATTTGTGAGCGTGTACAATCTGACCGAAGTGCCATCACAAACGCCATGGCCATCCACGTCCTGTCCCAACTCTGTCGTCGTCCTATTGCCGTCATTTGTTTCTCGTCCCTTTGTCTTTTGTGTGTGGTGCAACGTGTGGTGCCAACTGCTTCACGTACCACTCTTCTGATGGTGAACGCTTTGTGACCTCACTTTTATTACCTGTCCCAATATCTTTGGCTCTTTGTAATACACCAAAGATATTCATACTTCGGTCAGTGTGTACATTGCCGAAACCCAGTGGACGGTTATCTATGAGTGTCACTGGCACCATGCGCAAGTGTTCCGCATCAAAACGATTTCGATCATAGAGATGCAGACTTACAGCATGATGATAGTAAGGACCAATGCCAAAGCCCAAGACACGTGCCATCGTGATTTGCAACTGGGTGAATTGAAACACGTCATAAGGAAACCCAAGCCACACGTCGTTTGAACGCATCGTGGTATGAAGTTCTAACTTATCATCACGAACTTGAAAGACGAGTGAAAGAGTGCAAGGATAATCGTGATATCCGCTTTCATTATCCTTGTCCTTGTCCCAGAGTTGAATCACGGCTTGTCGCGTGCTGTGATCCGTCACTAACTTTTGTGCGGCACGCAACATCTGATCTCCGATGCGTTCGCCATAACCACCGTGAAAGGTGCCATCATCCATGAACTGTTCAAAGTTCTTAGAGACACTGGTCAAAAGTTGTGGGTCAAGAAACCCACCGATAAGTTGCACAGTCTCCGCTGCCGCAATCGCCAGATTGATCTTCCGTGTTGAACCGAGTGCAAGAGCAAAGAACGGATTGTCAAGACGCACAACAACATCAGGAACTTCCAACGTTGGCATTCCTCGAGGACTAACAGGACGCCCGCGTGCAATGACATGTTCAATGACTGTGCGATAACCAATAGGCATGTTAGGGATTACGATCATTCACTCACTCTCTTTTCCAGTTCTTGTGCAAGCCAGATGATATCAAGGATGTCTTGACCTGTTGCATCTGTCACAGCCGCCTTGAATCTAATTCCCGACTCCGCAACTTCTTCAATGAATTGTTGACGCACAAAGTAAATGTCACCTTCTTGCAAAAAATCTTCGCCCTTATCCTTACATCGTTCAATTAGCGTTGGAAGATCGTGTGTCACATGAACAAGAAGCGCACCAAGTTTGTTTAATCGGTACTCAATCGCTGTCTTAATACTTGGGCTGACTTGTGATATGCCACGGTACAAAGGTCCATAGGTAAGTTCACCTAAGTAGTGACGGTCGTAAACGATATTCATCCCGGTGCCGGGAACGTACATGTGTAAGTCCTCGACATACTCAGCCATAGGGTTACGTCTTAGTTGACTACAATGCCGAATGTCAGTGACACCGTGAACACTGAACGCAATCTTTTGTGCGAGAGTAGTTTTCCCGGCCCCATCCGGCCCTTCTAAGATCACCAACATTAGGCACTCCTTCTTTTCCAATGATCATCACCGCGTTGTGCTCCTGCAACTCGATGTTCATGTTCTTCTTGTGATCGTGTTCGAGTGGCCATTGCATTTCTATATGCCGGGTCATTCCATCTAAGTTTTGTCTTCTCTGCAATCTTTGCTCGACGTTCTTCAGTGAAGATTGCACCTTTGCGCATATTGCAAGTGTGATGTAGAAGTTGTATGTTTTCTGGTCGGTCAGTGCCACCATCATTTATTGCGATGATATGATCAATTGTAAAACCATCTAGTGTTCTTCCACTTGCTGCTAGCGGAACACCCGGGAGTACACACGACTCCCATGCACAAGTTAATGATGTAATGTATTCCAAATCAATAAGTGAATGAACGATGATGCGCTGAAATGTTCTCTTTGGTCCAATAAGAAGTTTGTCAGCGTCTTGATGTAGTCGTTTTTTTAAAAGCATTCATATCCTTTCGTCTTTGCATCAAATTACTACAAATGCAGATGTTACGCAATCCTTACCAATTGGCTTTGACTTCTTTCCACCAAGCAACAACTCGCTTCCACCAATTCTTCATTAGGCCACCTCCTCGATGAGGAAGGCACTCTTCAGTATGTCATCAAGTTCAATAGCCTCAAGCAAGGCGGTGTGTGCAACACGCGTCATGTATCGAACATCATCACCATCATAAAGGTACAGTCGTTGAATCGCACCTTCCGCACTTTCACAGACGTGAGCCCAGGCGCGAGGTGTCTCATCTTCATCTGCCGTCACCATAAACTTTTGGTTCTCATCCCAGAAGGTGTCACCCTTCTTCACACGTGTCTGACCAATGCCGGAGATGATGTACGTGCCGGCTTCGGTTCGATAGATGGCCATTTCCGTCCATCGCTTTTTCGTTTCGGTTTCTGACGTTGCACGACCTAGGCAGACACCGTTGAACACGAAGGCTCTGTCATGATCTTTCACAGTGAACTTCTGTCGTTTCGTCATAGCCTGATTATAGTTCAGTGCTTCTGGCGAAAATTAGCAGATGCGTACTTACACACACCTGCAGGAACCCCATTGAACGGAAGCACTGGGAATTCATGACCATCCCATCCGCGCACTTGCCAGTTGTTCCTTTGTGCAAGTGACGCTTGTGCAGGTGTACTAAGACGCACAAGACCATTCGCCCTAATGACTGCGCCTGTCGGTCCCGCGACTGCCGCACCATAAAGATTGGCAGGACGACTAGCAAACACATACACCTCAGTGTCATACGGACCGATGTTGACATTTTCACCCGTGAAGGGTGCTTGAAGAACAAGACCAGGTGAATGATACATCATCACGTGACCAGGTCCGGGTATTCCGTTCTCACCTTCATTGATGAATAAGAGGTCACCAGGAAGAAGTAGAGTACCACGGCCGAGTTCACATATCTTGTACTGGTCGTATGTTGTGCGAGGAATGTAAAGACCCACTGAACGGTAACACCATTCTGTCAGTCCCGAACAGTCGAAGCCGACACCTGGTTCTTCACCACCCCAGATATACGGAAGGCCGACTTGCCCCTCACCATGCTTAAGAGCCTCGAGGCCAGCATTGGTTCGATCATAGATTGAATACCACGTCATTGTATCTCCTCATCACTTTCAGGTTTAATTGCAACATCCCATTTACGTTCCTCGCCCGGAAATTTTGGGTCGGGTAACGCGCACGTCGCTTGTGCCAACGTAACTTTCCACGGCATATGACAGTTACATATCTTACACTGCTGTGTGAACTTACGAAAGTGTGGACACGCTTTACAGATTGCCAACCGTTCACTTGCGATTTCTACCGCGACTGGCTTACCCAGTTCTGCCTCAAGTCGCTTTTGCTTATCGAACATGTCAATAAATCGAGCCGGTGTCTCATCACTCATGTGTCGGCTGCTTGTCAAACGGAGACTTCGGCTTCACAATCAATTCATCACCTTCATCAGTCATTAACTTTTCACCATCCCAAAGGGTGTGAATTGGTATTGCCTTTGCATCCGTTACATTGATGATGACGGGATTGCTCAAAAGAATCGCGGCAAAATAATCACTGACAAAAATAGTTTGCCGCACGACACCATCAATCACAAACCCGATCTCGTGTGGTGGTGGTTCCTTTGGCATAACAAATACTGGTGGACCTTTTACGATTTCATCGGGCATCTTTTCGTCTCCTCTTACGTTGCTGTGAACGGACCAACTGTACTGCCTTGTGCGGCAGGACTGGGTGCAAGCAAAATGCCAACACCGATTCCTGTCGGCGTCACTCCATTCGTTTCAGAGAGTGTGCCAAGCAATGTCGCAAATCCGGTGTCACTATACGCGAACGCTTCAATGGTTGTGCCGAGTGTTGTCACCATAAGTGAGTTCACAACACTCCCTGGGTATGTGCCCGATGTATTTGAGTTCGTTCCTAAGAGTGCCGACATACCAACAGATGAGATGACACTCGCAACTGATTTCAAAATCTGTACAAAATGACTCCACGTATATGTGGTGTACGCAAGTGTTGTAGAACAACAAGAGTTTGAATTACATCCACCCGTTGGGCTTCCTGTGCAACATCCATTATTAACACAACATCCGTTGTAGTAACAAGTAAGAAGTCCACCTCCACTTATCTGCGATGAGAACGCACACGCAATCGTATTTCCTGGAGCCGTGTATGTTCCTGGGCATGTGGCAGGTGTTGCGTATGATTGTGAATAGTTTGCTGTAGTGCAACACCCATTGCTTGCACACGTGCTGTATGTTGTGCAACAAGAATTTGATACACAGTTGTATGTGTTCACACTTGCTTCTGAAACGTATGATGTTGCACCCCACCAGTCACCGGAGCCTGCTTCCCAAAGCATGACGCCAGCACCGGGACTTGGACTTACAACTGATGCTGATGCATTCACAGCAACAGGAATAGTTGCCGACGGATATGATGATGGTGATGTTGCAGTTGTCGCCACACCACTTGCAGCATTCCATACACCCGTGATTGCATTCCAGATTGACCCACTTGTTGTCGTGCCCAGTGAACCAGAGGTCACACGTGCGAATGAATCATAGATTCGAGAAAGCGAATTTCTCATGAATCCGAATGCTCGTGCTGCTGCATTGGCTGCGGTTTGAAGGAGTGGTGGCATTAGAACTGTGTGAGGCTCGCTAGGACTGTGAATGTCGCGCTGGCGGTTTTGATGATTGTGAATGTGTATGCATCAATGCCAGACGCAAATCCGGCGGTTGGTGCAATGCCACCTTGCCAGTGAACTGTTTGTGAAGCGCCGTCAATATCGCAAGTTGAACAGAAATAAGGAGTGGCACCCTGCGTCACCAACATTGTGACAGTGATTGATGTATTTACTGCCATAAGTGCATTCAACGTAACGGTAGGTGTACTTCTAAAATTAGGTAAGAAATTAGTCGATGCAGCCGCGGTAAAGAAAAGAAGCGAACTGTTAGTCGTGATGTCAATCTCACCCCCATATGTGGGTGCAGAACCAGTGACATACACAGACTCAAACGCAGATGTTAGGATGCCATTCAATTTCGGAAGTAAGAGTGCATCCGCTATTGCACGTGTCGTTGCTTCATTACCCACAGCAACATTAACCGCAGTCTCTGCCGTTGTAGCGCGTGTTGTCTCAGTCGTTAATGCGGCAGTCGTTGCAAGTCCTGTCGTTGCGGGGAGTCCGTGGTTGTGATCTTGACGCGCATAGAGCAGTGATGTGCCAAGAATCGTTGCATCACCAAACGCTGCAGGACCGGCAACCGTTGTGGCTGGTGACGCACCCGCCGCTGCAGGAATCCAAGATGTGGTTCCTAGGTCGTATTTTTCCAATCGCAACGTGGTGGTGTTCCAGATGATGCGACCATCCCAGAGGTCAATGCCTGTGTACGCATTACGCACAGTGGTTGTGACAGATGATACTCCCGGACGTGCTTCATGTAAGAGTGCGTTCGCTGCTGCACTAGGAGGATATGAAGTGACGGTATCAGTAGAAGACCCACCAACAATCGTTGGGTATTGATAGCCTTTGCTTGTTGTCGTTGTCATGTCTTACACCGGGATTTCATTAGAGAGTGATGCCCACGTATCCGTCTGGTCTGCCCATCGTCCTGCTAACACTGGGTAACCCGCCATCTGCGCCCAATCCAATCCTGCCTGTACTAGAAACGACATTACTAGGCCAGCGGGTTTTGCTGCTATCAATGCAACAAGTGCGGCGGCTGCTGTGGCACCACCTGCACCTCCTGGAATCTGTGACGCTTGACACATGATCATAAAACTGTATGGGTCAGGAGTTCGTTCAAGTAGTATGACTGACTGTGTGCCAGTCAAGAATGCTTGCAACACAGCGATAAGTGTTGCGGGTGTTCCACGCTTCGCGTTCGCTTGTGTCGTGATAAGTAGTCGTGCTGCCGCGTCTGATGTACCAACTGGAATCACAACACCTGCTAGTTGTGCAAGCCAAGGAAGTGCAAACCCTGGGCACACATTCACATCAAGTAGTTGTCCCCAACCGATATGTGTCGCATCATCACGTGTGTACTGTTCTGTGACGTCAAACTGTAAACCAATTGCATCAAGAAACGTAAGAAGTGGATATCCATTTCCTGCAAGACCTGACGCTTCATCAGCATCACGCCACGGTCCTAATTGATTCCACCAGTCAAGTGTCGTCTCTGAAACGGAATCAGGTGTTGCGGTTGGCGTCGTTGGACTAGGTACGCCGACATATGAATCAGTTGAGTCATATTCAGAGTCTCTAACGTAGAGTGACATTCATTATCCCCAGAACGCTTGCACAGTACCAATGGTGCCGGTAGATACATCGATACGAATTCGTTCATTGCTGTTTACACGCAACGTCAGCACACCAGCCATTGAAGCAACGGGTGACGTGACCACTGTGGCACCCGCCGCACTAATGGTGTATGACTGTTGTGCTAACTTAAGTGTGGCTGATGTTGCGGTCAGTGTGTACGGAACATAAAGCGTTACGTCACAGCCTGTGTTGTTGGTCCATGGTGTTCCCGATACCAATGTTGGCGGTGTTGGTTGGTTCGAGACAACAGTTGCCGAACCACCCGCTGAACCTGACACAGTGATGGCACCACCCGCAAAACCAAAGAGACCAGGGATTAAGAGTCTTCCACTCATCTCTGCTTGATACACGCCACCGGAAAATGTTGGTGATGTGAATGACCCAAGTAATGTGAACACACCACTACCTTGGAATGTTGCGTTGTTGTTGGCAAAATTGAGTGACTGGTGACACACACCACTACCGTCAACTTCAGCATGAATATCGAAGTGCGTATTGGTCCACGCACTCCATCCCTTGAAGTTCAAGAGTACTCCAGTATTAGTGCCACCCGTCTGCGCATTGATCACAGCGCGGATGTGACAACCTTCGTGCAAAGTTTGCAGTGGGTTTGTGCCGCCAGTATTGAGTGACGCTTCTTCGGTGATGAAACTTTGGTTTGCATTGAGGTTTGTATAAAACTCTGCCATCACCCAGTAGTCGAATGATGAGTACCCCGCGGAACCAACAGCAAAGTGCATGATGTTCTTTGCGTTAGAACTAGTGACACCAACGAAGATCATGTCCTCGCACCACCCCAGAACGTTGTGCCAATACCAGTTGTCCGTGAGAGTGTGGTTACTAATTTCAACATCTTCCCAAAGAATGTCGCTAACGTCACACCAGTGAATGCCAACGGCAGTTGATGTTGCATTCGTACCATCGATAGTCCAGCCTCGCCAAGCAGGACCACTGGTAACAAATGCACCGGGAGCAGTGATTGTGAGTGATGTAGCAAGTGATGTTGCGTAGTTTTGAAAGATGGTGAGTTTCTTTCCCACACCATTGATTGCGTATGGAAGATAAGTAGAGTTCGAAGGAAATGTAGGCCAGGTGTTAATCTTGAATGTTCCCGCCGGCCACAACATAATACCGCCACCCGCCGCGATCATTGCCGCTGCACAGTTCGTCATAGCCGTGGTGTCATTCGTTGCACTGCCCGTACCGATTGAACCTGCGGTTGCATAGAGTGGGTTGCCCGCATAGAACTGCGGGAGGAGACCATAAATAACTTTCTTAGAGTTCGTTGTGGCTACAAGTGTAGTGGCAACTGCACCTGACCCAGAGCCTGTCACATCACCTGTAAGAGATGACATTCCAGTGCCGGCACCTGCCGCTGCAATTGCTGCTTGCACGAATGCATCAGTTGCGATTTGAGTTGTGGCATCTGTCGCTGTTCCATTCGTAGGTGCGTGTGGCGTACCCGTGAATGTTGGACTAGCGATAAGTGCATGAAGTGCATCAGCCGCTGTGCGTGCAGTCGTTTCCACTCCCACTGCTAAGTCTGTGTACTGTGTCGTGGCGAGATCAGTGTTATTGGTTAGTGGTGATTGTGTTGGTGCTGTGGGTGTGCCAGTAAACGCAGGACTAACAAGTGGCGCACCTCCACCACCTCCACCACCACCCGCTGCCGCGATGGCTGCCTGAACAAATGCGTCGGTTGCTATCTGTGTTGAAGAATCTGTCGCCGTCGCGTTCGTTGGTGCATGAGGTGTTCCGGTCAGCGTTGGGCTAGCGTTCTTCGCAAAGTTTGGCGAACCAGAAGTACCAAGAAAATTCTCAATTGCACTAATGGCGTCATTGGCGTTCGTGTGTTCACTGGCGTGGTCAATCGCAATCATCGTGTCTACATCCGTGGGATCTACGAATGTGTCGATAGATGTGGGATAATTAGATGGCATGTTCGATCTCCTGTTTCATCAGACTGCACTCCCTGTGACAGTGCCGTAGTTTGCAAGAGGTGCAACACCACCTATTGCGACATCAGCAGCGGAACCATTAAGCGTAAGTGATGACAAGTAGTTCACACCCGGTACTTCTTCAATGATACCTGCCACAGACAAATAACGAACCACACTTGCAGTAGGATCCCATGATGGCGGATTATTGTTGCCACCACCCCACGCTGCTTGTGACAGATAATTTTCAAGTGCGGCCGTGACTGACGCTATGACCACAGTTGAATTCGCACCTACATTGCAGTGAATAGCAAAGACCACATTGATTGTTGTCACAGTTGGCTGAACAAACGTCACCACGAAATTTATTTCACGTAGTGAAGTTAAGTATGCGATGAGTAAGGCTTGAATCGTAGGACTCACAACCACACCCGAACTATCAATTGCAGAGACACCAACTGTTCGTTCTTGTCCCGTCAGTGCAGCAAGAGTGATCGTTACACCTGACGCTGATCCCGTTGCCGCTGCCGACATTGTGCACTGTGTTGGTCCAGTGAAACTAAGAATTGTTGTTCCACCAGGTATTGTTCCACCGGAGATACCACGACCCACATCAGCCGATGTGAAGTTAGCCAGTGCCGGTGAGTTAAGTATGTTAGTGGCATTCGTTATACCATCAGTGAACACACGCCCTGGGTTGTAGCCATCCACACCTAGTGCACGATACACGCCAGCGAGTGAGCGTGCAAGAACAGCAAAGTCACCAGGAAGAATGGGTCGTGGTGCAAGAAGTTGAAGATCAGAAACTAATCGTGATAAGTAAGTGCCGATATCTTCAGCATCTACACCACCAGCCGACGTTGTAGTGGCCAGAATGCCGGTAATAAACGCGAGCGGGTCAATCGTAACCATTGCGCCAGTCAGGCCGTTAGACGCGGAACCAGCAACCTCCGCAACAAGATTTACGTTCGTTGCAGTATTGAATCCTGGAAGAATGACCGTATCATTCAGCGTTGTGAAGAGTGCGAACTGCGTTCCCGTTACTTGAAACGCGAACTGTGTTCCCGCTGGGATATCATAGCCCGCGTTGTCCTGCACCGTAATCGTTGCATTGACTGCGGAAGGTGCCGCAGCGATGGGTGGGAGGTTCATCACTGTGGTGCCGAAATACTCAAAGATTTCATCTGGCACGATGGACGCGACGTCACGTGACGTTGACAGCATCTGTGCGAGTGCCATGATCATCCACACTTCCAAGTTACCGTCACTTGGTGAAAAGCCAGGGATATTAGTCATCAAGTAGTTCAGTGCTGCTTCAGAAATAACATCAGGATCTGTCACTGTGGGAACGCCGATGTAACCCATCGTCATGATGTGCCTCCGATTATCTGCACTTGCACGCTCACAATTTTTTCGTCAATCGCGTTAAGTGTTTCAGTAAGTGTCAACCCGGCACGAGGTTCCCACTTGTTGCAATTCGCAAGAATGGCCGGAATGTTTGCGGGTAGTTCTGAAAAGAGAAGTTCAGGTGTCCCGTAATCGGGCAACACCATACGCGAATCTATTGGTGTAAGTAACAAGACCTCAACACAATCCTGAATCTCTCCAGTTGAATCTTGTTCACGAACACCAAACGATGCACCATCAACCGCGAACGGAAATGTGAAGTGAGGAACCATAACTGTCATGATGTTGACCAACCTATCACCCAGGGACGGAACCCACCTACGATTGTTGTCACCCACGCGACCAAAAGACGATCACCTGTTGTTGGTGCTGGTGTTGGAATAGGTATCACGTGCGTGTGCGTTCCGAAAGTACTCACTGCCGTTGCACCTGTCACATCAACAATCGGCCACGTGTATGGTGCAGGTCCATAGACTGTCTTCTTGTTGTCATACATCGGCCGTGTGAAGTAGATTCCATCAACATCGATGTGATGAAATGCGCACTCTTCAAATCGAGCGCCAATGTGTTCATCATCTTCTGTCGCTCGTGTCCCGAACAGTACGTGTCCAAGGGTAGCGGATTCATGTGGTTTCATCAGTACGCGATTCCCGGCAGTAGTGCGCCTTGATTGAATTCACCAGTGATGTGTGTGTTGTAGCAGATGCCTTCCGCAATTCCTGTGGCCTCAACTGTCGAACCGTTACCCAATGAAATCGCAATGTGTCCACCACCCGCGGATGCTGATGGTTCACCATTCGTCCCGGGTTGAATGAAGAGGAGTGCGCCGTATGTTTTCATTGCCGTCTCCGTCGTGCATGTCGTTTTTGCCGCCATACACTGATTATAGATTGCGACTGAGTTGTGTTCAAGACTTACACCAATAGTTGCCGCAGCACCTTGCACAAGACCACTGCAATCATAACCCTTCGGCCCTGAACCGCCCCACACGTATGGACCACCAACTTTTGATTCAGCAAACTTAACGAACTGCGTAATCTTTTGTGTTGCACCCTTACCTGTCTGTGCGCCATTAGGAAGTGAGAGTTCTGCAACAGTGCTAGGACTAAGTCCGGCAATCACTTCATTCACAGGACTAGTCGGCGGTTGTGTCTGTGGTTCAGTCAGTGTTAAGAGTGGATTATCAAGTGTGATGGTGCAAGATGCAGATGTTAATGTTCGTGCAATGTTTGTGACAAGCCAATGACCCGGGATAGCCGGTAACTGTCCACCGATTGTTTGTCGTGGTTGCACACTTGACTGTATGCCAATGATTCCCATCTTGGCAGAGAACGCAATGACGGAACCCACCGGGAACGCCCATGCCGACGCACGACACGTCACTGTCACTTGACCCAGTGGTTTGCGTATGTCATAGTTGAAATCAATGCTATCGACGCCGGGTGTGTCTTCATCAATCGTTGCAATGGGTGTCTGATTATAGAGCCACTGGTCGGATGCGACAATAAGTTGGTTTGCACCTCGAGGAAATCTACGCCACCCGATTGTTGAAAGGACGGTGCCAGTCGAATCCCAGAACGTTTCTTTTTGTTGAAAGGTAGTGCTGTATGGGAGTGGGAGTGCGCCACCCGTGGATGAATCGACGTTACCTGTAGAGAGTTGTGCAATTGAGTTTTGAAGTTCAGGACCGCCCGGCATTAATAACTGAATCCATCCCTCCATCGCTACAAGTTTTGCGACGAATGAAGTTCGTGACATAGTATTCGCACGCACCGACAACGTGTCTGTGCGATCCTTCAACTTCGAACATACCGCGTGTTCAAACGTCAATGTGATCTGTGGACCTGCCTTGTCGATCTCAGCCATCACGAACGTGACGCCATCAATCATAAGGTACGAACGAACGATACCCATTTTTGAACGAAGTAAAAATCGTTGTGGATCTTCTGTCTGCACGATGACGTTGGGTGTGCCATCGATATTAAATGCAATGGAGATGCCAGTTGCCGCGTCCGCGATATTCGTCTTCCATCCATCAGACCCATTGACCAATAATGTGTTAATGGATGTAGGTGCAAGTCCAGGATGTGGGACTGTACTTCCAAGAATCGATGGTGGTGCGGTAATAAGTGACATTAGAACAATCCCGGGATAGGTCCACCAACAGGACCATGAATAAGAACTTCATTAAGATCTTTCTTAACAGTAGCATCTTTAGGTAAGCGTAATACTTGACCCACCTTGATTGACTTAGGATCACGGATGTTACCATTAAGCGCGGCAATCTGAGTCCAAAATTTCGCAGCACCTAGTTTCTTTTGTGCAATCGTTTCGAGTGTGTCACCCTTCTTCACCACATACATACTACCTGATGTTGGCAATGTGTTTGAACCTGCATTGACCCCGGGGATAGCGGGATTATCAAACGGTCCAAGTGTCGCAGGTGGTCCATATGGCTTTGCCGCTGTTGTCACCTGTGACGATCCCGCTTGCACTTGCTTTGTTGTCACAGTCTTCATCGCAATTGACTTAGCACCCTTTGTGGCAACAAGATCAGTTGGTACATACTCAAAGAACGTGAGAGACAGTGCTGCATAGTACCTTGACCCATCATCATTTCGATACTCTACATTGAACGTCATGTCTTGCAGCGTCCACGTCAACCATGTGAGTGGAATGAGTGGGCAACTGATTTTAAGAACGGCAGGTTCAATACGCGGACCAACAAGGTTTCGTCCTAGACCTCGCAACACTTCAATTGGTGAGTCAACATTAACACTAGTGTCGAAACCATTACCAAAAATCACCGGGACAACAAGTGTGTATGGGTCAAAGCCCATGAACTCTGTCATTGAATCGCGTCGTGGACGTGCCGTGAACTGCCATCCATTCTGCCCCGTTGGTTTTGATGGACCATCACCATGACGACATTGCACCGCAGGGCCAGGAGGATCAATGGCTGTGATTCTGATTATGTCACTCTGTGCCATCATATCCTCGCGGTGTCTTCTCGAATTTGTTTGTACACAGCCTCTGCTAGAACCTTACCACTTACAACAAGTTGTATGACTGTGGTTCCAGTACCTTGACCACCATTCACATTCACTATCCCGGGAACAGTTGACATGTTAGAACCAACGGGTGCAACCTTCGATACTGATAGTCCAAGAAGTGTAGATGAAACACTCGATGAATTGTAAATGTTCTGTGGTGGTGCGATTACTTCACCACCGTGAACCACAGCCATCATTGGTGCGCCGATTGGACCTGGGACAACGCCACCCTCTGCAAATCCGAGCATATGAGCAGCACCACCCAAGAAGTGATCAGCGAATTTAGCAACACCATGCCTCACCACATCAAAGGCGTGCGTAAATTTGTCAAAGATCTTCGCTACATGATCCCACGCCCACATTATAACTCCGACAATTCCGTTCCACACTGCTTTCCAATGTTGACCAAGAAGGATGAGTGGTGCTATTGGACCCATGAGTAAGAGTACAAATTTGTTATGAAGGATGTCATCGACAAAGTGATAAGCGTCCATCACCCAGTTCTTGATGTTAGTCCATACTTCATGCCAGTGATCAATAAGCCACAGGCCACCAGCAATAAGTGCCACGGCCGCAAGAATGAATCCACCCGTCACCGCTGTCCAGAAAAGTACCGTTGTGCTTATGGCAAGGATCATACTAACAACATATGCACCAATTGCACTAACGATGAGCACGCCCATAAGAGTAGCGAATGCATAAAGAACAGGCTTGTGATCAACCATCCATGTTCCGAATGAAACAAGTTTCGGTAGTAAGAAATTTCCAAGTGTGATCATGAAGTCGTGTACCGCGGCCTTGATGACGTCAATCTGTCCAGCGGTAGAGTGAATTGCTTTCGCCGCTGCCGCTTGCACGATGCCGTGTTGGTTCACACGTGCGCTGGCAGTGAGATATGCTGCGGAACCAGACAACACCATCTGTCCCATGAGTTGCGATGCACCCGCACCAAACAACGATTTCTCCGCAATGATTTGAAGGTTCGTTGGGAGTTGTGCAAGTTTCGGTTGCAAGAGGTCAATTGCCTTTGCCATCCCGATGAACTTACCGTTGGGTCCAACAAACGCAGTCGCACTAAGACCCAACATCTGCAACATCGAATTTGTATTCTTACCACCACCTAGCAATGTATTCATTGCACTCACAACAACCATCGTGCCACGCGCACCCTTTGCACCGTGTTCCGCGAGATCCAGCAACAGCGCACCAGTATCAGACAGTGACGGAATCATCTGTCCCAGGCGTGAATGCAAACGTGATGCAACAGTATCCAACGCTGATATGGAGTTTCCGGTAAGACGTGACGTGTTGTAAAGAACGTTCGATGCGTATGATGCTTTATCAACAGTGAGGTGATACACTTGCATGATACTGGACAAATCGGCAGTGGTGGCAGTGAGATCACCTGCCGATGCATCAGCCAATCCCATGGACACGTGCATGAACTGCATTGCCTGCCCAGTGGTCTGTGCGTGACCGGTGACTGTGCTTAATTGACCAGCGACGGGCGCGTATGCAGTCGACATTTGTTGTGCGTTGAATTCCATACTGCCCGCGGTGGTTAAGAACGCTTTTGTGATATCACCTGCAGCACCCACAGAGATATTCGCGTTCGCGGCAATGGATGCAGTTGATTTTGTGAAGTCAACTGACATCTTCGCTGATTCATACGCAACCATTGCACCCGCAGCAAGAAATGCAATTGCAAGACCCTTACCTACAGCACGAACTTTTCCCAGCATCGCTTCTGAACTAAGACCCACTTTGAAGAGGCCTCTATCCAAGAAACCTAATTCTGTTGTCTGTGCCGCGATACTTGCATCAACCTCGACTGTGTTCGCCATGAGTGCGTCATTCGACGCTATGAGGCCAGCGTTGGATGATATGAGTGCGTCTGTGGCACCCGTCAATCGAAGGAACTCTGTGTTCGCGGCAGCATCCATTGTTGTCACGCCACCAACTGACACGGACAACATATCCATACCACCGCTTAGTGTAGCGAGTGACGGAACGGCAGTGTCTGCCGAAACTCCTATGGCATCAATTGAACCAGCAATGGCGGCATTTTGAACTGCAACTTCCTTGCCACCGATAAGTGAGACGCGGATTCCGATTTCGTTAAATGACGACACGGGATCACCTCACTTTTACTTTCCACCGAACGCTCGCACTACACCTTCTTGCACAGCATTCCGCATTACCGCCATACGATTTTCTTCGTCTCTCGAATGCATCCGAGCCGCTTCATCAAGTACCAGTCCCATCACTGTTCGCTCCATACCTTCAAGCGATAGAAACAGAACTGGGTCGTATCCGAGTTTGAGTGCGACCGCCGCGGCCCGGACCCATTCGCCATGACGGTCTTCTATTCCCCCTTGATGGCTTCTTCTACTGCACCTTCACGATAGCCTGACCATTCGCCAAGTTTCTTAGATGCAAGAAGTAAGTCACCACTGGTGATAAAGATTTCTTTGCACAGTGCGCGTGAACCAACACCTTCAGGCAACCCAAGACTGATTGCAAGATCTGGGTCGAATCGAGTGTGCTTCCCCTCTGGTCCTACACCAACCTCTTCGCCGTTTGGTAACACAGCAACGATTTCGATGCAAGCATTGATGAGGATGTCAGCATTCGTATCAATTTCTGTAGAGGAAATTTTTTCCGCACTACTTCCATCCTTGTTCACTCTTTCCTGAATCTGCGCACCACGCTTCAAGATCGTGTGATCGACTGGTCCAAAACGAATCAACAGTTTTGGACTTGTCCATCGTGGAACTTCAAGCGTAAGGACTTGGGCATCAACGATTTCACGTCGTCGTTGTTCAAGAAAACCGAACACGCCTTTCCCAGGTGTTTGTGGAACTTCATTTATGTCACTCATCTATTTTCTCTTTCTGTCATTGGTTACTACTTAGCCGATTGTTCCGGCAGGTACAACGACAATGCCCCACATCTGCACATCTCCTTTCGCAGAGTCAGTGTCGCCAGGTGTCACCTGCTTCAAGATGCCTGTGTAAATCAATGGTGCGCCATAAGGATTCTTATCTGGGTCGAGTAACTGTCGTGAGATGATAACCGCACTCACACCAACACTTGCACGAAGCAAGTTGCTGATGATGGCCCAATCCGTTTCGATTTCCAACGACTTCTCAAGAGTGAGTGTTGACACAGTCGTTTGTCCACCGATGACCTTGGTCGCAGCCATGCCGCCAGGTCGATAGTTCATCACTGTGGAGTCGTTGTCACCACCCTTAAGTGTGTCCCATGTCCCGATTGAAACACCATCAACAGTGACGGTATTGAGCCAGGTATCGGTACGTGCAGTTGTGGTCATTGCCTCTCCTTATACGCCTTGTGCGACAGTGAATGCCGCGAGTCCGAAGAACACAGTCTCCGCGTATGGTGCAGGGACAATCCCTACCATTGCGTGAAGTTCCCTGTTTGAAATCGTTGTGGGTGTGTTGACATCAGGACCAGTGTCAACGATGTATGCGTCTTGTGACGTATTTCCGAAGAGTGCGCCCAGTGCGTAGTATCCCGCAAGGATACCACTGATGCGCGCACCATACTTCGCGGCCTCATGTCCATTGCCATCAATCTGGTCTTCGAGAACCGACTGCCCGATCTTGTAGCCCTCATCTTCAATGGCCATACGCAAACGAACAGCGGAACCCATGAGCCACACTGGGTCCGTGTTGGCATTTGCGAGAGTGCGGAATGAATAGAAGCGTTCACTGTTGTAGACAACGCGGAACGGGTTCACACCCGCTGCAACAAGTTGCGTGGTCTGCGCATCCGTCCAGTCCGCGGTCTGCGTCTTACCCAATGCATACTGCACAAGACCATTGGCACCGGCTGCCGCGCGGTTCGGGTTTCCACCTGCACGGTCACTTCGTGCAATGAGTGCAGCGACGATTGCGGAAGGTGGCACTGCCCTGGTTGTGTTGGGTACAAGACCGGGAATCAGTTGCCAGTCGCACAACATCATTCCTTCCTCGAGACCAGTCGCCGCGATGTTCACATCGATTTGTGCGGCGGCAGCAAGACCAGTGAGTGTGGATGTTGAGTTGGTGTCGGGTGTATCAAGCAATGCGTATCGGTTGTGTGTGAGTGCGTGATTCAGCAAACCTGCTTGAATGACCTCGGTCGTTGACCCTGGGATGGCGACTTGACCAACACCCAAACCCTGGGGCATGAGTGCAAGTGCTGCGACACGTTGCGCGTCGGTGACTGTGGCGTGATTGTCGACACCACCCGTGAGTGCAGCAATCACGTGGTTGGCTGGTGCGTTGACACCCAGTGCCGCAACACGGATGAGCAACTGTGCTGCTCCCCAGTTCACCGCATCCGCCACAGTGAGGAGGTCGGGCGATGTCAATGTCGAACCATCGGGCAGACCTGTTACTACGATGTTGTACGAACTCGGTGTTACACCCGATTGAATCATGGCCGACAAACCCGATGCGGCGGGACCGATGGAGAAGACAGAGATTGATGGCGCTGCACCGGAGTCGTTGAACGTGAACGTGTCAACGGTTGCTCCTGTACCAGTGACACGCATGACATACACTTGACCGCCACCTGCTTCATTGAAGAACGCATCGAGCCAGTCGTATGCAATGCTGTATGGCGTGCGTGCGCCAAAGTTGTTGATGAACTGTGTCATTGACTGAATCAACACAGGTGCATCAATGCGACCTTGAAGACTTTCCACAACGATAAACGCTGTGTCGGTCAAGGTTGGTGGCGTCTGTGCAGTGACGGACGCGATGCTGATGACATTCACTCCAGGTGTGTTAACTGGCATTTTCATTCACCTTATCTTTCGGCGCGGGTGCAGCGTTGGTCGAACCGTCTACATTGCGAGGTGTGATCACTGGCGCATTCTCAATCACAATTAAGTGACCGGCGTCAATCTGCGTTTTGTTGTGCGGGTGGTCCAAGTCGATACTGAGCGCGTGCTCACCGTGACCAAGAACACGACCATCACTAAGATCGACTGGATGGGCGCCAACATTTAGGACGTTACCTGATGACATTACAACTCCGTTCCTACTGCATCTCCATGAATGGTTATGCTTGGCGTTTCAACTGTAGCCCAGCCCGTGGGTGGTTCGTTGTTTGGTATCGGTTCCACAGGACCTTGGTCGACATCAACGTTCCCATCAACACTCACCGTAAAGTCCAACACGCCAATTGCCAGCGTTCTTGTATCATCAGCGCGGATGATGTTGCCTGTGTATTCTTCACGATTCCATGTGACACCATTTGCGAAATGTCCGAGTGAAGGGTTCTGAAGAATGATCATGCGAACTGCTGTGGTGTAAAGTTGTGCAAGTTTAATTGTCGTTGGCTTATCTTGGCCTGTCACAGCAAGACCAATACCGACTTTCCATAATGCACTAACCTTACCACTCCCACGCTTTTCTATCTGTGTGGTCCCGGGAACAACAAGAATGCATGCAGGCAATTGTTCTTCAGGAAATCGTGAAAGGTCAAGTGAGTCTGGGTATGATGCAAAGTCAGGAAGGAGTCCACCGTCCGTTGTAGGATCTTGTCCGTCGTGCCGCGCCATTTCCGCTAAGTACGTTTCACTCCATAATTGAATGGTTGCTTGCACAGCATCAGTAACATCTTTCGCTGTGACATAATTGCCAAACGAAATTGCGCGTGGAAGTGTCATTGTCATAACGACACCCGCCGTCTCTTACGCTGTGCTGCACTCATATTGGCACGTGTCTCAGGTGACTTAGGTATTCCAACTGCCGCGGCACTCATCTTAGCGCGCACCTCAGGTGAAGTCACTTTACCTTTGTGAGCCTCACTTAGATTCGCACGATGTTCTAATGTAAACGTTCGATCACGCGTCTCCCAGTGCTTTTTAATCGATGCGCTAATCTTCATTCGCTGTTCTGTCGTGCTAACACTCCCAGTCCTGTGATGACTTATATGACATCCCCAGTGTGCTGGCTTCAAATTCGATTTTCGATTGTCATCGTGATTGTGGTTCTTGTGATGAACTGCAAGTGAACAACGACTACGTGGTTTCTCATCTGGGAGAATCTCTTCATTGCAAAAGAAACACACCCAAGGACCGTTGCCATTGTGTTCAAGAAAGATCTCAGTGTAGTGCGCTTGGTCTTGAAAAAAGTTTGTCATGCAGTTATACCTCCACCACCGACTAGCCAACGCTGAAGTACACGAACCATATCCACTTTGACATTTTCAGGAAGTTCTACTGGCTTTCGCATTGGGATAAGACCACTCCCGGGACCATTAGGTTGCTGATGAAACACTGGGTAGTCAAGTGTGGACAAAATCTCCAATGTATCTGTCGTGATGTGTTTCGTTCCGGAGTCAGAAGTGTCGGTTGTTAAACCTTCCATCATTGCACCCGTGCGTTGCAAGATCATGTTACTCCACGCAGGATTATTCAACTTAGCAAGGACAGTCGATTCGGCAAGTGGTTTCCAACCACCCGATGCATATGCACCTTCGGTATCGAATTGTTTTTTCTCAGACTCATAAAACATTGTGGCGATGACTTCAAGCGCAGGTGACACATCCGCAGCACGCGCACCAAAGCGTAAGAG
>Ga0208717_1000054_pt1 | contig 75795 bp, 72 predicted proteins | sample NGESurF53shallow_FD_184489 | JGI IMG/M metagenome (GOLD analysis project Ga0208717, IMG submission 184489) | Arctic peat soil microbial communities from Barrow, Alaska - NGEE Surface sample F53-3 shallow (SPAdes) | ecosystem: Environmental > Terrestrial > Soil > Wetlands > Peat ... | reverse complement strand
CCGGGCGCGGACGCGGCTCGGTGCCGGGACGGAAGGCCTCGCGGTTGGGGCCGACCATGGCGAATTTGGCGTTCGGCGGGGCCTTGAATTCCAGCGGCGGCAGGCCCTTGAGCGCCTCCTGCATGAACTCGATGAAGATCGGCACGGCGGCCACCGCCCCGGTTTCGCCTTTTCCCAAGGAGCGGTTGTCGTCGAAGCCGACGAACACGCCCACCACGATCTGGGGCGAAAAGCCCATGAACCAGGCGCTGCGGAAGTCGTTGGTGGTGCCGGTCTTGCCACCAATCGGCCGGCCCAGAACCGCCGCCGCCGCGCCGGTGCCGCGGATCACCACGCCCTCGAGCATGCTGTCGATCTGATAGGCGGTGATCGGATCGATCAACTGCTGGCCGGACGGTGGAATATCGGGGCCGTCGTCGCCGGTGAAAGGACCCGTGCAGCCGGGGCAGTCGCGCGTGTCGGCGCGGTAGATGGCCTTGCCGTCGCGGTTTTCCACCAGCTCGATCAGGTGGGGGAAGACCTTGCGGCCGCCGTTGACGAAGGCGGAATAGCCGCCGGCCATGCGAAACGGCGTCGTCTCGCCGGCCCCCAGCGCCATGGCCAGCACCGGATCCATCCTGTCGACCACCCCGAAGCGCTCGGCGGTGTCGATGATCTTCTTCATGCCCACCTGCTGGGCGATGCGCACGGTCATGGTGTTGAGCGACAATTCCAGGCCGCGGCGGAACACCAGGGGGCCGCGGAACTTATTCTTCTCGTAGTTCTCGGGGCTCCAGGCCTGGCCGTTGAAGCCGCGCAGGGTGATCGGCGCGTCAAGAACGATGCTGGCCGGGGTGAAGCCGCCGCTTTGCAGGGCGGTGGCGTAGACGAAGGGCTTGAACGACGATCCCGGCTGGCGATAGGCCTGGGTGGCGCGGTTGAAGTTGGAGAGCGAGTAGCTGTAGCCGCCGACCATGGCCAGGACCCGCCCCGAATAGGGCTCCATGGCCACCAAAGCGCCGTTCACCGCCGGAACCTGGCGCAGGCGCAGGCCGCCGCCGTCGGCCGGCTCGACGAACACCAGGTCGCCGACCTTCAGGCCCCGCGTCGCCCGCGCCCAGGCGACATCCTGCGGCACGATCTCGCCCACCGAATCGTCGGCGGCGAGCTGGACCCTCACCGCGCCGGCGGCCTGGGTGACCACGGCGGCGCGCCATTTCTTGCGTTCCGACGGCGGGGTCTTGGCCAGGGTCGCGGCCTGCCAGCCGGGGACGATGTCCACATGGCCCCAGGCGCCGCGCCAGCCGTGCCGGCGGTCGTAGGTTTCCAGCCCGTCCATCAGGGCGATGCGCGCCGCCGTCTGCAGGCGGGGATCGAGGGTGGTGCGCATGTAGTAGCCGCCCTGGTTGAGATCGGCCCCCACCGCCTTCATGCGCAGGGCCTCGCGATGGGCTTCGGCGACGAAATAGTCGGCGTCGTGGTATTGCGAGCGGGCGGGCGCGGCCTCGACCTTCAGATCCTCGGCTTTCGCCGCGGCGGCGTCGGCGCGGCTGACCCAGCCCAGATTGGCCATGTCGGTGAGGATCATGTTGCGGCGGCGGATGGCGGCCGCCTTCTGCTTGACCGGCCGATAGTTGTCGGGGCCCTTGGGCAGGGCGGCCAGATAGGCGCACTGGGCCAGCGTCAGGTCGGAGATCGCCTTGCCGAAATAGTTGTAGGCCGCCGCGCCCACGCCGTAGGAGCGGTAGCCCAGCCAGATCTCGTTGAGATAAAGTTCCAGAATCCGGGTCTTGGTCAGGGTCTGCTCGAGGCGGGTGGCGAGGATGGCTTCCTTGAGCTTGCGGCCCACCGACAGGTCGTTGTCGCGCAGAATGTTCTTGGCCACCTGCTGGGTGATGGTCGATCCGCCCTCCGGCCGGCGACCTTGCAGCAGGTTGTAGACATCCTTGAGCATCGCCCGCGAGGTGCCCTCCACATCGACCCCGCCGTGGTGGAAGAAGTTGTGATCCTCGGCGGCCAGGAAGGCCAGGACCAGGCGCGGCGGCATCTGATCGTAGGGGACATAGATGCGGCGGACCTTGGAGAATTCGCCGATCAGGGTGCCGTCCCAGGCGTAGACCCGCGTCGCGGTGGGCGGATGATAGTCGGCCAGATCCGAGGCGTCGGGCAGGGAATGAAAGAGCAGGCCGGCGTAGATCGCCGCCGCCAGGCCGGCGAGCGCGGCCGCGCCCAGAACCGCGACGCCCGCCACGGCGAGCCGACCACCCAACTGCTGCAAAACCGGCACACCTTTCGCGGATCGCCCGCTCCGCTTCGGCCATGCTCTAGCAATCTTCGCGGCGGGCGCCAACGGGGCGGGGGTGGGGGTTTACTTGCCCTTGCGCGCGAGGCTCCAGACGAGTAGATACTTTTGTCATATCTCAGGGAACGACGCCATGGAAACCGCAAAGGTGTTCTGGTCGGGGCGCTCGCAGGCGGTGCGCCTGCCCAAGGCCTTTCGCTTCGACGCCAAAGAGGTGCGCATCCGCCGCCACGGAGCGGCCCTGGTGCTCGAACCGATCGTCGAGGACTGGGCGTGGCTCGATAGAATCGCCGGCCCGATCGACGACGCGTTCGCCAAGGCGGCGGCCGAGCAGCCCCCCGCCCAGGAGAGCCCCGAGCTCGACTTTTTCAAGTGAAGTATCTGCTCGACGCCAACGCGGTGATTTCCCTCCTGCGGGGCCATCCGGCGATCGCCGCGCGGGCGCGGCGCAGGCCAACATCGGACTTCGGCATTCCCGCCGTGGTCGCCCATGAATTGTATTTTGGCGCGTACCGAGGCGATCGCATTGCCGAAAGTCTGTCGAAGATTGAAGCCATGGCCTTCGAAGTGTTGGACTTCGACCGCGAGGACGCCCACCAGGCGGCGCGGATTCGGGCGGCGCTGGCGAGCGCCGGCAAGCCGATCGGCGGTTACGACATTCTGATCGCCGGCCAAACGATGGCGCGCGGACTTGTCTTGATCACCCACAACACCGATGAGTTTTCCCGCGTGGCGGGATTGCAGATTGAAGATTGGGAGCTGTGACGCGCATGACGAAGGCGGCGCCGCCGGCTCATTGGCTGATCAAGTCGGAGCCCTCGGCCTATGGCTGGGACGATCTGGTGCGGGACGGGCGCACCGGCTGGACCGGGGTGCGCAACCATCAGGCGGCGATCTGGCTGCGCGCCATGCGGCTGGGCGACACCGGCCTCTTCTACCACAGCAACACCGGGCTCGAGGCGGTGGGAATCTTCGAGGTGGTGGGGGAATCCTACCCCGATCCCACCGACCCGGCCGGCCGCTTCGTGGCCGTGGACGTGGCGCCGCGCGAGGCGCTGGCCAAGCCGGTGAGCCTGGCGGCGATGAAGGCCGCGCCGGCGTTGCGCGAGATGGCGATGTTTCGCCAGTTCCGCCTTTCCGTCGTTCCGATCACCGGCGCCGAATGGGTGACGATCCTGGCCATGGGGGCTTAGCGCGCCGCCAGCTCCGTCTGGCCGGCGAAGTAGGCGTCGATGGCCCCGGCGATGGCGTCCGCCAGCTTGCCGCGCTGGATGGGATCGGTGAGGCGGGCCTCGTCGAGAGGGCTGGAGATGAAGCCCATCTCGATCAGGACGGCCGGCACGTCGGGGGCCAGAAGGACGTAGTAGCCGGCGTCGCGATGGGTGTTGGGCAGAAGATCGGTCGTCTCGCCGATGCGGTCCACGAGCAGGCCGGCAAACAGCGCCGAGCGGTTGAGCGTGCCGCGCTGGGTGAGATCGAGCAGGATCTGGCCCACCGCCGGATCGGCCCCGCGCGTGGCGGCTCTGGTGAACCATTCGTGGGCGCCCAGAACCTCGGTGACCCGTGTCTCGCCGTGATCGGAGAGGGTGTAGACGCTGGCCCCGTGCGTCATCGGATCGAGGCCGGCGGAATCGGCGTGCAGGGAGATGAACAGATCGGCCCCGGCCCGGCGGGCGATCTGGACGCGGCTCTCCAAAGGCACGAACACGTCGCCGGCGCGGGTCATCACCACTTTGTAGCGGCCATCCCGCTCCAGGCGCTCCTTCAAGGCGCGCGCCGCCGCCAGGGTGATGTCCTTCTCGTTGGCGTCGGCCGACTGGGCGCCGGGATCGTGGCCGCCGTGCCCGGGGTCGATGACGATCACCTTTCGTCCGCGCCGAAGGGGAACGGCCGCGACCTGGGTGGCGCGGACAGGCTCGACCGGCCCGACGCGCGGCGCCCGGCGGCGCTCGGCGATGGCCACCGGCGCGGGCGGCGGCGCGGCCACGATCTGGGGCGCGGGGGTGGGGGCGCCTTCCACGTCGATGACATAGCGCCAGTTGGCCACCCCTTCCGACGGCGTGATGAGGAAGCGGTGGACGATGCGCGCATGGCCGGCCAGATCGAGCGTCAGGCGGGCGCCGGCGGCGTCGCCGCGCACGCTCCAGGCCCTGATCAGGCCCCGCCCCGCGCCGTCGGCCGCCGCCGCCGAGGCGACCGGCGGCAGGATGAGGACGATCCGGCGGGCCGCGCTCTCGGCGGGGGCGGGCGTCGCCGACATGGCCCGATCGAGGTCGATGACCATGCGGGTGCGCGCGTCGTCGCCGCCGAAGCGCACGCCGACGATGTCGAGGGAGGCCGAAGGGGCCGGCGGCGCGGCCCGCGCCCCCCCAGTGGAGCCGGCCAAGGCGCAGGCGAAGGCGAGCGCCATCAGGGCCGCTCGGCCCCGCCCTCGCCTGGCGCTCACCCAATCCGTCGCCATGGTCGCCCTCGATCCAACCCAGGCCGATCCCTGAAGGCCAGCCGCCCATATGGCGGTCACGGCGTAGACAAAGCGTTAAGGGAATCGTTTCGGCGCTATAGTCACCGGTTGAAGACTCTCGTCGCGTTGGGGGGCCGAATGAAGCTTTTTCCGATCGTTATAGCGGCGCTGGTTTGGGCGGGCGCGGCCGGGGCGGCCGGGGCGGCCGATCGTCCGCTCTACGGGCCGCCGGCGGCCTGGGTGAAGCCGATCGCCATCCCCGATATCCCCACGCCGGCCGACGGAGCGGCGGTGCAGGTGCTGCTGGAGGATCACCAGGCGAAATTCTCCGCCGACGGCGACGACGTCTTTGTCGAGACGGCCAGCTGAATCCTGAAGCCCGAGGGTCTGGCGGCGATCGGCAATCTCTATCTGAGCTGGAACCCGCGAACCGAGACCCTGACCATCCACCGGCTCGACATCATCCGCGGCGGCCGGCGGATTTCGGTGCTGGCCGGCGGCAAGACCTTCACGGTCCTGAGGCGCGAGACCAACCTGGAACTGGCCATGCTGGACGGCGACCTCACGGCGACCATCCAGCCCGAAGGCTTGCGGGTCGGCGACACGCTGGATATCGCCTTCACCCTGCATCGCCACGATCCGGTCTTCCAGGGTCACTCCGAAGACATCACCGGCATCGCCGGCCTGGGCGTGCTGGGCCGGGTTCATCTTCGCGCCCTGTGGCCGGCCTCCAAGCCGCTGCGCTGGAAGACCACCGCCGGGCTCGCCTCGCCGGCGGCCGTGTCCGGGCCGGGCGGACGAGAAGCCGTCATCGATCTCACCGGCATCACCGCTCCCAAGGCCCCGCGGGACGCGCCGGCCCGCTTCAGCCGCCCGGGCCAGTGGGAGATGAGCGATTTTTCCGACTGGCGAGAGGTGTCGACCCTGATGGCGCCGCTTTACGCCAAGGCCGCTTCCCTGGCGCCCGCCTCGCCGCTCAAAGCGGAGGCCGCCAGGATCGCCGCGGCGACAATCGATCCCAAGGCGCGCGCGGCCATGGCCCTGGCGCTGGTGCAGAAGCAGACCCGCTATGTGTTCCTGGGCATGAACCTGGGCGGCTATACGCCGGCCGGCGCCGATATCACCTGGGCGCGGCGGTTCGGCGACTGCAAGGGCAAGACGGTCCTGTTGCTAGCTCTCCTGCACGAACTTGGCGTCCAGGCCGAGCCGGCCCTGGTCAGCACGACGCTCGGCGACGGACTGGACGGCGCGGTTCCCATGTTGGGCTGGTTCGACCATGTGCTGGTGCGGGCGGTGATCGCCGGCCGGGTCTATTGGCTGGACGGCACGCGCCCGGACGACCGCGATATCGACGACATACCGGCCCCGGGATTTCGGTGGGCTCTGCCGGTGCGGGCGGCGGGAGCGGGCCTGGAGGCGATCGATCAGCCACCCTTCACTCAGCCACAAAGCGAAACCGTCATCCGTCTGAACGCCACCGGGGGGCTGGACAGCCCCGCGCCGGCCCGCGCCGAGGAAATTTTCAGAGGCGACGGCGGCCTCGCCATGCATCTGGTCCTGTCGGGCCAGGGCGCCGCCGACGCGCGGCGCGCGGTGCGGGAATTCTGGACGCGCGCCTTCCCCTGGATTACCGCGGCCGGCGTCGATTTCACCTGGGACGAGGCGAGCGGCGTCACCCGGCTGACGATGACCGGGGCGGCGACTCTCGACTGGGTGAAGGCCGCCGCCTTCAGGCAATACGACATCAGCCAAAGCAGCCTGGGCGGCGACATCTCGTTCAAGCGCGAGCCGGGTCCCGATGAAAACGCACCCTTCGCCGTCAACTATCCGGCCTTCGACAAATCGACCGTGACCATCGCCCTGCCGAGCGACGGGGCCGGCTTTCGACTGGGCGGCGGGGCCGACGTGGACAAGACCATCGCCGGCGTGGCCTATCAGCGCCGATCCCGACTGGACAGAGGCGTTGTCACCATGGAGGCGAGCACGCGCGCCGTGGCGCGGGAATTTCCCTTCGCCCAGGCGGCCGAGGCCCAGAGCGCGCTTCGCGCCCTGGCGGAATCGGACGTGGTCGTGCTGGCGGGCGGGGCGTTCGGCCAGTCCGGGGCCGAAACGGGGAGCGAGGCCGGGGCCGACGCGGCGGCGGCGGCGCAAGCCGAACCGGCCCCCACCAACGCGGCGGGCTTCAGCCGGCGCGGCGCGGCCTTCCTCCTGGCGCGCGACTACGATCGGGCGATCGCCGATTTCACCGCCGCCGCCCGCCTCGAACCTCGGGTCGGCAAGCACATCTACAACCGGGGCGTCGCCCACGCCGAAAAGGGCGAGAGCGCGCTGGCCATGGCCGATTTCGATCTGGCGGTGCGCCTCAATCCCAAGGACCGGCTGGCGTGGATCGCCCGCGCCCGGTTGCGACTGGCCGACGGCGACGAGGCCGGCGCGCGCAAGGCCTTCGACGCCGCGATCGCCGCCTTGCCCGGCGACCGAGGGGCGATCTGGGCGGCGGCCGAGGCGTTCAGCGCCGCCCATCGCTACCAGAGCGCGATCGGCTACTACGACCGGGTGATCGCCCAGGTCCCTTCCGATCCGAACCTCGCCGGCGCGCTGAACGGTCGCTGCTGGGCCAGGGCGACGCTAGACCGCGATCTTCAAGGCGCCTTGGCCGACTGCGAGGCGTCGCTGAAGCTGAAGCCCGACAACGCCGACGCGCTCGACAGCCGGGGCTTCGTCCGCCTGCGGCTGGGTGAGTTCGCCAAATCCATCGCCGACTACGACGCGGCGCTCGCCCTGCGCCCCGACGCCGCCGCTTCGCTCTTTGGCCGCGGGCTGGCGAAACTGCGCCTGGGCCAAAAGGACGCCGGCCACGCCGACATCGCCGCCGCCCTGGCCATCGACGCGACCATCGCCGAAACCTTCGCCGGCTATGGCGTCAAACCCTGATCGCGGCTGGAGGTGAGAGCGTCCGAGGGATTTATTTCGCGGGCGTCGGCGTGGCCGGACAGGCGGTTTGCCGGCAGAAGCGCGCGGCGGCGTCCCGGCGGATGTCGTCGTCCAGGCCTTGGATCGCCGCGTCCTGGGCGGCCCGCCACTCGACCCCGCGCGTGACCCAAGCCTGTCCCGTCTTGCTCTCGGCGAACGCAACGATCTGAGCCAGTTCGTCTTCGGAAAACGTCGCCGCATAACCCGCCGCGTAGGCCTCGATGAGTTTCGCGGACGCCGCTTCGTCGGCCTGCTCCAGCGAGTCCATGGCCAGGGCGCGGGTCTTGATTTCAACATCACCGGATGCCGGATCCTCCCTCGCCAACGACGTCTTGAGTTGATCCACCCAGTTTTTGGCCGCCAACGAAAGGTTCGGGCCACCCATGGCGGCGGCCAGCCTGCGCCCGAGACTCAGCGCCCGGAGGGTGGGCGCGGCGAACCTGGCCGGCGGCGGCTGGACCGCCGAGCCCCCCGCCCACGGAGCGAACCGGATGGGAATATCGACCTGACCGCCGGCGACGGCGCTCCCGTCGATCGTCCGGGGCCGCATGTGGAAGAGCGGTGCCATCGCCAGCGCGGCCTTGCCGAAACCCACGCCGATGGGCATCTCGCCGTGGACCTGACAGCCGGTGAGCGTTCCCAGCGACGAGACCTGGCAGATCAATTCCGCTCGACCCGCAACGCTGATGTCCCTGGCCACCAGGGGATAGAAACGGCTGACATCCTCTCCCGACGGCTTGGCGATCCAGTCGGGATTGGCGATCACGCCCTCGATGGGGAGTTCGAGACGCGGCGCATTGCCCCCGGCCGGCGCGGGGGCGGCGTGGGCGGCGCAGACCGCGGCGGCGAGAATCGCGACCGCGACCCGCATGGCTCGACTCATCGTTGACCCCTCTTCGGCGAATTTCGACCCTATCACGCCGCCGCCGCCGAACCAGGAGAGACAGTCTTCTGAACCCCCCAACCTCCCCTTCCCTTCCGCGCCGCCTTGCCTTACATTGGCGTTAGCGTTTGCGCCGTCCTGGTCCGACAAGGATTTCAGCGCCGCCCGCGCGCCTCTCGCGTCGGGCTGAGCGCCGTTTACGGCGTTGACGCGCCATCCGAACCGCGCCTTCGCACAACGGGCGCGCCATTAAAGACCAAACCATGGGCAGCGCCGCCTCCGCTCCGATTTCGACCCTGACCGCCGCCGCCGCTCCCAGCGGCCGCGCGGCCGGAGACGTTTTGCGCGCCCGCAGCCGGCGCCCGGACCCCTGGTCCGCCGCGCGCCCCGGAGATTATCTGAATGCCGAAGAAAATGCTGATCGACGCCGCCCATGCCGAGGAAACGCGGGTGGTCGTCCTGGACGGGACGAAAGTTGAGGAATTCGATTTCGAAAGCCGCGCCAAGAAGCAGCTGCGCGGCAACATCTATCTGGCCAAGGTCGTCCGGGTAGAGCCCAGCCTGCAATCGGCCTTCGTCGAATACGGCGGCAACCGGCACGGCTTTCTGGCCTTCAACGAAATTCACCCCGACTATTACCAGATCCCTCACGCCGACCGCGAAGCGCTGCTGCGCGAGGCCGAGCAGGACGACGACGACCACGCGCCGCCTCCCGCGGCCACGAGCCTGGACGAGGACGGCGAGAGCTTGGCCGGCGAGGCCTTGGGCGGCGAGGACGAGGACGAGGTCGATGAGGAAGTGGCGCGCCGGCGCCGCCGGCTCATGCGGCGCTACAAGATCCAGGAGGTGATCAAGCGGCGCCAGATTATGCTGGTGCAGGTGGTCAAGGAGGAGCGCGGCAACAAGGGCGCGGCGCTGACCACCTATCTGTCCCTGGCCGGCCGCTACTGCGTGCTCATGCCCAACACCGACCGCGGCGGCGGCATCAGCCGCAAGATCGACGCGGCCGGCGATCGCAAGCGGCTGCGCGCCATCGTCGCGGAGCTGGACGTGCCGGCCGGCATGGGCCTGATCGTGCGCACCGCGGGAGCGAAGCGGACCAAGGCGGAGATCAAGCGCGACTACGAATACCTGTCGCGCGCCTGGGGCAACATCCGCGACACCACCCTGCACTCCATCGCCCCGGCCCTGATCTACGAGGAGGAGGATCTGGTCAAACGGGCCATCCGCGATCTGTTCGACAAGGACATCGAGGGGGTGTGGGTCGAGGGCGAGGCGGGCTGGCGCGAGGCGCGCGACTTCATGCGCATGCTGATGCCCGCCCAGGCCAAGAAGGTCCAGGCTTGGCAGGGTCCGGCGCCGCTCTTCGTGGCCCACAAGATCGAGGATCACCTAAGCCAGATCTATTCGCCCACCGTGCCGCTGAAGTCGGGCGGCTATCTGGTCATCAACCAGACCGAGGCCCTGGTCGCCGTGGACGTCAATTCCGGGCGCGCCACGCGCGAGCGCAACATCGAGGCGACGGCGCTGAAGACCAATCTGGAAGCGGCCGAGGAAGCCGCCCGCCAGCTTCGCCTGCGCGACCTTGCCGGCCTGATCGTGATCGATTTCATCGACATGGACGAAGCCAAGAACAACCGGGCAGTCGAGAAGGTGCTCAAGGACTGCCTGGCCCGCGACCGCGCCCGCATCCAGATGGGCAAGATCTCGTCCTTCGGCCTGATGGAGCTCAGCCGCCAGCGCCGGCGCACCGGCATCCTGGAAGGCACCACCCACGTCTGTCCCAACTGCCAGGGGGCAGGACGGGTGCGGTCGGTGGAATCGAGCGCCCTGGCCGCCTTGCGGGCGGTGGACATGGAGGCGCTGAAGGGCGGTGGCGAAGTCGTCGTGCGCGTGCCGCGCGATGTCAGCCTGTATATCCTCAACCACAAGCGCGAGCACCTGACCCGCCTGCTGCACGGCCACGGCCTGTTCGTCAACGTGGTGATCGGCGAAGCCCTGGCCCACGCCGACCACGAGATCGAGCGGTTGTCGGATGTGCCGCACACCGCCGAGCGGGCGTGGGACGGGGCGCCCCCGACGGCCTATGCCGAGACGCCCGAGGACGAGGGCGACGGCGCTCTGGCCGAGGCCGACGATGACGAGGACGACTCCACGTATGAGGCCGCCCGGGCAGCCGAGACCGCCGATGAAGAGGACGACGGCGCGCGCGGACGCATCGGCGCCGCTTCCGAGGACGACGGCGCGCGCCGTCGGCGGCGGCGGCGGAGGGGGCGGCGGGGCGACGAGCCCAGGCCCGCCCAGGCCGAAGCGCCCCGCCCGGCCGCCGCCGCCGAGCCCAATGAGGAGGGCGACAGCGAGGCGGCCCGTCATCGCCGCCGGCGCGGCCGGCGCGGCGGCCGGCGCGGCCAGGGCGAGGCGCGGCCCGGCGATGTCTACGGCTGGTCGTGGCCCGCCCGACTGAGCGGCGAGGACCCCTATGAGTGGCGCGGGCCGGTGGAGACGGCGCCCACGCCGCCGGTCGCCGCCGAGCCGGAAATCGACGCGGCCTCCGTCGTCTCCATGACCACGTCGCCGCCGCCCCTGCCCCCGAAGGACGCCGCGCCGACGGCGTCGGCGGACGGCGTCGAACAGGCGATCTGGGTCGAACTGGACGCCGCGCCGGAAAAGCCGCCTCGGGCGCGCCGGCCAAGAGCGCGCGGCCGCGGCAAGGCCGAATCGGCCGCGTCCGAAGCGACGCCCGTCGCACCGCCCGAGGAAGAGAGGGTCGAGTCTAGGATCGACGCCGCGTCCACCGCCGGCCCGGCCGAAGTAATCGTCCTGGCCGCCGCCAGCGAACCGCCGGCCAAGCCCGATCCGGCCGAAATCCTGACCCCGCCCGCCGCGCCCAAGCGAGGCTGGTGGCGGCGCGGGGCGTGATTGAACCGTTGGGCGCGGAGCCCTAAGGTGGTGGCGCGGGGGCGGAACGGAGAGATTCCTTGAGCGCCGCCAAGCCGCTGGGCCTTTTTCGCGCCGCCGTGGGCTTGTTGGCCCTGGCCGCGACGCCGGCGGCGCACGCGCAATCCCAGCCGAGCGTCTCGATCATCCGCGACACCGAGATCGAGGCCATTCTTCATCAGGAAGCCGACCCTATCTTCGTCGCCGCCGGCCTCGATCCCAGGAGCGTCCAGATCCACATCATCGCGGACAAGGAACTGAACGCCTTCTCGGCCGGCGGCCAGCAGCTCTTTATCAACACCGGCCTGATCATGGCGACCAAGACTCCGAACCAGCTTATCGGGGTGATCGCCCACGAGACCGGCCACATCGCCGGCGGGCACATCGCCCGCTCGGGGGCGGCCGGCCACGCGGCGCTCGGCCCGATGATCCTGGGGATTGGGTTGGGCATACTGGCCGCCGCCGCCGGGGCGCCCGACGCCGCCGCCGGCTTGGTCTTCTCGTCCGGCTATTTCGCCGAAATCTCCATGCTGGGCTATTCGCGCGAGCAGGAGGCGCGCGCCGACCAGGCGGCCGTGACCTATCTGGAGAAGGCCGGCGAGTCGGGACGAGGACTGGTCGATTTCTTCAACAATTACCGCTATCAGGAAGTGTTCGACGACGAGAAGAAGTTTCCCTATTTCCGCGACCATCCGCTGACCGACGATCGCATCGAGGCGCTCGAGTCTAGGGTCGATCAGCAACCTCATGTCGGCGCGGTCGATAGTCCCCAGGCGATCGCCGAATACGCGATCATGAAGGCTAAGCTGGAGGGCTTCGAAGATGGCGCGTTCCAGACCCTGACGGACTATCCCGACACCGACCAGTCGTTCCCGGCCGGCTACGCCCGCGCCATCGCCTATTACAGGCAGACCGACACCGACAAGGCCATCAAGGCGATCGACGCCCTGATCGCCGAGCAACCCGCCGACCCGTATCTTTGGGAGTTGAAGGGACAGGTGCTGTTCGAGGCCGGACGGGCCAGGGAGGCGGAGCCGCCATTCCGCAAGTCGGTGGAACTGAAGCCCGACGCGCCGCTGCTACGGATCAATCTGGGCCAGACCCTGATCGCGCTGAACGATCCCGCGCGCCTCGACGAGGCGATCGACGACCTCAAGCGCGCCCTGGGCCAGGAGCCCGACAACTCGCTGGGCTGGCGGTTGCTGTCGCAAGCCTACGACACCAAGGGCGACGGCGGCATGGCCCGTCTGGCGGCGGCCGAACAGAACTTCTATCTGGGCCAGATGCTGGAAGCGCGCACCTTCGCGGTCAACGCCAAGCAACTTCTGAAAAAGGACACCCCCGAATGGCGACGCGCCAACGACATCATCCTGGCCTCCAAACCGACCCCCGACCAGCTCAAGGCCCTCGGCGGCGCCGGATGAGGCGGACGGCGCTCGCGGGCCTGGCCGCCCTGGCGGCGGCGGCGGTGACCGCCTGCGGCGGGGCCGGGGCCAGCGACAGCAACGACGCGTTCGGCGCCCGGGTGCGGGCCTATCTGCTAGCCCACCCCGAAGTGGTCCAGGAAGCGGCGCAGAGGCTGCAGGTGAGGGCCGACGCCGACGAGGCCGCCCAGGAGCAGAAGGCTCGCGCCGACCTGCCTCTGCTACGCGGCGCGATCGAGCGCGACCCGCGCGACTTCGTGGCCAATCCGGGCGGCAAGGTCACGGTCACCGAGTTCTACGACTATCGCTGCCCCCACTGCGCCAACGCCGCCCCCAAGGTGCTCGCCCTGATCGGCGCCGACCCCAACGTGCGTTTCGTGTTCAAGGAGATGCCGATCTTCGGCCCCACGTCGGAGCACGCGGCCCGCGCCGCCCTGGCGGTGAAGAAGGCCGGCGGCGACTATCTGGGGCTCTACCGGACACTGATGGCCACCCATCCCCTCGACGACCTCGCCATCGACCGCATCGCCATGGCCAAGGGCGCCAAGGCGGCCGACATCGCCGTGAACCCGGCCGCCGACGCCCAGATGGCCGACACCGCCGCGCTGTTCGACAAGCTCTCCCTCGGCGGCACGCCGGCCTTCATCGTCGGCGACGACATTGTCTATGGCGAAGACATGGAGGCGCTCGCCGATGCCATCTCCAAAGCGAGGGGCCGAGGCGTTTAAGGTACGCTTCGGGCCTCGGCCCCTGGTCTGGAGAAGGCTTGACCTTTAAGCGAAGCGTGCGCCGGGCGCGGCCAGGAGAGTCATGGCCTGAGGATGAATTTGCGTCGCCGTGTGGAGAGCTCCGGCGAAGCCAGCACCGGTGCTCGCCATGGCGGCGACGAACTGATGGCGGGCGGCCGCCGGCGAGGGACGATCGACAACGCTGACGCCACCGTTGCCATCGGACCTGGTGACGAAGGTGACACCTGTATAGTTGCCCACCAACGTGATGTGGGCGGTATGGGTCCCGTCGCTGACAGTCAGCACGCCCGAACTCGCGTTTCCGCTGAAGGTCGCCTGATTGTGGTTCGTGAAGGCGATATCCCGCAGGTCCAGCGACGTGCCGCCCGTTTTTGAAAATCCGGAAATCGCCGCGTTGTAGCTCTGGGATTGAGCCAACTCCAACTTGCCCGTCGCACCGCTGAAGGTGACGTTCTGGGAAAAGCTGGATTCGAAATCAAGGACGCCGGCGCTTACGCGGCCCGATCCGGAACCGGTGACGGCGCCTTGCACGATGAGACGGCCGCCAGAGGCCTTGAGCGTGCCGGTGTTATCGACGGCGTCGAGAATCCTGCCGCCCGCGCTTCCGGTAACCTCGATAATCCCCGCGTTGTCCACGACGTCGGCCGTATCGATGATCAACGGATGCAAAGAGGCGCTGGCGTCGATCACGCCGCCAGTCTCATTGATCAGCCTGCGCAAGGTTGGACCGTCTTCCGTGGGTACGCCGATGTAGCCCGCGCCTGAAATGGTGTTGTCAACATTGTCGAGGACAGCGCCGCGGATGCGGTTCTTCCGCGAATCGCTCATCAGAATTTGGCCGCCGCCGGTGAAATCCACGCGGCCTCTCAAGGTCAGGACGGCCCGACCGTCCCTGTCGAGCACTCCCAACAGGTGATCTTGACCGTTGAGGAAAATCTCGCCGGAATTGTGGAAGGTGGTAGGGGTTTTGGAACTGAGCCCGATCTTCACGTTCGCCCGGGTGCTTATGAGTCCTCCCAGCGGGTTCCTGAACAGGTTGTTCTCCACCTCGATGATCCCGGCGTTGGAACCGCCGCCAGTTCCGCCCGTCGCGGAAAAGGTGGTGTCGGCCGGCAGAAGGCCTAGAAGCTCCAGACCGCCTTGAACGAGAAGTGTCGCGTTGGCCGCGGTCTGAATGCTCTGGACCGTCTGATTGGGCTCGAGCAGTCCTCTCTGAGCCAGGACCGTATAGGGTCCGCCCGCCGCGTCCAGGATCGCCGCGTCGGCCACCCCCGGAACATGGGTGGGATTCCAGTCACCGCCGTCGTTGAAGTTTCCATCAACCGCATTCGCCCAGTGTATATTGGCCATCTTACAAACCTCCAGTGTGGCCCCGTGGCGGGGTTAGGACCAAATAATGGCTGAAAAGCGACTTGGTTCCCCCTCTTTGGACGGTTCTGAGCGGCCGGCATTCTCCGCGGAGTTGCCTATTCCCCGTGCCCAGGAAGCTCCATCGGCGTCGCCTCGTGGCCGGCGACCCGAATTCCCTTGCCCAGCTTGGAGTGCCAGATGCCGTAGGCGAAATAGACCACGATGCCGATGGCCAGATAGACGAGGAAGAAGTTGCGGGTCACCGCGCCGGCCATGAGACTCATCAGCAGCACCAGGCACATCAGGGCGCCCAGGATCGGGGTGATCGGGAAGAGCGGCGTCCTGAACGGGCGGACAAGGCCGGGGCTGGAAAATCGCAGATAGATCACCGTCACGCAGACCAGGGCGAAGGCGGCCAACGAGCCGACGTTGGTGAGGTCGGAGAGGGCGGCGAGGGACAGAAAGCCCGCCGCGCCGCAGGCCGCGACGCCGACGATGATGGTGTTGATCCATGGGGTCTTGAAGCGCCTGTGGACCGCGGCCAGGGAGGCCGGCAGCAGGCCGTCGCGCGACATGGTGTAGAAGATGCGGGTCTGGCCATAGAGCAGCACCAGCATGACGCTGGAGAGGCCGGCGATCGCCCCGATTTTCACCAGGATGGCGAACCAGGGCAGGCCGATCTGGTTGACGGCGGTCGCCAGGGGCGCGGGGTTGTCCAGGGAAGCGTAGGGCACGATGCCGACCAGGACCGCCGAGGTGGCGATATAGAGCACGGTGCAGATGACCAGGGCGCCCAGGATGCCGATCGGCATGTCGCGGGCCGGGTTGCGCGATTCGGCCCCGGCAGTGGAGACGGCCTCGAAACCCAGATAGGCGAAGAAGATCACCGCGGCGGCGTGAATGACCCCGCCGATGCCATAGCGCGAATGGCTGGCGCCGGTGATCACGTCCCAGAGCGCCCGGCCGAGCTGGTGCCAGATATCCATCGGCGTGCCGGGCGGCGGGGCGGGAATCTGGGCCGGAATGAGCGGCGACCAGTGGGCCGGGTTCACATATCGCGAGCCGATGCCGATGAAGGCGATGACCACGGTCAGCTTGATCGCGACGATGATGTTGTTGGCGGTGGCCGACTCCGAAACCCCCACCGTCAGCAGAGTGGTCACCGCGGCGATCACCACGATGGCCGGGAGATTCAGGATCCCGGTGGCGACCACGACCCCGGCCTGATTCCTCACCAGCTCGCCGGGCGCGGCGGTCAAGGCGGGCGGTATCATGATGTGCAGGTCCTGCATCAGGCTGACGAAATAGCCCGACCAGCCCACCGCGACGGTGGACGCCGCCAGGCCGTACTCCAGCAGAAGCAGGAGCCCCATGATCCAGGCGGCGCCCTCTCCCATGGAGGCGTAGGTGTAGGAATAGGCCGAGCCGGAGACCGGCAGGGCGGAGGCCAACTCGGCGTAACAAAGGGCGACGAGGGCGCAGAGGATGCCGGTGATCACGAAGGAGATCATGATCGCGGGGCCGGCGAACTGCGCCGCCGCGCGACCGGTCAGCACGAAGATGCCGGTGCCGATGATGCAGCCGATGCCGAGCAGGACGAGATTGAGGGCGCCCAACGAGCGCTTCAACTCGCTGTGCTCCAGCTCGCTCTGAATCTGGGCGACGGACTTGCGCAGAAAGATGCGCCCAAGGCCCATGCCAACGCCTGAAACACTCGCCATGCGGCTCTTCCCTCCACCCCAGCGCCCGGACATCCTTCCGAGTCAGGGCGACGCTAGCGGCTGGAGGGCGATCGGGCAATGACCTCACGCGCGACAAAGAGCCTCTTTCCGCCAATAGGAGTCCCAGCCCTCCGGCGGCGCGCCGCATTGCGCCAAACGCCTTGGGTCTCTAACGTCTGTCGCAAGAAAGCGAGCCGCCGCGGCGCGGCGCGGAGGGGGTAACGCCAATGACGGCTGAAGCGGCGCCGCGCGGCAACCGGCTGCTGATCCGCAAATCGGTCGATCAGGTCCAGCGGGAGGCCGCCGGCCAGCATCTGAAGCGCACCCTGGGAGCGGTCAATCTGGTCTTTCTGGGGATCGGCTGCATTATCGGCGCGGGCATCTATGTCATTACCGGCAACGCCGCCGCCGAATTCGCGGGGCCGGCGGTGATGCTCTCCTTCGTGGTCGCGGGTCTGGCCTGCGTCTTCGCGGGCCTGTGCTACGCCGAACTGGCCTCGACCATGCCGGTGTCGGGTTCAGCCTACACCTACAGCTATGCCACCCTGGGTGAAGTCTTCGCCTGGATAATGGGCTGGCTGCTGGTGCTGGAATACGGCGTCGCCGCCGCCGTCGTGGCCTCGGGCTGGTCGGGCTATGTGGTGAGTCTTCTCAAGGAGTTCCACCTGGTGATTCCGATCCAGTTCACCAGTTCGCTGGTTCAATCGGTGACCACTCCCCACGGCCTGGTGTTCAGCGTGACCCACAACCTCAACCTCGTCGGCGCGGCGGGCATCCTGGGCGTCGCCGCCCTTCTGGTGCGCGGCGTTTCGGAATCGGCCGCGGTCAACAACGTCATCGTGTGCGTCAAGGTCGGGATTCTGGTCCTGTTCGTCGCGGTTGGCGTGTTCTTCGTCCACCCGCACAACTGGACTCCGTTCATTCCGCCCAGCGAGGGCGGATTCACCTATGGGGTGAAGGGCATCTTCCGCGCCGCCTCGGTGATCTTCTTCGCCTATGTGGGATTCGAGGCGGTGTCGACGGCGGCCGGCGAGGCGAAAAACCCGCAGCGCGATATGCCGATCGGCATCCTGGGCTCTCTGTTCATCTGCACCATCCTCTACATGGCGGTGGCGGCGGTGCTGACCGGCGCGGTGTCCTTCCGGCAATTGGGGGTGGCCGCGCCCCTGGCCCTGGCGGCGGACACCATGCATCTGCCGTGGTTCTCGTTCCTGATCAAGGTCGGCGCCGTCGCGGGCCTCACCTCGGTGATGCTGGTCCTCACCTACGGCCAGTCGCGGGTGTTCTACGCCATGGCCCGGGACGGGCTGCTGCCGGCCGCCTTCTCGCGGCTGCACGCCAAGTTTCGCACCCCGTGGATCGGCACCATCGTTCTGGGGGGATTGATCGCCCTGACCGCCGCCCTGCTGCCGATCACCATCCTGAACGACCTGGTGAGCCTCGGCACCGCCTTCGCCTTCGGCATCGTCTGCCTGAGCGTGATGTATCTGCGCACGGCGCGCCCGACGATGACCCGGCCCTTCAACGTGCCTCTGGGCGGCGCGCTCGCGCCACGATGGGCCGTCGCCATCGGCGCGACGGCGATCGCCCTCATCCTGCTGGCGGTCTTCACCGCGCTGTTCAATTCGAAATGGACCGGCTGGGGCGCGGCGATCGCGGTGATCGTCGGCCTGGCGTGGCTGGCGCTGAGCTGGAAGTCGCGCTCCGACCGGCTCTGGGTCGGCCCGGTCCCCATCCTGGGGATCGTCGGCGCGGTGTTCATGGCCGAACCGCTGATCGAGGACATCACCGAAAAGGCGCTGCGAGGCGATCGTATCCCGGCGACGATTCTCATCTGCTACATCATCCTGGGCGCGGCGATCTATCTGGTTTACGGCCTGTCGCACTCGCGCCTCGCCAAGGGCCTGGACGTTCTCGACGACGGGTTTCTGCCCACGCCGATGGAGGCGGCCGTTCACGGGGTCCAGGAAAAGTGAAAAGCCGCGGCGCCGGCCTCCCTAATGCCCGAAAAGGCCCGACAGGATGTTGATGCCCAGAGCCAGCACCGCCGTATTGTAGAAGAAAGAGGTGACCGCGTGGGCGGTGACCAGATTGCGCAAGGGCGTGGTCTGGACGCCGGGGTCGGAGACCTGGGCGGTGGCCCCGACGCACACGGCCAGATAGGCAAAATCGAGGTAGGTGCGCGGTGGATCGCCGGGAAAGAGAAAGCCGCCGGTGGGCCCACGCGCCGCGAGGCTCTGAAAATGGCGGTGGGCGTAGTGCGCCAGAAACACCGATTGCAGCACCGTCCATGAACTCAGCAAGGTCAAGGCGGCCAGAGCGGCGACCAGGTTGCGCGCGTTGGCGCCCAGGTCCTTGACCGAGAGCAGGGCGGCGACGATGCCCGCCAGGGACGCGGCGATGGCCACGATCACCAGCGTCAGAATGACGCTCCGCCGCTCGTCCTGGCGGGCGGCGCGCTGACGAACCCGCGCTTCGTCGGCGGTCAGAAATACCGACCAGACGGCGATCAGATAGACCGCCGCGCCGGCGTTCCAGCCGATCAGGGCCCTGGCGGGCGCGGCGACGTGCAATGCCCAGGCGCCCGCCCAGACCGCCACGCCGACGGCCAGCCCCAATCCCAATCGCCAGTGAATCGTCATTGTCGCTCCCTTCACCCCCAGCCTAGAGCGCTTTCCGCAAAAGTGGGAACTGGTTTTGCGATCAGAAAGCGCTCAAGTGTTTGAGATAGAGCCTGTTTTCTCGATCAGGTTGATTCAACCTGATCGAGACAGGCTCTAACGCCGATCACGGCTTTGCGGCGCCCTTCGGCAACCAGGCGCCTTCCGACGAGTTAAACCCTGCAAAGGACCGTTGCACGATCCGCCAGCCTCAAGGAGCGCCCCCGATGCAACCCTCGAACGAAGAAATCCGCCGGCCGAGCCGACGGGGCTTCGCGGCCATGGATCCGGAGCGTCGGCGCGAAATCGCCCGCCGGGGCGGGGCCAGTGTTCCATCCGAAAAGCGCAGCTTTGCGAAGAATCGCGACCTGGCGGCGGACGCCGGCCGAAAGGGCGGCTCGGCCTCGCGCGGCGGCGGCCGGCGTCCGGCGCCGATCTAGCCCTCCGCCAGCAGGAAGACCGCGAAGGCCGGAGCGGCGCTGGTCCATTGGCGCGCCACCCGCCAGCCGGCCCGCGCGGCGAGGGTCGCGAACCCTTCCTCGCTGTACTTATAGGAGTTCTCGGTGTGGATGGTCTCGCCGGCCACGAAACCGAAGGCCTGGCCGGCGGCGCGGACCTGGTGCGTCTTCAACGCCTCGAGGTGCATTTCCATCCTGCCTTCCAACCGATTCCACACCGCGCGGTGGGCGAAAGCCGCCGGATCGAAGTCGCCGCCCAATTCACGATCGATGCGTGAGAGCAGATTGAGGTTGAAGGCGGCGGTGACTCCCTGGGCGTCGTCATAGGCGGCGGTAAGCGTGGCCTCGTCCTTGACCAGATCGACGCCGACGATGAGAATCGCGCCCGCGCCCAGCAGTCCGCGGATACGGGCCATCAAGGCCACGGCGGCGTCGGGGGCGAAATTGCCGATCGTCGATCCCGGGAAAAAGCCCACCTGAGGGGCGCCGTCGGCCGCGCCGGCCGGAGAATGACCGGCGGTGAAGTCTCCGAGCCGGGGCGTCACGATCAGCCTGGGATAGTCCGCTGAAATGGATTTGGCGGCGGCGGTCAGGGCGGTTTCGCTAATATCGACCGGCGCGTAGGTCGCGATCTGCGGCGTGGCGTCCAAAATGAGGCGGGTCTTCACGCTGGCCCCGCTGCCGAACTCCACCAGCGTCGCGCCGGAGGGAATGTGGGCGGCGATTTCGGGCGCGACCCGTTCCAGCAGAGCGCTCTCCTGGCGGGTAGGATAGTACTCCGGCAGATCACAGATAGCCTCGAAGAGGGCCGAGCCGGCCGCGTCGTAGAACCATTTGGCGGGCAAGGTCTTGCGGGCGGCGGCGAGGCCGGCGATCACGTCGGCGCGGAAGGCCTCCCGCTGGCCTTGCGGCGACGCGCTCCCGGCCAGCCGCACGCCGGCGAACATCCAGCGCTGATGGGGATAGTAGAAGTTGCGATAGGATGGGCGAGTGTGGCCGGCCGGGGTGACGCAGGCGCCCCCCTTGAGGACCATCTGACCGACCATGAACTTGGCGTTGTATTCGCCCACCGCGCCGGCGGCCGGAGCGAAGCCGGGATGAGGGCAATAGGCGCTGGCCGTCCATTGCCAGACCTCGCCCGACACCTGTTCGAGATCGGCCGCCCTGGTCCGCGCGGCGTATTCCCATTCGGCCTCGGTGGGGAGGCGGACGCCGGCGAAGGCGGCGAAGGCGGCCGCTTCATAGAAGCTGACATGAACCACCGGCGCGTCGGGATCGATGGGGCGAGCGCCGCGCAAGGTGAGCGAGCGCCACGTCTCGCCGTCGCGCTCCCAATAGAGCGGCGCCTCCCAACCCTCGGCGCGCACCCGCGCCCAGCCGTCGGCGTGCCAGAACTCATGGCGCGCATAGCCGCCGGCGGCCATGAAGTCGAGCCACTCGCCGTTGGTGACCAGGCGGCTGGCCAGGGCGAAGGGCGCCAGGAGCGTCTCGTGACGCGGCGCCTCGTTATCGAAGGCGAAGCCGCCGGCGACCCGGCCGATTTCCACCCGCCCCCCGGCGATCGCCAGCCAGGTCAAAGGCGCCTGGGCGGGAGTGGGCGTCGGCGCGTCCGCCGCGTAGGCGGGGGCCAGGGGGGAGGCGGCGAACAGGTTCAAGACGTCCATCAGGATCAACTCCTGATGCTGCTCCTCGTGAGCGAGGCCCAGGACGATGAGGTCACCCACCGCCGGAGCGGGCGGCGTGGCCAACAACCGTTCCATGGTCTTGTCCACATGAGCCCGGTAGGCGACGATCCGGGCGTTGGAGGGCCGGGTCAAAAGGCCGCGGGCCGGCCTTGGATGCCGGGCGCCCATGGCCTCGTAGTAGGAATTGAACAGATAGCCAAAGGCCGGGTCGAACGGCGCGTAGCCGGCCATGTGCGGCGTAAGCACAAAGGTCTCGAAGAACCATGCGGTATGGGCCAGATGCCATTTGGTCGGGCTGGCGTCGGGCATGGATTGCGCCGCCTGGTCTTCGGCCGAAAGCGGCGCTGCCAAGCGAAGACTGGCCTCCCGCACGTGGCGATAGCGCGCTGAGAGCGGAGCGCTGGCGATCGGCGCCGCGGGCGGGGCCAGGTCCAGGGCCGGGGCGTCGTCGGATGGCGACATGCTCTTAAAGAGGCTCCCAATGCGGCGACACGGGCGGATCAGGGATTCGAAGCCCCGTCGCACAACCTGGGCCTTGGCTCTGAACGCCGCAAGGGGCCGGTCGGTTGCGCCGCCCGCTTTTAGGGGATCAGCAGCACCCGGCCCACCGCCTTGCGGCTCTCGATATAGGCGTGGGCGGCAGCGGCCTCCGCCAGAGGAAAGCTGCGGTCGATCACGACCGTCAAGGCGCCCCGCGCCGCCTCGTCGATCAGCCGTTGGATGTTGTCACGCACCCGCGCCGCGCCGATTTCGGCGCCCAGGAAGACGCCGCGCAGCGAGCGGTTGCCTCCCATCAGACTGGAGACATCCACCCGCATGGGCTCGCGCCCGGCCGCGCCGACCATGGAGACGCGCCCTTTGTAGGCCAGGGCGCGCAGGCTGGATTGGAGCATCGAGCCGCCCACGCTGTCGACCACCAGATCGGCGCCCTTGTTGTCGGTGACGCGCATGACCCAGGCCACGACATCCTCGCGCGCATAGTTGCCGCCGTGGTCTAGTCCCAGGATCTTCAGCCGCCGAAGTTTCTCGTCGCTGGAGGCGGTGGCCAGAACGGTGGCGCCGGCGCGCTTGGCGAGCTGGATGGCGGCCACGCCGACGCCGCTGGCCCCGGCCTGGATCAGCACGGTTTCGCCGGGTCTCAGATGTCCGGCCTCGAACAGGCACTCGTCGGCGGTTCCGAAAGTCACCGGGATGACCGCGGCGAGCTTGACATCGAAGCCGGCCGGGATCGGCCAGGCGCCGCTCGCCGCGACGGCGCGAAGCTCGGCATGCGAGCCGGCCGCCCCGCAGGTGGCGACCTTCTGGCCCACCTTCAGATCGGCGACCTCTCCGCCCACCTCGACGATCTCACCGGCCGCCTGATAGCCGACGATGTGCGGGCGGCCGGACAAGGCGCCGCGCCAGCGGTTGAGAATGTCGCCCCCCTCCACGCTGACCGCCTCGACCTTGATGACGATCCCTTTGGGATGGCAGATCGGGTCGGGGACATCCTCATATTTCAGAACGCCCGGATCGCCGTTCTCGTAATAGACCGCCGCCTTCATTCAAATCCGTTCCGCTTCAGCGCCGCGCGTGGCGCGCCTGGGAATTCATGCGGCGGCCGCCGGCCGAATGCAAAGGCGTTGGCACGCCAGCGGACTCAAAATTCTGGCCCTCCCACGAAGGGAGGGCCAGGAAAATAAGCCAGAGCGATGCCTAGGCGTTCATAATCGCGGGCCGGGCGAGCATCATCGGCGCCCTGGCCTGCCAACCGGCGTGGCTGACGCTTACGCCCGCCCCGGCCCCTGATCCCAATGCCGCCGCGGCGGCGACGAAGCGATGAGCGCTGACCGAAGCGGCGGCGGTCGGATCGACCACCTTCGTGCCGCCGTGGCCGTCGCTGCTCACGTGGAAGGTCGAGCCCAGATAGTCGCCTCTCAACGCAATGTGGGCTGTTTGCGCGCCGTTCGTCACGGTCAGGGTGCCGGCCGACGCCGTGCCGGCGTAGGTGGCCTTGGTCGAACCGTTAAAGGCAATGTCCGCCAGATCGAGGGCCGTCGCGCCGGTCTTGGAAAACTGAAACACTGTCCCGGTGTAGGTTCGGGAATGGGCCAGTTCGAGCGTCCCGGTCGAGCCGAACACCACGTTCTGGGTGAAGGTCGAGGTAAAATCTATCGTCCCGCCAACGATGAACGCCTCTCCCGTTCCGCTGACCGCCCCACTGACAAGGAGCGTTCCGCCTTCGGACTCCAGCCGTCCACTATTGTTGATCGCGCTGACGATTTTCACCGTGCTCCCATGCGAGGCGTTGATCGCACCGGCATTGTCAATTGTATTGTTGCCCGTGTTTATCACCAGGCCGGCGGTCGCGTTGCCCACGATCACGCCGGCGGCTTCATTGACCAAGGTCATCACGCCGTTGCCGAGCAGGCCGCCGCCGGTGATCCGGTTGTCGACATTGGTCAAGGTCGCCGAGCCGCTGACGCCGAAGACGCGGTTTTCGATCCGCTGGGTCATGACCAGCTCGCCGCCGCCCGTGAGGGTCGCCCCGTCCGCGCCCACGATCAGATCGGTGAGATCGGGGTGTGAGAGGGTGGAGGAAACCACGATCTTGCCGGTGTTGTTGAAGGCGCCCTCGATGGTGAGGTTGGAGCCGGCGGCGATGGTCACCGCGCCCAGGATAGTCATCGTCTCGGTCCTGCCGTCGAGAACGCTGCCCCGGACGTTGGCGATGAACACGCTCTTGCCGACGGTTCCCACCGTGCCGCCGACGACCGTGCCATCCTCCAAACTCACCCGGCCGCCGCCATTGCCTTCGATGAGGCCGCCGGAGGTGTTGTCGACGGTGCAGGCGACGACCAAGCCAGAGCGAGACGTCCCCTCGAACAGGCCGCGGTTGGTGGCCACGGCCGTCGCGCCGACTATGAGCACCCGGGATTGATTGGCGTCGACGATCCCCGCCGCGTCGTTGACGAAGCCGACATGTTCGATGTAGCCCGAGCCGGAGATGGTGTTGTTGACATTGGTCAGCACCGCGCCGGCCGATCCGTCGATCACGTTCAGCGGCACATCGCTCAAGGTCACGCGACCGCCGCCGGTCAGGGTCGTGGCGCCGACGGCGCGCAGGTAGGTCGTCTGGTCGGCGTCGAGCAGGCCCAGCAGGTGCGGCTGTCCGTTGAGGGAGATCAGGCCGGTGTTGTTGAACACGCCGCCGATCTCCAGCGTGGCGCTCGCGCCCAGCAGGGTGCCAAGGATCGGAACCACGAATACGGCGTCCTGCACGACAATCGTCCCCGCATTGGCGCCCCCGCCCGTCCCGTTGATGGCTCGCAATGTGGTGTTCCCGGCCAGCAAGTCGAGAGCGTCGATATCGCCGGTGATCTGGAGTTTGGCGTTGGAACTGGTCTGGATGCCGCCGACCGTCTGAGTGCCGCCGAGCAACAGGCCGAGCACGCCGGATTTGGAAACAACGGTATAGGTTCCCGGCGCGTCGATGATGGCGTTGTCACCCGCGCCAGGCACCGTGCCGGTGCTCCAGCTCAGCGGATTTTGGAAAAATCCGTCGATACCGGTTGTCCAGTGAATGTTAGCCATGGCCTTGCCTCCGATTGTCCGGCGGACGTTCCCACGTCGCCCGCCAAGGTCCCTTCGCCCAAGAACGGCCCGAAAGCCGTCCAAGTTAAGCCGCAACGATCACGAGGCCGGATCGTTCCATTAACCTTGATCATAGAGCGCGTTCGATGGCGGTGACGGAGGGATTCGAACCCTCGGTACGGCTTTACACCGTACAACGGTTTAGCAAACCGCCGCCTTCAGCCACTCGGCCACGTCACCTTGGGCGCGGCGATAGCCTGTCCGCTCGGGCGTGGCAATCTTGACGCGCCGACCGATCTTCAGGCGCGCGACAGCCACTGGCGCGCGGCGCGCTGGGCCTCGGCGACATCGACCGGATCCATTTCCCCGCTCAGCTCCTTGCGGTAGACCATGGCTTCAACCGAGCCGCGCAGGGCCGCCAGGTTGAACAGCATATGGGCCGAGACATAGTCGAGAGGCGCGCCGCCCTGGCCGGTGGAATAGTAAAGACCCAGGCGGAAGAGTTCATCGCAGGAGGCGCCGGGCGGCGGGGCCGGCGGACCGGCGCGGGCTTCGAGAGTGGTTTCGCACAGCATCGGCGATCCCTTCCCTGACGGGGCCGCGTCACACGTCCAACAGTGGCGCGGCTGACGAATCGCAATGAGAAGCGACGGGCGATGAACGAAGCCTTAACGGCGGCGACCGAACACCGGCCCGAGAGCCCGGTTCTCAGCGGGCCCGCTGGCCGAACAGCATCTTGCGGGCCGCCTCGCTCTGGGCGCTCGACTGTTGCACACCCGCGCCGCCGCGCACCCCCTCGGCCTTGGCCATGGCCCGCTGAACCGCCTCGCGGGCGGCGATCCGCGCGTGCCAGGCGGCCAGATGCGGGAAGGCCTCGATCTCCAGCGCGGCGCTCGACTTGCCCGCCACCCAGGGCCAGGTGATCATGTCGGCGATGGAATAGTCGCCGGCCATGTAGGCGCGCCCCTCGAGCTGTTTGTTGAGCACCCCGTAGAGCCGCTCGACCTCGTTGGTGTAGCGGGCCGCGCCGTAGGCCGAGTGCCGCTGGTCGAGCAGAAAGCTCGGCGCATAGTTGCGGAAATGATTGCGCTGGCCGGCCATGGGTCCCAGGCCGCCCATCTGCCAGAACACCCACTCATCGACCTTGACCCGGGCGCGCTCGTCGGCGGGATAGAAGAGGCCGGTCTTGCGGCCGAGGTACTGCAGGATGGCCCCAGATTCGAACACCGAGATCGGCGCTCCGCCCGGGCCGTCCGGATCGACGATGGCCGGCATCCGGTTGTTGGGCGAAATGGCCAGGAACTCCGGCGTGAACTGATCGCCAACGCCGATGTTCACCGGCTTGATGTCGTAGGGGAGGCCCATCTCCTCGCAGGCGATGGTGACCTTGTGGCCGTTGGGGGTGGGCCAATAGTAGACGTCGATGGGGGCGGTCATTGAAGGCTCCTTTGGAGCGCGGGCGTCCCGCCCGCGATTACCTTTTTTTTGCGTGAAGACGCGGGCGGGACGCCCGCGCTCCGCATTTATTCGACCCCGAGCTTGGCCCGCAGTATCGCATTGACGGCGGCGGGATTGGCCTTGCCGGCGGTCTGGCGCATGACGGCGCCGACGAACCAGCCGACGGCCTGAGGGCGCGTTTTGACCGACTCGGCCTGACCGGGATTGGCGGCGATGAGCGCATCGATCAGGGCTTCCAGGGCGCCGGTGTCGGAGACCTGGGTGAGGCCGCGCGCCTCGACGATCGCCGCGGGGGTCCCCTCCCCGGCCCACATGCGATCGAACACTTCCTTGGCGATCTTCGAAGAGATGACGCCCTCTTCGAGCAGTTTCACCAAGCCCGCGACGTCCGACGCCGGGATCGGGCTGGCGTCGATCTCCAGCCCGTCCTTGGCCAGGCGCGCCAGCAGTTCGTTGGTCGTCCAGTTGGCCACCAGCTTGGCGTCGCGCCCCGCCGCGGCGCGCTCGAAATAGTCGGCCCGGGCGGCCTCGATGGCCAGCACGCCGGCGTCGTAGCGCGTGAGGCCGTACTGGCTCATCAGCCGGGCTCGCTTGGCGTCGGGGAGTTCCGGCAGGCTCGCTTCGATGGCCTTGACCCAGGCCGGATCGAGTTCGAGGGGCAGAAGATCGGGATCGGGAAAATAGCGATAGTCGTGCGCCTCCTCCTTGGAGCGCATGGCGCGGGTCTCGCCCTTGGCCGGGTCGAACAGGCGCGTCTGCTGGACGATCGTCCCGCCGTCCTCGAGGATGCCGATCTGCCGGCGCGCCTCGTATTCGATGGCCTGCTGGATGTAGCGGTAGGAATTGACGTTCTTGATCTCGCAACGCGTGCCGAGCGGCCCGCCCGGCCGGCGAACCGAGACGTTGACGTCGGCGCGCAGGTTGCCCTTTTCCATGTCGCCGTCGCAACTGCCCAGATAGATCAGGATGGCGCGCACCTTCTTGACATAGGCGGCCGCCTCCTCCGAAGAGCGCATGTCGGGATGGGAGACGATCTCCATCAGGGCCGTGCCGGCGCGGTTGAGATCGACCAGGGTGGCGTTCGGATCCAGATCGTGGATCGACTTGCCGGCGTCCTGTTCCAGATGCAGGCGCTCGATGCGAACGGTGAAGGCCGAGCCGTCGTCGCGTTCAACCTCTATCTCGCCCTCGCCGACGATGGGGTCCTTGTACTGGCTGATCTGATAGCCCTGCGGCAGGTCGGGATAGAAATAGTTCTTGCGGTCGAAGCGCGACCACAGGTTGATCTTGGCCTTGAGGCCCAGGCCCGTGCGCACCGCCTGCTCCACGCAATGGCGGTTGATTACCGGCAGCATGCCGGGCATGGCGGCGTCGACCATGCCGACCTGCTCGTTGGGACCGGCGCCGAACCCTACCGCCGCGCCCGAGAACAGCTTGGCCTTGGAGGCGACCTGGGCGTGGATCTCCAGGCCCAGGATGATTTCCCACTCGCCCGTGGCGCCGTCGATCAACTGTGACTTGGCTTCACGCATGGCCCAGGTCATACACCAGGGGCGCGCGCTGGCGCTGGACAAATCGACGAAATTCGTCCCCATTCCCGCCGGGGCGATCATCAGAAGGACTTTTCATGCGTTCGATCCTCGCCGGCTTGGCCGGCCTTTCCGTCAGTTTCGCCGCGACCGCCGGCGTCATGGCCCAGACCGCGCCAGCGCCCACGGCCGCCGCGCCCGCGACCGCCGCCGCCGCCAAGGCGTCGGTGGAGACCACCACCATCGGCGATCTGATGGCCGATCCGACCACCATGGCCGTGCTGCAGAAAGATCTCCCGGAGGTCCTTTCCGACCCGCGAATCGAGCAGGCCAAGGGCATGACCCTCAAGGAGATCCAGCCCTATTCCGAAGGCAAGCTGGACGACGCCAAACTGGCCGCCGTCCAGAAGGATCTCGACGCGGCCAGCAAGCCGTAGCTCACTATCGGAGCGCGGGCGTCCCGCCCGCGTCTTCGTTCTCTCCGTTTTCGCGGGCGAGACGCCCGCGCTCCGACTTACCACCAGCGCTCCGGCTTGGCGCGGAAGGCGGCCGCCTTTTCCAGGACGGCGGCGATGGAGAACATGGTTGCCTCGTCGAGGGCGCGGCCGATCACCTGCAGGCCGAGCGGCAGGCCCCCCGCGTCCAGGCCGCCGGGGACGCTCATGGCCGGGAGGCCGGCCAGGTTGACCGTCACGGTGAAGATGTCGTTCAGATACATGGCGACGGGGTCGGCGGCCTTGTCGCCGAGGCCAAAGGCGGCCGACGGCGCGGTCGGCGTGAGCAGAGCGTCCGCCTTTTCGAACGCGGCGGTGAAGTCGTCGGCGATGCGGCGGCGCACCTTCAGGGCCTTGAGGTAGTAGGCGTCGTAGTAGCCGGCCGACAGGACATAGGTTCCGATCAGCACCCGCCGCTTGACCTCCTCGCCGAAGCCGGCGGCGCGGGTGAGTTCGTAGGTATCGTTGAGGTTCGACCCCTCGATGCGCGCGCCATAGCGCATGCCGTCGTAGCGGGCCAGATTGGAAGATGCCTCGGCCGGAGCAATGATGTAATAGGCCGGCAGGGCGTATTTCGTATGCGGCAGGCTGACATCGACGATCTCGCAGCCGGCCTCCTTCAGCCAGGCGATCCCTTGCGCCCACAACGCCTCGATCTCCGGCGGCATGTCATCGACGCGGTATTCACGCGGCACGCCGATGCGCAGACCCTTGATCGACTTGCCGGCGAAACTGGCGAAATCGGGCACGTCGGCCGCCAGGCTGGTGGAGTCTTTCGGATCGTGGCCGCTCATGGACCTCAGCAGGATGGCGGCGTCCTCGACCGTCTTGGCCAGCGGACCGGCCTGATCGAGAGAGGAGGCGAAGGCGACCACCCCCCAGCGCGAGCAGCGGCCGTAGGTGGGCTTGACCCCCACCGTGCCGGTGAGCGAGGCGGGCTGGCGGATCGAGCCGCCGGTGTCGGTGGCCGTCGCGCCGAGCGCCAGATCGGCGGCCACCGCCGTCGCCGAGCCGCCCGACGAGCCGCCGGGGCTGAGCGGCTTGTTGGAGGCGCGCGAGCGCCACGGGTTGATCACCGGCCCGAAGGCGCTGGTCTCGTTGGACGAGCCCATGGCGAACTCGTCCATGTTGAGCTTGCCCAGCATCACCGCCCCGTCGCGCCACAGGTTGGCGGTGACGGTGGATTCATAAGGCGGCTTGAACTCGCCCAGGATGCGCGAGCCGGCGGTGGCGCGCACGCCCTTGGTGCAGAAGAGGTCCTTGATCCCCAGCGGCGCGCCCTCCAGCGGCCCGGCCTCGCCGCGCGCGATGCGTTCGTCGGCGGCCCGCGCCATGGCCAGGGCCTGATCGGGGGTTTCCAGCACGAAGGCGTTCAAGGCCCGCGCCGCTTCGATGGCGGCCAGATGGGCGGCGGTGATCTCCACCGAGGAGAAGGCCCCGGCGCGCAGGCCGTCGAGCGCCTGTTTGAGCGTGAGGGCCGTCAGATCGCTCATTCGACGACTTTCGGGACCACGAAGAAGCCGTTGCGTGTCTTGGGCGCGTTGGCGAGCACGGCGGCCGCGTCGCCGCCCTCCGTCACCACGTCCTCGCGCATGGGCAAGGCGAGGGCCACCGCCGAGGTCATCGGCTCGACCCCGTCGGTATCGACCTCGTTCAACTGCTCGATCCATCGCAGAATCCCGGAAAGCTCGCCGGCCAGGGCGGCCAAGCGGTTGTCTGGTTCGCGGATGTGGGCGAGGCGCGCGACCTTGCGCACGGTCTCGGCGTCGATGGGCATGGGATTTCCTGAATGGCTGGACGTGTGGGGTTAAGCGCAGGGTCCGCCATTTGACAAGCGCCCAAAACCCTTCTCCCCTTGCGGGAGAAGGAACCGGCCGTGCCTGTCATCGACCTTCTCGATCTGCCCGCCGCCTTGGGGGCGAACATCCCTCTCATCGGCCTCGATCTGGGCGAGAAGACCATCGGCGTGGCCGTGTCGGACACCTCGCGCACCATCGCTTCGCCCCTCGACCTCATCCGCAAGACCCGGTTCACGAACGACGTGAACGCGCTGTTCGAGCTGATGGAGAGCCGTGGCGCGGCCGGGATCGTCATCGGCCTGCCGGTGAATATGGACGGGTCCGAAGGACCGCGCTGCCAGTCCTCGCGGGCCTTCGCGCGCAATCTGCTGCGCTTGCGCGACATCCCCATCGCCTTCTGGGACGAGCGGCTGTCGAGCGCCGCGGTCAACCGCGTCCTCATCGGCGAGGGCGACGTGACGCGGGCGCGGCGCGCCGACTTGGTGGACAAGCTGGCCGCCGCCTGGATCCTGCAAGGCGCCCTCGATCGGTTGCGCCAAGCCTGAGCGCAACGTATGAAACCCCTTTAATGACCACGATCGCCCCCGGCATCGACGAGGTCCGCGCGCGGACCCACCCTTTCCCACACCGTCATTTCCTTTCCGCCGCCGATCTCGATCCCGTCCAGGTGGGCGAACTGCTCGATCTGGCCGACGGGTTCGTCGCCCTCAATCGCCAGATGAACAAGAAGGCGGACCTGCTCAAGGGCCGCACCTTGATCACCCTGTTCTTCGAGGCCTCCACGCGCACTCAGAGCTCCTTCGAACTGGCTGGCAAGCGGCTGGGGGCCGACGTGGTCAACATGAGCCCGCGCGCCTCGTCGATCGCCAAGGGCGAGACCCTGATCGACACCGCCGTCACCCTCAACGCCATGCAGCCCGACATTCTGGTCATCCGCCACGGCGCGTCCGGCGCCGCCTCGCTGCTCTCCCAGAAGGTGAGCTGCAGCGTGATCAACGCCGGGGACGGCCAGCACGAGCATCCCACCCAGGCCCTGCTGGACGCCCTCTCCATGCGCCGCGCCTTCGGCCACGTGGACGGGCTGACGGTGGCCATCTGCGGCGACGTGCTGCACAGCCGCGTCGCCCGCTCCAACGTCGCCCTGCTGAGCTTGATGGGCGCGCGGGTGCGGGTGGTCGGCCCACCGACCCTGATGCCCGTCGACGTGGCCCGCTGGGGCGTCGAGGTCCATCACGACCTGAAAAGCGGCATCGCCGGGGCCGACGTGGTGATGATGCTGCGCCTGCAGCTTGAGCGGATGCAGGGGGCGCTGGTCCCGTCCATGCGCGAATACTTCCGCTTGTGGGGTCTGGACCGGGAGAAGCTCAGCCACGCGGCGCCCGGCGTTCGGGTGATGCATCCGGGGCCGATGAACCGGGGCGTCGAGATCGACTCCGACGTCGCCGACGATCTCGCCATCAGCCTGATCCAGGACCAGGTGGAGATGGGCGTCGCGGTGCGCATGGCCGTCCTCACCTCCCTGGCGGCAAGATTGGACAACCGATGAGACCTTCTCGGAGCGCGGGCGTCCCGCCCGCGTCTTTCGCCGCGCCGTGCCCGGCATCCAAAAGAAAAGCCGCGGGCGAGACGCCCGCGCTCCGGCGGGGAACGCTCGCCGATGACTAGTCAGTCCATCGCTTTCGTCAATGCGCGCCTGGTCGATCCAGAGAGCGGCTACGATGGGCCGGGCGCGCTGATCGTGAAGGGCGGAATGATCGGCGAGGTGACCCACGCACCGGGCTTCGCGGATCTGTCGGCCGACATCCGGGTGGTGGACGCCGCCGGCGCCCTGCTCTGCCCCGGTCTGATCGACCTGCGGGTCAAGACCGGCGAGCCGGGCTCCGAGCCCAAGGAGACGCTCAAGTCGGCGGCGCGGGCGGCGGCGGCCGGGGGGGTCACCTCGATCGTCGTCCAACCCGACACCGACCCGCCGATCGACGATCCGGCCGTGGCCGACTTCATCGCGCGCCGGGCGCGCGATATCGGCCTCATCCACGTCTATCCGGCCGGCGCGGCGACCAAGGGCCTGGCCGGTCAGGGCATGGCCGAGATCGGCCTGCTGCGCGAGGCCGGCTGCGTCTATGTCACCGACGTCGACCGGGCCATCGTCGATTCGCGGGTCATGCGCCGCCTCATGGCCTACGCCGGAAGCCTCGGCGTCCTGGTCGCGCACCGACCGGCCGATCCGTGGCTCGCCGCCGGCGCATCGGCCACCGAGAGCGAATTTTCCGGCCGCCTGGGCCTGGCCTCCCAGCCGGTGGCGGCCGAGACCATCATGCTGGAGCGGGACATCGCCCTGGTCGAACTGACCGGCGCGCGCCTGATGGTCGATCAGATCAGCGCCGCCGCGCCCCTGGCGGCCCTCGCCCGCGCCAAGGCCAAGGGCCTGCCGATCCTCACCACCTGCGGGGTCAACCACCTGTCGTTCAACGAACTGGACATCGGCGACTACCGTACCTTCTGCAAGCTCGTCCCGCCCCTGCGCGGCGAGGACGACCGCCTCGCCCTGATCGACGCCCTGGCGAGCGGTCTGGTCGACATCGTCGTCTCGGCCCACGACCCGGCCCCGCCCGAAGACAAGCGCCTGCCCTTCGACGAAGCCGCCCCCGGCGCCGTCGGCCTCGAGACCCTGCTACCGGCCCTGCTCACCCTCCACCACGAAGGCCGCGTTCCCCTCGCCCGCCTCATCCACGCCGTCACCCTCGCGCCGGCCCAGGCCATCGGCCTTGCCGCCGGGCGCCTCGCCGTCGGCGCGCCCGCCGACCTCGTCCTCTGCGACATCGCCGCCCCCCGCCTGATCGACGCCGCCGCCTTGGTCTCCAAATCCAAGAACTCGCCGTTCGACGGGCGCCGGCTGCAGGGGGCGGTGCTGATGACGCTGGTGGATGGGCGGGTGGTTTACGAGGCGGGGTGAGGTCGTTCAACCTTCGCCCTGGATGGCGCCTGGTAGCTTGTGGGCAGGTTTTTGGCAGGTTTTGGCAGGTCTTTGGCATTCGGACGGCTGATCGCGGGCAGGCCGCCGGCCGCCCTTAGGCATTCGCGGATCGGCCGTCTTCAATCTCTTCTTCGTCTGCTTCTTGTTGATATAATTGGGTTAATTCTTCTTCATAGTAATGTTCCATCACCCGTTCGCGCGCTCGCCACGACGCCAACTCGCCGGTCATCCGGCGCGCTTCGAGGAGCGTCAGGCGCGCTTCCTTGACCCCGGCCGGCGTACCCAGATCTTCGCTGGCTTTTGCAATTCGCAGCAGGGAGATGATCACCGCCTGGGCGCCCGCATCGGCCAGCCGCGCCTGGTCGGCGCGCAGTTCGGCGATCCGCTCGGCCACCTCGGGCGTATGCGCCAGCCGGCAGGCGTGGCCCCGCCCCGGCGCGAAGCCGGCATCCTCATAGGCGTCGTCCAGCCGCGCGCCCCTAGCGCGAGCCTGGGCGAAGGCTTCGTGGCGATGATTTTGCAAAATCGGCATGAGGATGTGTCAAACCATGAGGCGGGCGCCGTTGAAGACGGCGACGGTAACTTGCATATTGCAATTATCGACCGTGATGTCAAGCCGGATTCTCGCGCGATAGCGCCGAAGTCATGGAAATGGGTGGAGACTTCGCGGTAGACCTGATCGACTGATCGAAGGAGAGAACGCCATGGCCAGGGCGCGGCGGACGGGCGCGGTGCAGCGGGTCGAACACGCCTCGACTCTCACGCCCGAGGTGTTGAAGGCCCTTGCCTCCCAACTCGCCGCTTCGCGGACCAGCTCAGCGGTGGACGCGGCGCAGGAGGTCATGTTCGACGCCTGGGAGTGCGACGATCCCCGGCGGCGGGTGGCCCTGGCGCGCAAGGCGCTGAAGCTGTCGCCGCAATGCGCGGACGCCTACGTACTGCTGGCGCGGGAGACGGCGAAGACCACGGACGAGGCGATCGATCTCTACGTCAAGGGCGTGGCGGCCGGCGAGCGGGCGCTCGGCAAGGCCGCCTTCAAGGAAGATGTCGGCATGTTCTGGGGCTTGATCGAGACGCGCCCCTATATGCGCGCCCGCCAGGGGCTGGCCCTGGCGCAATGGGCGAGCGGCCGCCGCGACGAGGCCGCCGCGGGCGCCGAGGACATGCTTCGCCTCAATCCCAATGACAACCAGGGCATCCGCTACCTGCTCATCGACTGGCTGCTCCAGCTCGGCCGCGACGACGACGCCGCCAGCCTGTTCAAGCGCTACAAGGACGACGGCGGCGCCGAGTGGCTGTGGCCGGCCGCCCTCGCCTCGTTCCGCGCCAAGGGCGACGGCGCCGCTTCGCGCGCCTCCCTCAAGCGCGCCCTCGCCGCCAACGCCTTCGTCCCCGCCTATCTGCTCGGACGAAAGAAAATCCCCCGCCGCATGCCGGACTTCGTCACCATGGGCGGGATCGACGAGGCGGTTTCCCACGCCGAGCAGGCGAGACCGACCTGGGCCGGCACACCGGGCGCGCTGGAGTGGCTCGTTGAGCGAACGGCCGCGCGAGCGCCGGCAACACGGCGACGAGCGAAAGAGGGCCGGTAGCGCTCGGGGCGAGCGAGTACGGAGACGGCGCCATCGACCCATTCTCCGTCGCGCGACCGGGGGCGGATCGACAGCGCCCTTTTTTCCCGGAGCGCGGGCTTCCAGCCCGCTCCTATTCACATCCCATGCGTTCCCGGAAGCCGAAGGTAGATTCGCCGCGTCACTGATTTCACCGACAGCTAATCTTATTCCATCACTGGTAAAGAAGCGGGCGAGACGCCCGCGCTCCGAAGGAGAGTTGTGTTCGCCGACTTTCTCGGAAAATCAGAAACATGGACACGAATTCCTGCCGCTGTCCTCCCGCGCTACAGGAAACCTGGCAACAGGATCGCCGCCATGTTCCCGTCACTCGAGACCAGGCAGAGGTCCGTTCCGACGAAACGATAACATGATCCATCAACCGCCATCGGCGGGTTCGTCACTGACGCGAGCCAACCGGAAACGCCAAGGTTTGGCTCCCAATTCTGAAGCGCTTGGATCACATGCTTCATGTGCATGAAGTTCCAGGTTGATGATCCGTCTCCCGAGAGCATGGAACCTATGACGACCTTCCCATCCGCGCTCGCGATGGAGTTGATCGCGCGCCTCGCCAGCTTGGAGCGATCGGTCGAGGGAAGCTCCGTTACAAGCGCGGTCACGCCTTTTTTGAGGGTCATGTAGCCGGTTGCGGCGCGAAATTCGGCGACGCGGTTTTCAAGTCGCCCGTCGTCAAAACTCTTGTGATCCCCGAGCATGATCGCGACGCCGTGGTCTCGGCTGAACATGACGAACAGAAGTTCATCGGCACGGCGCGGAGCATCCCAAAGGTGAAGATGATGCACGCCCCAGGCGTTCAAGGCGAAGTCCTTGGCGTCCCAAAGAGTTTTGCGCCGGCCTGCATCCGCCGGTTTGAAGCCCTCCCGCGGCGCTCGCTCGGACAACAACGGAGTGAGGTTATCGCCGCGCCTGATTCGGTGCGCGAGATCGTAGACAGTGCGCTCCTGGCGACGGGTCAAGCCATCCCAGAAACCTGGCGCGAATTCGAAAGTCCTCGGGCGCTGGGGAACGAGGCGGCGCGCCCAGTTGGTAAACTTCATGATCATGCCCGGCAACCGCAGGGCGTCCAGTTCCGCACGGGCCACCGGCGTTTCGGGGGTGCACGGGACCGAGGCCACCATCCACTTTCGAAAAGCCTCAACCCGAGGCGGCAGATCGCCGCTGTAAAAGTCAGCTTGGACTGTCACCTTGTTCATGCTCGCGCTTGGGAATGCGTTGGGCCTGGAATTGGAGACAGGCGGCTTTATATCTCTGGCAATTTGACGGTCTGCGGCTCCGCGCGGGGCCAGATTTGGCATAAAGTTTCACCGAGTATTCTGCCTCGCTTGCGAATCGCTGATTCATCCCACACGGTTCTGCCGTCGAAGTAGCGATTCAGCCTCATGACCGAATGGCGGTACTCCTCGCATTTGAGACCAAAGGATCCATTGCTCGCGGCGGGGTTTAGATATTGATTTAGCAACGTCAGGTTGCCTAACGAGTTGAGAGTGATATTCCGCGCGCGTATAGCCTCAGCCAAGTCTTCTTGCCCGCCGGGGAGCATGTACGGATAGGACGCATGGAACGGTTGGATTGTCTCACCGTTCAGAGACCAATGGGTCGCCCAGGTTCGGGGCATGATATGCTCGATTTGGAGGTTTGGCTGAATCTCACTATCCTCGCTCTTCTTGCCGCGCAGCGATAGCTCAAGACTTTCGAGAATAATCCTCATCGCCGGCACCCTCAGCCTGTCATAGATCGGTGCAGTGACCGCCTGCTCGATCACTTGCGCGTCGGTCGGCCAGACGCGAGTTGTTCCGCCGCCGGCATGCAGCTTCGCGAGCAGGGCGGTATAGACCATGGCTCCCTCACGGCCGCTGAGGGCGCCAACCACCTCCACGAAGAGCTTGTTGTATTCCTTGGTTTCCTCACCAGTGAACGCACGCCGGATGATGAATGACCGAATTGCGCCAAGGCAGTCCGCCAGTTGGGACACCTCCAGCTTCGCTTCGAGTTCGAGGAATAGCACCAGCGGAATGGCGGTGGACACATCGAAATCCTGTAGGACTCTGCCGATTTCGCTACTTTTGGCGCCGACGAAGCTGGCTTCCAGCTTCTGGAAAGCAGTCGCGTACCGGGTAAAATCCGAAAGCTCCGCACGAACAGACGGATAGGGAGAAGGGCTGGAGGCAATCCACCGACGATAATCCTCGTTCACTCTGCGCGTGTCGATCAACAGGCCGGTCTTTACCGTCAGGAAATGACGAAGCGCCAAATCGAGCCGTGTGTAGGTTCGCCCCCCACGCTTGACTTCTGTACTCCAAAACGCGGTTTCGAAGGCGCCCCAAAAATCTGCGAACAGCGCGTCGCGATCTTCCTGTTCTTTCTCGGCGCGCATGAAAATCAGGCTGCGCAGCAGATCGGACTGAGAGAGCGGCGTTCCCTGCGAGTTCAGTGAGTAAAAAATCTCTTGGCTGTCATCGCCATCCGACAGCGCGATTTCCACAACGCAAAAATCCTGCTGGATCGCTTGGAGAAACGAGAAAGCGCAATCCTCGTCGCTCCTAATGCTCGCGGTGGACTCCAGACGCACCCATTTCTCAATCTGAGCGTAGAAATAGAAATATGCTTCCACCAGCGAGCTGCGCGGTTCCGGCCTCCGTTTATACTTGAGTCTGACAAGTGGGTATGCCTTCTCCACTCCATCCTTGGAGCCTGCCGATATGATCGTCGCGAAGACCTCGCGATTGAGCTGGGTCGGCCAGAGTTTGAAAACCTCCTCCTCGGGCTTCTCCATCACATCAGCGTCAGGGTTTTCGATGTAGCGGTTAGCCTTGCGCTCCAACGAGATCCAGTCCCGAGATTTAGTGAAATCTCGAAAGGCACAAAGAAGCAATTGAATCGTGGTCAGACGCTGTTGTCCATCGATCACCAGCAGGCGCGTCACCTCGCGCGCGGATGTTGGCTTCACGCCCTCGACGATGAGTGCACCGAGGTAGTGCGGATTCGACTTCTCTTTTTTCAGGCGAAGCGCGGCCTTCTCAACGATGTCTTCCCATAACGTACTCCACTGCGGGTTCTCGCCCCACACGTAGTGGCGTTGAAACATCGGGATGACATAACGAGACTGTGAATTAAACAATCCGTCGATCGACCGTGGATTCGCCTGCATCAGCCGCCGCTCCCCTTCACCTCACACTACGAGGGGTTCGGCAGAATGGGAAGCTGCCGATCGGACGCGCCGCGCAGAAATGGCAGCCGCCATTCAACGCGCGTTGCAGCGGGCGGCGGGGCGGATCGAACCGCCGGTGAGCGCGGCTCCTAGGTCCCGGCTGATCCGCGCTGGCGCGCGGCTTTCCGGGATGACGGCGGTGGGGGATGAAGCGCGGCGATGGCGACTTGCGACCGGATTACCCGCAATACAAAAGCTATTGCTTAACTATCCGCCGCCTGATACCAAAGCATATGCTTAACCATTTCGCCGATCTGGACCGTCTGTTCCACGCCCTGGGCGACCCGGCGCGGCGGGGGATGGTGGAGCGGCTTAGCCGGGGGCCGGCGGCGGTGAGCGAGCTGGCGGCGCCGCTGGCCATGTCGCTGCCGGCGGTCATGCAGCATCTGGGGGTGCTGGAGGCGGCGGGGCTGGTGCGCTCGAGGAAGACCGGACGGGTGCGGACCTGCGCCATCGAACCGGCCGCGCTCAGCGCCGCCGAGCAGTGGATCAACGCGCGGCGGATCGAGTGGGAGGGCCGGCTCGACCGGCTGGACGACTATCTGAAAACTCTGGAGAAAGAAGGAGATGAGGATGACTGATAAGGCGCGGACGCAAGAGCCGGAGCAACCGGCGCCGCTGAGGATTTCCCGGATCTTCCACGCCCCGCGCGAGACCGTGTTCGAGGCCTGGAGTTCCGCCGAGCATGTCAGGCGCTGGTTCAGTCCGGCGACCTACACCACGCCGGACGTCAAGGTGGAGATGCGGGTCGGCGGCGCCTTCGAGGTGTGCATGCGCTCACCCGCCGGCGAGGAGCACTGGACCCGCGGCGCCTTCGTCGAGGTCACGCCGCATACCCGCCTGGTGATCGACATGACCGCCGTCGATGCAGCCGGGGCGGCGCTGTTTCGCGCCTGGACCGAGGTCGAATTTTCCGACGCGCTTGGCGGAACACGGATGGAGGTGACGCAGACCTACACCTTCGCCGATCCGGCGATCGCCGCGCCGATGGTCGCCGGCGCGCCAGAGGGATGGCGCACCACCCTGGACAAGCTGGAGACGGAAGTGGCGCGGATGCGCGGCGCGGAGGAGACGGCGGGCCGGAACGTCGGTGAGCGTCGCCCCTAGGTTCTGTTGACAAAATATTTGAGCGCCAGATTTCAAGTCGCCGCGCCTCAAGATTGTCGCCGCTTGCGAGCGCCGGGGCTACGCAAATCGGCAACACGAACTCGACGCGAAGAGGCGTCGAGATCATGTCGCCATTTGCGCCGCGGACGAGCGCTTCGCGGCCATCACCCTTCCCGCATTCTCCGCGACGCCCTAGACTGCGGGTATGCTCGCCGCCCTCTCCCCCACCGTCCTGCTGATCGCGAGCGCCGTCGGCGGCTATCTGCTGGGGTCGATCCCCTTCGGGGTGATCGCCACGCGGATGGGCGGGGCGGGGGATATCCGCCAGGTGGGATCGGGGAATATCGGGGCGACCAATGTGCTGCGCACGGGGCGGCGGGATCTGGCGGCGATCACCCTGATCGGCGACCTCGCCAAGGGCGCGGTGGCCGTGCTGCTGGCCGGCGCGTTCGTCTCGCCGATAGCGGCGGCGGTGGCGGGGGGCGCGGCGTTCCTGGGCCATCTGTTTCCGGTGTGGCTGAAGTTTCGCGGCGGCAAGGGGCTGGCGACCGCCGCCGGCGTGGTGTTCGCCATCGCTTGGCCGGTGGGGATAGCCTCGGCCCTGACCTGGCTGGTCGTGGCGGTGGTGTTCCGAATCTCGTCCCTGGCGGCGCTGGCGGCGGCGGCCCTCGCGCCGCTCTATCTGCTGTTCCTGTTTCACTGGTCGAGCGAGCCGCGCCTGTGGCTCATCGTCGGCATGGCCGTGGCGATCTTCATCCGCCATCACGAAAATATCCGCCGTTTGCTGGCGGGGAGCGAGCCGCGCATCGGGGCCGGCAAGGCCTCGCCGCCTCCGTGAAGCCGCGCGACCTCACCGACCGCGAGCGGATCGACTGGCTGCGCCTGGCGCGGGCCGAGTCGGTGGGGCCGGTGACCTTCGCCCATCTGATCGGGCGCTACGGCTCGCCGTCGGCGGCGCTGGACGCCCTGCCGGCCCTGGCCCGGCGCGGCGGCCGGGCCGCATCGCCGGAGGTTCCCCTCGTGGCGAAGGCGCAGGGCGAACTGGCGGCGGGCGCGGCGGCCGGCGCCAAGATGATCGCGGCCTGCGAGAGCGGCTTTCCCCGCCCGCTGGCCGCCCTCGATCCGCCGCCGCCGTTGCTCTGGGTGGTGGGCGAGGCCGCGCTGCTGGAGCGGCGGGCGGTGGCCATGGTCGGGGCGCGGATCGCCTCGGGGGCGGGGCGGCGGTTCGCCCGCGCCCTGGCCGGCGCGCTGGGTGAAGCGGGCTATGTGGTGGTCTCGGGCATGGCGCGAGGGATCGACGCGGCGGCCCATGAAGGCGCCCTGGCGTTCGGCACGGTCGCGGTCCTGGCCGGGGGCGTGGACGACATCTATCCGCCGGACAACGCCGGCCTATACGCATCGCTGAAGGCCAAGGGATGCCTGATTTCCGAACGCGCCATGGGCCATGCGGCGCGGGCGGCCGATTTTCCCCGCCGCAACCGGATCATTTCGGGCGCGTCGCTGGGTGTGGTGGTGGTCGAGGCGGAGCTGAGGTCCGGCTCGCTGATCACCGCGCGGCTGGCCGGCGAGCAGGGCCGCGAGGTGTTCGCCGTGCCCGGATCGCCGCTCGATCCCAGGGCGCGCGGCTGCAACGACCTCATCCGCCAGGGCGCGACGCTGGTGGAGAGCGCCGAAGACGTGGTGCGCGTGCTCGACGCCCAGCCGAGTGTCATGGACCGCGAGGCGCCCAGCTACGATCTCTTTTCGGAAGTTGACGACCCAGAGACGGCCGGATTGCGGGCGGTGGTCGAGGATCTCCTCTCGCCCACCCCCACGCCCATCGACGAACTGGCCCGCGCCGCGGACGCGCCGACCTCGGCGGTGCTGGCGGCGCTGACGGAGCTGGCGCTGGCGGGGCGGGCGGAGCTGCTGGCGGGAGGGCTGGCGGTGAGGGGGTAGGAGGGCCGCTCCCAAGACCGGAGCGCGGGCGTCCCGCCCGCTTCTTCCGCCGGATCGGAGGGTTTGACCCAAAAAGAGCGGGCGGGACGCCCGCGCTCCGGGGTCCGTTGACAGGGCGAAGGCGCGCCCCCACTTTCCGCGCCCCGCAAGTGCTGGCGCAAAATACCCCTTATGAACGTCGTCGTTGTCGAGAGTCCGGCCAAGGCCAAGACCATCAATCGCTATCTGGGCCCCGGCTATACGGTGCTGGCCTCCTTTGGCCACGTGCGGGACCTGCCGTCGAAGGACGGTTCGGTGAAGCCGGACGACGATTTCGCCATGACCTGGGAGGTGGACGGCAAGTCGGCCAAGCGGCTTTCCGACATCGCCGCCGCCCTGAAGGGGGCCGACCGGCTGATTCTGGCCACCGACCCCGACCGCGAGGGCGAGGCGATCAGCTGGCACGTGCTGGAGGACCTGAATCGGCGCAAGGCGGTCAAGGGCGCGGCCGTGCAGCGGGTGGTGTTCAACGCGATCACCAAGTCGGCGGTGACCGAAGCGATGAAGCATCCGCGCGACATCGACATGGAGCTGGTCAACGCCTATCTGGCCCGCCGCGCCCTGGACTATCTGGTGGGGTTCACCCTCTCGCCGGTCCTGTGGCGCAAGCTGCCGGGGGCGCGCTCGGCCGGCCGCGTGCAGTCGGTGGCCCTGCGCCTGATCGTCGATCGCGAGATCGAGATCGAGGCGTTCAGGACGCGGGAGTACTGGAGCGTGGAGGCCGATGTCGCGGCGCCGGGCGATCCGTTCGTCGCCCGCCTGGTCAAGCACGAGGGGGCGCGGCTCGCCAAGTTCGATCTGGCCGACCAGACGGCGGCCCACGCCGCGCGGGCGGCGGTGCAGGGCGCGGCGCTCACCGTCACGGCGGTGGAGAAGAAGCCGGCTCGGCGCAGCCCGCCGCCGCCCTTCACCACCTCGACCCTGCAGCAGGAGGCGTCGCGCAAGCTCGGCTTCTCGGCCGATCGCACCATGAAGGCGGCCCAGCGGCTCTACGAGGGGGTCGACATCGGCGGCGAGACGGTGGGCCTCATCACCTATATGCGCACCGACGGGGTGCAGTCGGCGCCCGAGGCGCTGGCCGAGGCGCGCGCGGTGATCGCCGGCCTCTATGGCCGCGACTACGTCCCCGAGAGCCCCCGCCACTACAAGGTCAAGGCCAAGAACGCCCAGGAAGCGCACGAGGCGATCCGGCCGACCAGCGCCGAGCGCAACCCCGGCCGGCTGCGGTTGGAAAGCGACATGGGTCGCCTCTACGAACTGATCTGGAAGCGGATGATCGCCTCGCAGATGGAATCGGCCCGCATCGAGCGGACGACCATCGACCTGGACAGCGCCGACGGGAAGACTGGCCTGCGCGCCACCGGCCAGGTGGTGCTGTTTCCCGGCTATCTGGCCGTCTACGAGGAAGGCCGCGATGACGAGAGCGACGAGGATGGCGGGCGCCTGCCCCAGGTCGCCCAGGGCGCGGTCGCGCGGGTGATCGCGGCGCGGGCCGACCAGCATTTCACCGAGCCGCCGCCGCGCTATTCGGAGGCCTCCCTGGTCAAGAAGATGGAGGAGCTGGGCATCGGCCGGCCCTCGACCTACGCCTCCATCCTCACCGTGCTGCGCGACCGCGCCTATGTGAAGATGGAGAAGAACCGCTTCGTCCCCGAGGACGCGGGTCGACTGGTCACCGCCTTCCTCGAACGGTTCTTCGCCCGCTACGTGGAGTACGACTTCACCGCCGACCTGGAAGAGCGCCTCGATCTTGTGTCGGCCGGCGAACTCGACTGGAAGAGGCTGCTGCGGGACTTCTGGAAGGATTTCCACGCCGCCGTGGGCGAGATCGGCGAGATCCGGATGAGCGCGGTGCTGGAGGCGCTCGACGCGGCGCTCAGCCCGCATATCTTCCCCCCGAAGGCGGACGGGACCGACCCGCGCGGTTGCCCCACCTGCGGGACGGGGCGCCTCTCCCTCAAGGCCGGCCGCTACGGCGCCTTCATCGGCTGTTCGAACTACCCGGAATGCCGTTTCACCCGCCCGATCGCCGGCTCGCAAGGCGACGACGCGAGCGAAAATGGCGACCGCGACCTGGGCGTCGATCCGGCCACCGGCCACACCATCTGGCTCAAGAGCGGGCGGTTCGGCCCTTACGTCGAGGAGGCGGCGGCGACGCCCAAGCGCGCCAGCCTGCCCAAGGACTGGCCTGCCCCCGCCATCGACCTCGACAAGGCGCTGCGGCTTCTGCGCCTGCCGCGTGAAGTCGGCCCCCATCCCGAGGACGGGGCGATGATCGTGGCCGGGATCGGCCGCTACGGGCCCTACGTCCAGCACGGCGGGACCTACGCCAACCTGACCTCGGCCGACGAGGTGTTCGAGGTCGGCCTCAACCGCGCCGTGGCCGCCCTGGCCGAGAAGCGGGCGGGTGGCCGGGGGATGCGCGGCGCGGCCACCGCCCTGAAGGACCTGGGCGCCCACCCCTCGACCGGCAAGCCGGTGCGCGTCCTGGCGGGGCGCTATGGGCCTTATGTCAAGCACGAGGCGACCAATGCGAATGTGCCCAAGGGGGCCGACCCGGCCGCGCTGACCATGGAGGAGGCGCTGGCGCTGCTGGCGGCGCGGGCGGGGAAGGGGTCGGGGAAGAGACCGGGCGCGCGCAAGGCGGCCAAGGCAAAAGAGCCGACGCCGAAGAAGATCACTAAAAAGAAGACTGCATGAGGGTCCGGCTTGGCGAGACGCGGCCGGCTATGCGACCTTCTCCCCTTGCGGGAGAAGGTGGCGCGAAGCGCCGGATGAGGGGTCACGCCGGCCCCACCGCGCATGGCCCCGCCACAAGGACAGGCCGTGGAAAACCCCTCATCCGTCGGCTTCGCCGCCACCTTCTCCCGCCGCCGACGGAGAAGGAAACCAGCCGTTGAAACCCCGCAAACCTAGACCCACCCCCCTTCCCCCCGTGGGCGTGGCGGATGTGGTGGAGCGGGACGGGGATGGAGACCTCTATGTGCGGCTGACCAAGGCCGGGGAGGACGCGCCGGCGGTGCGGCTGGCGCCGGGGCGCGGCGAGGCGGCGGCGGGAGCGCCGGGGCTGGGCGACCGCCTTCTGGTGCGCTTCGAGGTCGGCGAGAACGGCGAGCGCGAGGCGCGCCTGATCAAGCGGCTGGGCCAGAGCGCCCACCAGGTGCTGGGGGTGGTGCGCAAGGCGGGAGTCAAGGCCCGGGGGGAGGTGCGCGTCGAGCCGGTGGATCGGCGCTCGCGGACCAGCGTGATTCTCGTCGAGGCCGAGGCGCGAAACCTTCGCGACGGCGACCTGGTGCTGGCCCAGGTGGGCGGCGCCGAGCGGCCGCATGGGCCCAGGCGCGGCAAGTTGCTGGAGATCGTCGGGCGCGAGGACGACCCGCGCGCCGCCTCCCTGATCGCCATCCACACCCACGGCATTCCGACCGGCTTCACCGACGAGGCGCTGAACGAGGCGCGGGCGGCCAAGGCCCCCACCCTCGCCGGCCGCGTCGATCTTCGCCGCCTGCCCCTGGTCACCATCGATCCGCCCGACGCCCGCGACCACGACGACGCCGTCTTCGCCCAGGCCGACGAGGACCCGAAGAACCCAGGCGGCTGGATCGTCTGGGTGGCCATCGCCGACGTGGCCGCCTTCGTTAAGCCCGGCTGCGCCCTGGACCGCGAGGCGCGGGAAAAGGGCAACAGCGTCTATTTTCCCGATCGGGTCGAACCGATGCTGCCCGAGCCCCTGTCGGCGGGCCTGTGCTCGCTGATCGAGGGGGAGGACCGAGCCTGCCTGGCGGCGCGGATGGTCATCGACGCGCGGGGGGCCAAGCGCGTGCACCGCTTCGAGCGCGCCCTGATGCGCTCGGCCGCCAAGCTCTCCTACGAACAGGCTCAGACCGCCATCGACGGGGCGCCGGACGAGGCAGCCGGTCCGCTGATGGAGGGCGTGCTGAGGCCCCTGTGGAACGCCTATGGCGCGTTGAAGGCGGCGCGGGACAGGCGTTCGCCGGTCGCCATCGAGTCGGCCGAGCGGGCGATCGAGCTCGGCGCCGACGGCAAGGTGACCTCGATCCGGCCGCGGACGACCTTCGAGGCGCACCGGCTGATCGAGGAATTCATGATCCAGGCCAATGTGTGCGCCGCCGAGACCCTGGAGCAGCGGCGAAGCCCGCTGATCTACCGGGTCCACGACACGCCCAGCGCCGAGAAGATGCAGGCCCTCACCGACTTCCTGGAGACCCTCGGCATCCCCTGGGCCAAGGGCGAGGCGCCCAGATCCGATCGTTTCAACCGGTTGCTGGCGGCGGCGCGCGGGGGGCCGCACGGCGAGATCGTCAACGAGGTGGTTCTCCGTACGCAGATGCAGGCTGTCTATTCGCCGGACAACATCGGCCATTTCGGCTTGAACCTCGCCCGCTACGCCCACTTCACCTCGCCGATCCGCCGCTACGCCGACCTGATCGTCCACCGCGCCCTGATCGGCGCCCTGGGCCTCGGCGACGACGGCCTTTCGGCCCAGGACATCGCCCGCCTGAAGGACACCGCCGAGGCCATCACCCTGGCCGAGCGCCGCGCCATGGCCGCCGAGCGCGACGCTATCGACCGCTATGTGGCGGCCTTCCTGGAGGACAGAGTCGGAGCGGATTTCGACGGCCGGATCACGGGGGTGACGCGATTTGGCCTGTTCGTGCGCCTGGCCGAAACCGGGGCCGACGGCCTCGTGCCGATCTCCAGCCTGGGCGGCGAATATTTCGTCCACGACGAGGCGACCCACGCGCTCGTCGGCGAGAAGAGCGGGGCGCGGTGGCGACTGGGACGCCCGGTCGAGGTCCGGCTTCGCGAAGCGACCCCGCTTACCGGCGGCCTGCTGCTGGAGATGCTCAGCGATCCGGAACCCCCCGACCCCAAGGCGGCGCGGCCGAGGCCGGGTGGTCGTGGACGCGGCTCTCGTCCACCGCGCGACGGAGGAAACATCGGACCGGGGGCTGGACATCGCCGCCGCGCGCGGGCCAGAAGCTGAGGCATGGATCCGCTCATCGAAGGTTATCGCCGCTTCCGCGCCCAGGCCTGGCCGGCCGACAAGGCGCGCTACGAATCGTTGTCGGCCAAGGGGCAGGCGCCGGCGGCCCTGGTGGTGGCCTGCTCGGATTCGCGGGTCGATCCGCAGACGGTGTTCGGGGCTGGGCCGGGCGAGATGTTCGTCGTCCGCAACGTGGCGGGCCTGGTTCCCCCCTATCAGCCGGACGGCGCCTATCATGGCACCAGCGCCGCCCTGGAATACGGGGTGCGGGTGCTGGGCGTCTCGCGGCTGATCATCCTGGGCCACGCCCAGTGCGGCGGGGTGAAGGCCATGGTCGAGGGGGCGCCCCCCGAGGCCCGCGACTTCATCGCCTCGTGGATGGAGATCGCCCGGCCGGCCATGGCGCCGGTCGGCGGAGGCCTGTCCAAGGCGGAGGTTCTGGCCCACTACGAAGACGAGGTGGTGCGCGTATCGCTCGCCAACTGCCTGACCTTTCCGTGGATCGCCGAGGCGGCGGCCGAGGGGCGGCTGGAGCTGGCCGGCTTTCGCTTCGGCATCGCCACCGGCGTGCTCTACCGGATGGAGGGAGAGCGGTTCGTCGCGGTGGAGTGAGGGCGGCCGCGCCGCCGGTCGCCGGGAAGGGGAGGAAGGATTTCACCCTCGTCGGCGCTCGCCGCCAGCTCGGCGGCGGTTTGGCCGGTGATCGGGTGGACCCAGGCCGGGGCGATCTGGGCCAAGGGTCCCATCACGAAGCGGCGGCGATGGGCCCTGGGATGGGGGACGGTCAGGTCGGACTCATCGACGATCCGCCGGCCATGGGCAATGAGGTCGAGATCCAGGGTGCGCGGGGCGTTGGGCCGGCCGCGCCGTCGTCCAAACCCCGCTTCGATGTCCAGCAGGGCGGCAAGGACCGCGCGAGGGGCACGGTCCGTCTCGACAATGAGGACGCCATTGAGATAGTCAGGCGCCGCGGGATCGGGCCAGGCGGCCGAGCGCCACCAGCTCGAGCGTTGAACAACGGCGAGGCCGGTGCCCGCAAAGCGCCTCACGGCCGCGTCCAGAAGCGCCTGGGAGGAGGCGTACGAGCCAGCGAGGTTCGAGCCCAGGGCGACGATCACCGCGTCGTCATATAGATTTCGATTATTCATTCTTTCAAGGGTTTACCGCCATGACCTTCTACCCCACCGACCGCCTGGCCCTGTTCATCGACGGGGCGAACCTCTATTCCGCCGCCCGCAGCCTGGGCTTCGACATGGACTACAAGAAGCTGCTGGACGAGTTCCGCAAGCGCGGCCTGCTGATCCGGGCCTATTATTACACCGCCCTGGTGGAGAACGAGGACTATTCGCCGATCCGCCCGCTGGTCGACTGGCTGGACTACAACGGCTTCACCATGGTCACCAAGTCGGCCCGGGAATTCACCGACCGCGAGGGGCGCAAGCGATGGCGCGGCGACATGGACATGGAGATCGCCGTGGACATGATGGAACTGGCCCCGCGCTGCGACCACATGGTGCTGTTCTCCGGCGACGGCGATTTTCGCCCCCTGGTCGAGGCGGTGCAGCGCCAGGGGGTGCGGGTGACCGTGGTCTCGACGGTCAAGTCCCAGCCGCCGATGGCGTCGGACGATCTGCGCCGCCAGGCCGACGCCTTCGTCGATCTGGCCGACCTCTCCGAGATCATCGGCCGGCCGGCCCGCGACCGCCTGCCGAGATTCATGCACGAGGGCGGCGCCGGCGGTGAAGCTTGACCCCGAGCCGCCGCGCGACTGCCCGCTTTGCCCCAGGCTGGTCGCCTATCGGGCCGAAAACGCGCGTGAACATCCGGACTGGTTCAACGGGCCGGCGCCGTCATTCGGCGACCCGGCGGCGCGGCTCCTGGTGGTCGGGCTCGCGCCCGGCAGGGCCGGCGCCAACCGCACCGGACGGCCGTTCACCGGCGACCACGCCGGGGTGCTGCTCTATGCGACTCTGATCAAGACCGGCTTCGCGCGCGGGACTTACGAGGCGCGCATCGACGACTCGGTGGAATTGATCGACTGCATGATCGCCAACGCGGTGCGCTGCGCGCCGCCGGGCAACAAGCCCCTGCCCGCCGAGGAGGCGACATGCCGCCCCTTCCTCGCCGCCCGCCTGGCCGCCCTCCCTCGCCTCAGGGCGATCGTCACCCTGGGCGACGTGGCGCGGCGCAACGTGTTGCGGGCGCTGGGCCTGCCGGCCTCGGCGGGAGCGGGCGGCCACGGGACGGAGACGGCGGTGGGGAGCTACCGGCTGATCAACAGCTATCACTGCTCGCGGCTGAACACCAATACGGGCCGGCTGACGGCGGCGATGTTCGAGGCGGTGTTCGAACGGGCGAGGGAGATGGTGGATAGCGCGGATTGAGCGAGCGCGAAAATGATCTCGCGCCCGGTCAGCGACGGCGCCTCACTGCCGCGCGTCGCCGTATTTGTCATCCTCGGTGATCGTCCCAACGCGACAGCCGGTGGCGGGCGTGGCGCTCATCAGCGCCGTCATGCGTTCAAACGCCGCTCGCCATTCGTCGTCATCTTTCGGGTGTTGGGCGCGGGGCCGAAGCTCGCCGACGATCTTGCCATTCTTGGTGATCAGCACAGCCTCGCCACGCTCCGCTTCCGTAAGGATTTTGGAGAAATTCTGGTTGGCGTCACGGGCGGTCATGATGCGCATCGTTCTATGGTAGGACAACTGATCGCCGCCAAGAAGACTTTTGCGTTCGCCAGCCAGGGCAATCGGGTGAACGAACCATGGCCAAACAGCTTTGGCCGAAGGCCAATAAATTTGGCCACGAACGGCACGAACCCCACGAACCCGCGCGATTTTGCAGACAGCGCTCCCGCTTCGCGCAAAAAATAGTTGGTTTGTTCGTGACGTTCGTGAAGTTCGTGTTGAACTTGGGCGTTCGCCCGATTGCCCTGGTTCTTTACCCCTTCTCCCGCATCAGCCTTCCCTGCTCCCGCTTCCAGTCTCGCTCGGCGACGACGTGGCGTTTGTCGGGGGCGGATTTGCCTTTGGCCAGGGCCAGTTCGAGTTTGGCCAGGCCCTTGTCGTTGAAATAGAGCCTGGTGGGGATGAGGGTGCGGCCGTCGCGGCGCACGGCGCCCAGCAATTTGTCGATCTGCTTGCGGCGCAGGAGCAGGCGGCGCGGGCGGCGCGGCTCGTGGTTGAAGCGGTTGGCGGGGCCGTATTCGGGGATGTAGGCGTTGACCAGACTGATCTGGCGGCCGTCGGCGGCGGCGTAGGACTCGGCGATGTTCGCCTTGCCCAGGCGCAGGGACTTGACCTCCGAGCCGGTCAGCGAGAGGCCGGCCTCGAACTTTTCCTCGAGGAAATAATCGAACCGGGCGCGCCGATTCTCGGCGATCAGCCTGGTCATGGCGGCTTCGTCATGGGATCGCGCCCGCCTCGGCCATGGCGGCGAGGATCTCGCCCTTCACCGCGTCGGCGCACGGGGCGATGGGCAGACGGGATTCCTCGGAACACAGGCCCAGATGGGCCAGGGCGAACTTGGTGGGGGCCGGCGAGGCGTCGAGGAAGAGCGCCTTGTGCAGGCGGACTAATTTATCCTGCAAGACCAAAGCCTTGTCCCACTCTTTTGACAGACAGGCGGCGAAGAAGGCGGCCACCGGGCCGGGCGCCACATTGGCGGTGACGCTGATGCAGCCGTGGCCGCCGTGAGCCATGTAGCCGAGCGCCGTGGGATCGTCGCCCGACAGCATCAGCCAATCGACCCCGCAGGTCAGGCGCTGGAGGCTGGCGCGCGCCATGTCGCCGGTGGCGTCCTTGATGCCCGCCACCCCGCGCAAGGTCGCGATCCTCGCCAGGGTGGCGCCGGAAATATCGACTGCGGCGCGGGAGGGGATGTTGTAGACCACGACCGGAAAATCCACCGCCTCGGCGATGGCGGCGTAGTGACGGAACAGGCCCTCCTGGCTGGGCCGGTTGTAATAGGGCGCCACCACCAGGGCCGCCTGGGCGCCGACCCCTTTTGCATGGCGGACCAGTTCGATGGCGCGGGAGGTGGAATTGGCCCCGGCCCCGGCGATCACCGGCACTCGGCCGGCGACGGTTTTCACGCACAGCTCGGTCACCCGCTCATGTTCGGCGTGGCTGAGGGTCGAGGCCTCGCCGGTGGTGCCCATGGGGACAAGGCCATGGACGCCGGCGGCGATCTGACGCTCGATCAGGCGCGCGAAGGCGTCCTCATCGACCGCCCCCCTCAAAAAAGGCGTGATCAGCGCGGTAAAGGCGCCCTTGAACGGCAATCGGGACATCGCGAGGGAAGAAGGCCGTGATATGGACGCGCGTCAAGGAGTGAGCTTCAACTTGAGCCCCAAGATTCGCCAGGCCCTGCCCATCGCCGCCGTGCTCGCCGCGGCGAACCTGGCCGCCGCCCAGCCCTCGCCCCCCTACGCGCCGTCAGCCCCCTATGCGCCGCCTTCCTCCTATGCGCCCGCCCCCGCCTATGCCTACCCTCGCGCCTACGCGCCGCCCTCGCCGATCGCCACGCCTCAGACGGCGTTCAGCCAGGGCCTGTCGCAGTCGGACGCCCAGGGATTGATGGCGGCTCTGAACGCCGCCAAGTCGGGAGACGGCGCGGCGATTCGCACGGCCATGTCCGGCCTCTACGATCCCCTGGCGCGCAAGATCGCCCTGTGGGCCATGGCCGACGCCGCGCCCGATTCGATGAGCCCCCTGGAGGCCGACGACGCCCGCCGCGATCTGGCCGACTGGCCGCGCCCCGACCGGCGCCAGATCGCCGCCGCCAATCGGCTGGTCGTCGCCGAGGCCGACGCGGAGTTCGAAGCCGGCTGGATCGCCCTGACCCGGCAAAACGACCCCCGCGGCGCCGACGCGCACTTCGCGCGGCTGCAGGCGATGGGCCGATCGCCCCTCACCCAGAGCCGGGCCCTCTACTGGCGTGGCCGCGCGGCCGAGGCCATGGGCGACCCGGTGGGCGCGCAGCTCTTCTATGGCCAGGCGGCGCGCTATCAGACCACCTTCTACGGCCAGCTTGCCGCGTCCAAAGGGGGGGCGGCGATCATCGCCCTGGGCCACGATCCGGAAATCACGGCGGCCGACCGGGCCCGTTTCGAGGGGCGCGAACCGGTCCGCGCCGCGCGGCTCCTGGCGCAGATCGGCGCCAAGGACACCTTCAAGACCTTCGTTTCCGCCATCTCCGAAACCCTGCCGACCGCGTCCGAAGAGGCCCTGCTGGTGGATTTCGCGCGCGGTTGGGGCGACCAGGAGCTGGCCATGCGGGTGGTGCGCAACGCCGCCAAGCGTGACTTCATCCTGCCCGAGCGCGGCTATCCGCTTCGCGCCGCCCCGACCGCCTACGACGCGCCGGAAGCCCCCTTCGTGCTCGGCATCGTGCGCCAGGAGAGCGGCTTCGATCCCATGGCTCGCTCGGGGGCCGGGGCGCGCGGCATGATGCAGCTCATGCCGGGAACGGCGCAGGTGGTGGCCAGGCGTCTGGGCATGGGCTACGGCGATCTGGACGATCCGACCTACAACATGACCCTCGGCTCGGCCTTTCTGGGCCAGTTGGTGAGCCAGTTCGACGGCTCCTATGTGATGGCGGCGGCGGCCTATAACGCCGGACCGGGGCGTCCGCCCCAGTGGGCCATGACGTGCGGCGATCCGCGCAGCGCCGCCACCGACCCGGTGAACTTCATCGAATGCATCCCGTTTGGCGAGACCCGCGACTATGTGATGCGGGTTCTGGAGGCGACCGAGGTCTATCGGGCGCGCCTCAACGGCGGCACGGCGCCCGACACCCTGGCGGCCGATCTGAAACGCGGCGGCTACGGCTACGGCTCGTTCGGCCCGGCGCCGGGCGTGGCCAGGGCGCGGTAGCCTTTCCCGGCAAGCCGCCTGCGCACGGCGAGCACTGGGCCGGTCGGCGCATCGATCATTTCACCCTCGAGGCCGAAGGCGTCGGAGAGGATACCGGCGGTGAGAGCGTCGATGGGCGTTCCCACGGCGACGAGCCGGCCCTTGGCCAGTATGGCGAGGCGGTCGCAGGATCGGACGGCCAGGGTGAGATCGTGCAGGGTCGCGAGAACGGCGGCGCCGGCGGCGGCGCGCTCGCGCAGCAGGTCCATGATCAGGAACTGGGCGTCGGGATCGAGGCCGGCGACCGCTTCGTCGGCGACGAGCAGCGGCGCGCCGGTGGCGATGAAGCGGGCGATCAGCACCCGGCCCCGTTCGCCGCCGGACATGTCGCGCACTCCGCGTTCGGCCAGATGGCTCATGCCCACCGTCGCCAGGGCATCCAGGGCCGCGCGGCGCGCTTCGGCCGGCGGCCGGTGAACGGCCCCAAGCGCGGCCACGCGCCAGGCGGGCATGTTCCAGCCAACCCGGCGCTCCTGCGGCAGATAGGCGGCCAGCGACGCCCGCTCGAGTTCGCTCAGGGCGGTCACCGGCCGGCCGGCTAGTCTGGCCTCGCCGCGCCGAAGCGGAACGAGACCCAGAGCGGCGCGCAGAAGCGTGGTCTTGCCGCTGCCGTTGGCGCCCAGGACGCCCATGACTTCGCCCGGCCGGACCTCCAGGGTGACGGCCTGAAGGACCGGCCGGCGGCCGAGATCGACCCCGACCCCGATCAGCTCCAGCGCCGCGCTCACGTCCGCCAGCTCCGGGAAGCGCGCCACGCGATGAGGGCGAAGAGCGGCGCGCCGAACAGGGCGGTGACCACCCCCAGCTTCAGCTCCTCGTCGGTGGGGATGAGCCGGGCGGCCAGATCGGCCGCGACCAGCAGGATGGCGCCGACCAGGGCGGAGGGGGCCAGCGTGCGGGCCGGATCGTCCGAGACACCGCCTCGCACCAGATGCGGCGCTGCCAGGCCGACAAAGCCGATCACGCCGGCCATGGCCACCGACGCGCCGGTCAGGAGGGCGGCGCCGGCCACGGCGGCGGCGCGCAGGCGGGCCATGGGCAGCCCCGAGAGGGCGGCGGTCTCCTCGCCGAGAGTCAGCATGGTGAGCCCCCGCCCGGCGTAGGCGACGAGCGCCGCGCCGGGGATGGCGGGGATGAGCGCGGCGCCGATGTCGCCCCAATCGCGGTTGGCCACGGAACCCAGCAGCCAGTTCAGCACCTCGTTGGTGGTGATCAATGACGGCGAGAGGTTGAACACCAGGGCGGTCAGGGCGCCGCCCATGGCCGACAGGGCGACGCCGAACAGGATCAGGGTCTCCGGCTGGCGAAACCGCGCCGCCAGGAAAACCACCAGGGCGCCGGCGAGAAGCGCGCCGGCCAGGGCCGCCAGTTCGATGGCCCCGGGGATGGCGAGGGCCAGGCCGCCGGCGATCACCCCCGCCGCGCCCAGGGCGGATACGGCCGAAACCCCCAGCACGCCCGGATCGGCCAGGGGATTGCGCAGCAGGCCCTGCATGGCCGCCCCCGCCAGCCCCAGCGCCGCGCCGACGAAGGCCGCCGCCACGGCCCGCGGCGCGCGGAGCGTCCAGAGAACCTCGGCGGCCGGAGAGCCCGGGTCGGCGAAAGCCTGAGCGTATTGATGAGCGGTGAGGGTCGTCTCGCCCAGGGCGACGGCCAGGGCGACGAGGAGCACGAGGGCGAAGCCAAGGAAGGCGAGGAGACGCATGGGATTAACCCCCCTCTCCCTCGGGGGGGCGGTGGAATTGCGCGCTGGGCCTCGCGGCGGCTAACCGTTCCACCGCGTCGGCGGCGAACCAGGCGGGACAACCCAGAAGAGCGGCGGGCAGGGAGACGATGGCGCGTTGCTCGGCCAGCCGGCGCAGGGAGGCGCGCCGGCCGAGGCTCCAGTGCTGGAAGGCGTCCGCCTCCGCGTCGAAGAAACCCAGGACCAGGGCGGCGGGAGGCGAAAGGACAAGGCTTTCGAGGGAAAGAGTGGGAAATCCGGCCACCGCCACCAGGTTGGTCAGTCCGGCGGCGCGCAACATGGCGTCGATGAGCGTAGCGCGCCCGGCGGTGTCGCCCCCGGAAGTCAGATAGAGCGCGCCGGCGCCGCCCCAGGCGCCTCTGGCGGCGGCGAGCCTGGCGTCCATGCGCGCGATCAGCCCCTCCCCCGCGCCTCTCTGGTCCAAAGCGGCGGCGACGCGGCGGATATTGGCCCGCACACCCTGAAAGTCGGCCGCATCGTCGATGGCGACGACCCGCACGCCGCGGCGCTCGAGATCGGCCACGAGGCGCGCGTCGCCGCCCCAGTAACGCACCACCACCGCCGGCGCCGACGCCAGGACCGCTTCGCTGGTCGCCCGACGCTGGGGCAGACCTCGGGCCCGCGCGGCCAGATAGGAATCCGCCTTGGTCGCCCGCTTGGAAAGGCCGACAATGTCGGCGCGATCGCTGAGCGCCAGGACATATTGATCGGCGCACTGATCGAGCGAATAGACGCGAGGGCCGGCGTGAACGGAGGCGGCGAACGCGGCGCAGGCGGCGAATCCCAGGACGGCCGGCCGCCACACCGAGCCTAGTCCGCGATCAGGCCGAACAGCAGGCCCTCGATCATCACCCTGGTCAGCGCTTCCGGGGGCGCCCAGTCGAAATCGGGCTTGGCCATGCGAAGGACGATCAGGCCATGGCAGGCGGCCCACAGGGTCTGGGCGGCGCTTTCAGCGTCGCCGATACGCAGTCGCCCGTCGGCCGCGATCTCGCGCACCACGCCGGAAAAACGCTCGAAACACTGCCGACCCAGTTCCATGGTGGCGTGCTGGCGATGCGCCGAATCGGCCAGCGACGAGGCGCAGAACACCAGGCGGTAGGCGTTGGGATTGGCCGTGGCGAAGGCCACATAGGCCTCCAGCATGGCCCGCACCCGCGAGACCGCGTCGGTGGGGCGCTGGGCGATCTGGCGGTTGATCTCCATCAACTCGCCCATCGCCCGGTCGCATATCTCGAGCAGGATGCGATCCTTGTCGGCGAAATGCATGTAGAGCGCGGTGGAGGAGACGCCGACCTCGTCGGCGATCTTGCGGATGGTGGCCCCCTCATAGCCTTCGGCGACGAAGATGCGCTCGGCGGCGCGCAGAATTTCCGCGCGCCGCAGATGGCCGTCCCCCTTGGCCTTGCGCGCCGACTTTTCCGGCTTGTCGAGGATCATGTTCACTTGGGGCGCGGCCTTCTGGTTGGACAATCGCCCACTAGAAGCGATCAAGGCGCGTGGCGCAAGGCTACCGCCGCCGGCGCCGTTGTTTCTCGCTCCCGCCGAAGGCGCTCCACAAGGCGGGTGAAATCCGCCCCGAACAGACGATAGCAGCTGAACACGATCTCCAGACCGGCGGGGAGAGTCTTGGCGAGAGCTTCCATTCCCGGAACGACGTCGGTGCGCTGAACCAACCGGCCTTCGTCGCCGGGAAAGGCCACGGGCTCGGCCAGCGAACCGCTCAGGTGTGGGCAAAGCCGCCGCGCCTTGCGCGCGCAGTCGAGATGCACGGGCGGGACGTTGCCGCCATAGCGCGCTTCGCCGTCGGCGAGGGTCACGAAGCCGCCGGACTCGACGGGAAAGAGGTATCGGTCGCGCGTCGGCGTCGGTCGGCCGCACACGTGGCAGAGGTGGCCGACCATGCCCAGTCGCTGACGCGTGACGTGCACGAAACCGAACACGGGGGCGCCGACGCCGGGCTTCTGTTCCTGGACGAGATCGGTGAGGCCTGGGAAATCGCGCGACGGCCGCAGGTCGAAGGCGTTCTCGCCGGTCCAGGAAACCGACCACGGCACGTTTTCGCCGATCCGCCAGCGGGCCTGAGCGTCTTCGCGGCTCGACCGCGATATCCTCATCCTTTCCCCCTCAATGGCGCCAGCCGAGACGCGGCGCGGCGACGGGCGCGCCAGCCGCGCGAACCGCCAGGCCGGCGAGCTTCGTGAACCGGCCCAGGTCGGCTACAGGAACGCCGAGCCCCCGGACAGCCCGCGCGAACGCCTCGATCGAGGCGCCATCCACGGCGCAGACGAGGGCGTAGTCGTCGCCGCCAGCGGCCAGGGCGAGGCGGGCGGCGCCCTCGTCGGGCTGGACGGCCAGCCAGGCCGCGGCGGGCGCCGAGAGAGGAAGCTGGTCCAGATCGATCTCCAGGCCGAGGCCGCTAGCTCGCGCGACATGCATGGCGTCGGCGAGAAGGCCGTCCGAGACGTCGGCGGCCGCGCGGACATGATCGCGCAGGGCCTGGCGCAGGCAAAGCAGGGGAACCGGAAGCCGGTAGCGATCGGCCAGCCGGCCGTCGGGATCGGCGATTTCGCCCCGGGCCGCCTTGAGACCCAGCCAGCCGTCACCGATCGCTCCGCAGACCGTCAAGGCGTCGCCGGCCCGCGCGCCCGACCGAAGGACCGCGGCGCCGGCCGGCGCCCAGCCGAGCACGGTGGCGCAAAGGGTGAGCGGGCCGGGGATCGAAACCGTGTCGCCGCCCAGCAGGGCGAGGCCGAACGCCTCGCCATCGATGGCCAGCCCCCGGGCGAAGGCTTCGCGCCACGCGCTGTCCCGGCCGGCCGGCCAGGCGGTCAGAAGGAGATAGCCGAACGGCTCGGCCGCCTTGGCGGCGAGGTCGGAGAGCGCGGCGCGGATAAGTCGCCGCCCGACAAGCCCCGGCGATTCCCCGGCCAGGAAATGGACTTGCTCGACCATGGCGTCCTTGGAGATGACCAGGTCGAAGCCGGGGCGACTGGGAATGACGGCCGCGTCGTCCATCAAGGCCAGGGCGCGCGGATCGCCCACGGTCAGGGGGCGAAGGCGCGCGATCCATTCGAACTCGTCAGGTCGGCCGTTCATCGCGGGCGATCGCGTCAAGGGCGGCGTTGACGAAGCCGGGCTCGGCGCCGTCGAAGAAGGATTTGGCGATCTCGACATATTCGTCGATGACCACTTCGCTGGGAATGTCGGCCCGCCGCATCAATTCGAAGGCGCCCGAGCGCAGGATGGCGCGCGCCGTGGCGTCGATTCGACCCAGCCGCCAGCCGCTCGACAGGCGCCGGGCGATGGCCTTGTCGATGTCGCCTTGCGCCGCCACCACGCCGGCCACCAGATCGGCGAAGAAGGTTTCGTCCGCGCCGGCCAAAGGCACGCCGGCCGGAGAAGCGACGGCGGGGGCGTCGCCCTCGATGTCGCGATCGAAGCGATGATCGTGGAATTCGCGCACCACCGCCTCCGCGCCGATCCCGGACACCTCCATCTGATAGAGCGCCTGGACGGCGGCCAGGCGAGCCACGGAGCGGGTCCGGCGAGCGGCCCGGCTCACGGCGCGGAACCGGCGAGGCGGCGCTGAAGCGCGATCATTTCGAGGCAGGCCCTGGCGGCGGCGCCGCCCTTGTCGCCCTCCGAGATCCGCGCCCGCGACCAGGCCTGGGCCTCGTCCTCCACGGTGAGGATGCCGTTGCCGATCGCCACGCCCTTGCCGATAGCCAGATCCATCAGGCCGCGGGCAGACTCGCCGGCGACGATCTCGAAATGGTATGTTTCGCCGCGGATCACGCAGCCAAGGGCCACATAGCCGTCGAACGGCGCCGCGCCGGCCTGCGCCATGGCGATCGCGGCGGGAATCTCCAGAGCCCCCGGCACGCTGGCCACCGCGTGGTCGGCGCCGAAGGCGGTCAGCACATCGATCGCGCCTCTGAGAAGCTCGTCGGCCAGCGCGTCGTAGAACCGCGCCTCGACGATCAGGACGCGCACGGGCCGATCAGGCATGGTCAGCCTCCTCTGGACCGGGCGTTTCCGCTGCCATGGGGCGCCAGCCGACGATGCGCAGGCCGTAGCCGTCCAAGGCCGCTGGGCGCACCGGCCGACTGGCCAGCAGGATCATGTCGCGCACCCCAAGATCGAGCAGGATCTGCGCGCCCAGGCCATAGTCGCGCAGGGCGTTGCCGCGGTTCTCCTCGGGCCGCATGCCGCCGTATCGTTCCGACAACCACGATGGGCTGGGATCGTGCAGAAAGACGGCCACGCCCGCGCCGTCATGGTCCGCCAGCCGCCTGAGCGCGCTTGGGACATAGTCGCGACGCGCCTCGGTGTGGCCCAGCATGTCGGCGGCGAAGTCGACCCGGTGCATGCGCACCAGGGTGGGGGTGTCGGCCTCGATCCGGCCCTTGGTCAGGGCGATGTGCTCGGCGCCGTCGATGACGTTGCGGTAGATGACCATGCGGAAATGGCCGCCGTAGGTGGAATCGAAGGGCGTTTCCAGCACCCGCTCCACCTGGCGCTCGGTGCGCCGGCGATAGGCGATCAGGTCGGAGATGGTGCCGATCTTCAGGCCATGCAGCTGGGCGAAGGCGACCAGATCGGGCAGGCGCGCCATGGCCCCATCGTCGTTCATCACCTCGCAGACCACCCCGGCGGGGGTGAGGCCGGCCATGCGCGAGATATCCACCGCAGCTTCGGTATGACCAGCGCGGGCGAGGACGCCGCCGTCCTTGGCGACCAGGGGAAAGACATGGCCGGGAGAGACGATGTCGCCGGGTCCCTTGGTCGGATCGATGGCCACCGCCACGGTGTGGGCGCGGTCATGGGTCGAGATGCCGGTCGTCACGCCCTCGGCCGCCTCGATGGAGATGGTGAAGGCGGTGCCATGCTGGGCGGCGTTCTCGATCGCCATGGGCGGCAGGCGAAGCTGCCGGGCGCGCTCGGCGGTGATGGAAAGGCAGATCAGGCCGCGGGCGTGCTTGGCCATGAAGTTGATCTGGTCGGGGGTGGCGAACTGGGCCGGAATGATGACGTCGCCCTCGTTCTCGCGATCCTCGGCGTCCACCAGGATATAGGGGCGCCCCTGGCGCGCGTCCTCGATGATGTCCTCGATGGGCGATATGGGGGTGTCGCGGGTCATTGGGTCACTTCAGGGGGCCGCCTCTTGCCAGCGGGCGAGGTAGCGCGCCAGCATGTCGATCTCCAGATTCACCCGCGCGCCGGCCGCGAGCTCGCCCAGAGTGGTGACATCCCAGGTGTGGGGGATGATGTTGACGGTGAAGATGTCGCCCCGCGCTTCATTGACGGTCAGCGAAACGCCCTCGACGGTGATCGAGCCCTTGGCGGCGATATAGCGATGCAGCGGGCGCGGCGCCCGGATGCTCAGGGTATGGGATCCGCCGCGGGTCTCGACCGAGAGCACCTCGCCCACCCCATCGACATGGCCGGAGACGACATGGCCGCCCAGTTCGTCGCCGGCGAGCGCCGGACGCTCCAGATTGACCCGCCGGCCGGGACGCCAATCGGCCAGGGTGGTCGAGGCCAGGGTCTCGCCCGAGGCTTCCACGGCGAACCAGCCGTCGCCCTTGTCGATCACCGTCAGGCAGCAGCCGGCGTTGGCGATCGAGGCGCCGACGGCGATGGTGGCCACATCGTAGCCCGTCTCGATCTCGAAACACCGATCACGATCGGTGTCGCGCACCGAGCGCACCTTGCCGATGTCGGTGACGATGCCGGTGAACATCACGCCCTCTCGTACCGCTCCCAAAGGTCGTCCCCCAGCGCCTCCACCGAAACCCGGCGCAGGCGCGGCGCGGCGGCGAGATCCTTCAGGACGAACGCTCCGATGGACGGGCGGCCCTCCTCGCCCAGGGCGATGGGGGCGCGGAACCATTCGACGGCGTCGATCAGGCCAAGGCTGAGAAAGCTGGCGGCGACCTGTCCGCCCCCCTCGATCATCACCGTCGCGATCGGCAGCATGGTCTCCAAAGCCTCCAGCGCCGCCCTAGGATCGACGCGACCGTCCATCTCGGCCACCGTCAACACCTCTACCCCCGCGTCAGTCAAACGCTTGTTTGAAGGTTGGATGGTCAGCACGATAGTCCGGAGGCGAGAAGCGCCCTTCACCAGTTTCGAAGCCGACGGAATCCGTTGGCGGCTGTCCAACACGACCCGGCAGGGTTGGAAGCCCACATTGCCCCCAAGCCGGACGGTGAGTTCGGGATCGTCGGCCATGACCGTCTGCACGCCCACCAGAACCGCGGAATGCATGGCCCGCAGCCGATGAGCCTGCTCGCGCGCCGCCGGGCCGGTGATCCAGCGGCTCTCTCCGGACGCGGTGGCGATCTTGCCGTCGAGGGAGGTCGCCAGCTTGAGGGTGACCCTCATGCCTCCGGCTCGACCGGGAATCCCTCGTCCGGCGCCCCCTCCTCATTCAAGCCCTCCTCGCTCAAAAAGCGGGCGAAATCCTCGGTCTGACGAAAATCCCGATAGACCGAGGCGTAGCGGACATAGGCCACGTCATCGAGGGACTTGAGCGCCTTCATGACCATCTCGCCGACCACATGGGAGGGTAGTTCGGTTTCACCCATGCTCTCGAGTTGGCGCACGATGCCGCTGACCATGCGCTCGACCCGCTCGTCCTCGACCGGCCGCTTGCGGGCGGCGATCGAAATGGAGCGCACCAGCTTTTCACGATCGAACGGCGCGCGACGACCGGATCGCTTGAGGATGGTGAGCTCGCGTAGCTGCACCCGCTCGAAGGTTGTGAAGCGCCCGCCGCACTGAGGGCACAGGCGCCGGCGCCGGATGGCCGCCCCGTCGTCGGACGACCGGCTGTCCTTCACCTGGCTCTCCAGTTCGCCGCAGAACGGGCAACGCATGTCCCTGGCCCCTCCGCCGCGGCCACCAGGCGATCAAGTGTAGATCGGGAACCGTCCGGTCAAGTCCGCTACTTCGGCTCGCACATCCGCCTCGACTTCCGCGTTGTTTTCTTCGCCGTTCGTCGCCAGGCCATCGACGACCCTGGCAATCATGTGGCCGATGTCGCGGAACTCGGCGGGGCCGAAGCCGCGGGTGGTTCCGGCCGGGCTACCCAGCCGCAGGCCCGAAGTGATGGCCGGCGGGGCCGGATCGAAGGGAATGCCGTTCTTGTTGCAGGTGATGTCGGCCCGCTCGAGGCTGGCTTCGGCGGCCTTGCCGGTCACCGCCTTGGGACGAAGGTCCACCAGCATCAGATGGCTGTCGGTGCCGCCCGAGACGATGTCGAATCCCGAGGTCGCCAGGGTGTCGGCCAGGGCGCGGGCGTTGTCGATCACCGCCCGGGCATAGAGCTTGAAGTCCGGGCGCAGGGCTTCACCGAGCGCGACGGCCTTGGCGGCGATGACGTGCATCAGCGGGCCGCCCTGCAGGCCGGGAAACACCGCCGAATCGATCTTCTTGGCCAGCTTTGGATCGTTTGCGAGGATCAGCCCGCCGCGCGGCCCGCGCAGGGTCTTGTGGGTGGTGGTGGTGACCACATGGGCGTGCGGCAGGGGACTTGGAAACACACCACCCGCGACGAGGCCGGCGAAATGGGCCATGTCCACCATGAGGTAGGCGCCCACGCTGTCGGCGACCTGACGGAACCGCGCGAAATCGATGGTCCGGCTGTAGGCGGAGCCGCCGGCGATGATCAGCTTGGGCCGGCATTCCAGGGCGATCTCGGCCAGACCGTCGTAGTCGATGATCTGGTCCTGGACACGCACCGTGTAGGCCACGGGATTGAACCATTTGCCCGACTGGTTGACGCTCTTGCCGTGGGTGAGATGGCCGCCGGCCGCCAGATCCATGCCCATGAAGGTGTCGCCCGGCCTCATCAGGGCCATGAACACCGCCTGATTGGCCTGCGAGCCGGAGTGGGGCTGCACATTGGCGAAGGCGCAGCCGAACAGCGCCTTGGCCCGCTCGATGGCCAGGGTCTCGACCACATCGACCCATTCGCAGCCGCCGTAGTAGCGCCGGCCCGGATAGCCCTCGGCGTATTTGTTGGTCAGCACCGAGCCCTGCGCCTCCAGCACGGCGCGCGAGACGATGTTCTCCGAGGCTATCAGTTCGATCTGATTGCGCTGGCGGGTGAGTTCGCGCGCCGTCGCCTCGAACACCGCGCGGTCGGCGTCGGCCAGTCCGGCGCTGAAGAACGGATCGGCGAGGTCGTTGGAAGCGTGGGCGCCGGCGGTCATGATTCGCCTCCTGAGATGCGTGGCGATGAGGGAGGTCTTCATAGTCCCTTGCGCGGCCTGATCAACCGCGCGGGTCATAGCCGCAACAGGGACCTGATCTTGGCCTGAACGTCGGCCCTGCGCTCTTTCCCCCGCCCTCAAGAGTCGATCCGAATCTCAAAACCGTTGGCCGCCCATACTCAGCCAGGCCACGTCTCCCGTGTCGGGGACGTAGCTGTCTTCATCAAACTTCCCCTCCCGCTGGTCGCCCAAAATCGACATCCTCCGGAAAGGTCTCCGGGGTCATCGCGTCGAGGAGCCGGTCGAGATCATAGACCGGCGCGCGAACCGGTTCGATCACGATCCGCATACCCTGTTCCCTCACGCCGCGTAGCCGCCCATGCGTTTGATATTGCAGCGGGCCCAGAGTCCTTCGAGGGCGCTGACCAGATCGTCCATCATGGCGTCGGTGTGGAAGGGGGTGGGGGTGAAGCGCAGGCGCTCGGTTCCGCGCGGCACGGTGGGATAGTTGATCGGCTGAACGTAGATGGCGTGTTCGGCCAGCAGCATGTCCGACACCAGCTTGCAGTGGACCGGATCGCCGACCAGCACCGGCACGATATGGCTGACCGATGGCATGAGCGGCAGGCCGGCGGCGGCCATGCGGGCCTTCAAGGCGGCGGCCCGCTCCTGGTGGGCGATCCGCACTTCGTTGTGGTCCTTGAGCCAGCGGATGGAGGCCAGGGCCCCGGCGGTAAGGGCCGGCGGCAGGGAGGTGGTGAAGATGAAGCCGCCGGCGTGGGAGCGGATGGCGTCGATGAGGCTGGCGTCGGCGGCCACATAGCCACCCATCACCCCGAACGCCTTGCCGAGCGTGCCTTCGACGATGTCGATCTGGTCGCCCACGCCGTCGCGGTCGGACACGCCGCCGCCGCGCGTTCCATACAGGCCGACCGCGTGGACCTCGTCGAGATAGGTCAGGGCGCCGTATTTATGCGCCAGCGTCGCCGTGGCGCCCACGTCGGCGATGTCGCCGTCCATGGAATAGACGCTCTCGAAGGCCACCAGCTTGGCGGCGTCGGCCGGCGCGGCGCCCAGCAGTTCCTCCAGATGAGCCAAGTCGTTGTGGCGGAAGATCCGGCGCGGGCCGCCGCCGTGGCGGATGCCGGCGATCATCGAGGCGTGGTTCAATTCATCGGAAAAGACGATGAGGCCCGGCAGGATCTTCTGCAGGGTTGCCAGGGTCGCCTCATTGGAGACATAGCCGGAGGTGAACAGCAGCGCCGCCTCCTTGCCGTGCAGGTCGGCGAGCTCGGCTTCCAGCTCGACGTGATAGTGGGTGGTGCCGGAAATATTGCGCGTCCCGCCCGAGCCCGAGCCGGCTTCGTCGATGGCCCGGTGCATGGCTTCCAATATGACCGGGTTCTGGCCCTGGCCGAGGTAGTCGTTGGAGCACCAGACGATGACATCGCGCGGCGGGCCGGCGGGCGGGGTCCAGGTGGCGTAAGGAAAGTCGCCGCGATGGCGTTTCAGATCGGCGAACACCCGGTAGCGACCCTCGCCGCGCACCTCTTCGACGGCTTTCCTGAAGGCGGCCTTGTAGTCCATCACCCACCAAACTCCGCGAAATGGGTCCGCTCTTTGCACCAACAGAGACGGCTTGTCATCTAAGGCCTCCTTCTCACCCGCGCCAGAGACACTCGCCTTTTCAGAGGTCGCTCAGACGCCCGCGCATCAACTGCAGCACCGCCGAAAAGTCCTTCTGGCCATGGCCCAGGCCGTCGAACAGGGCGTAGAGCGCTTCGGCTTGGGCGCCCATGGGCGTCGCGGCGCCGCTCTTGGCGGCGGCTTCCTGCGCCAGCTTCAGGTCCTTGAGCATCAGGGCGGCGAGGAAGCCGCCCTCGTAGTTTCGGTTTGACGGCGCCGTGGCGACGGGGCCGGGCCACGGGCAATAGTTGGTCAGCGACCAGCATTGCCCCGACGACTGGCTGGCGATGTCGAAGAAGCGAAGGGGATCGAGACCCAGCTTCTCGGCCAGGGCGAACGCCTCGCAGACGCCGAGCATGGAGACGCCGAGCAGCATGTTGTTGCAGATCTTGGCCGCCTGGCCGGCCCCCGCGCCGCCCGCGTGGATCACCACCCGAGCCATCGGCGTGAGCGCCGCCTCGACGTCCGCGAAGGTCTCGTCGGCGCAACCGACCATGAAGGCCAGGGCGCCGGCGTCGGCGGCCATGACGCCACCGGAGACCGGCGCGTCGGCGCAGCGCAATCCCGCGTTCGCGCCGGCCTGGGCCACGAAGCGGGCGCTCTCCACGTCTATGGTCGAACAATCGATGGCCAGCGCGCCAGGCTTGGCGTTAGGCAGGACATCGCCAGCCCACACCGCCCGCACATGCGAACCCCCCGGCAGCATGGTGACGATGATGTCCGCCGCGCTCACCGCGTCGGCCGCGGAAGGCAAGCCCCGGCATCCGGCCGCCACCGCCCGCTCCACCGCGGCCGGCGCGATATCGAAGGCCAGCACTTCCCGCCCGGCCTTGGCGAGGTTGGCCGCCATGCCGGCGCCCATATTACCAAGGCCGATAAACGCGATCCTGCTCATAAGTTCAGCGCGGCTTGCGGAACTTGTAGATGAACTGGTCGGTGTGGCCGCGGATGGATTTGTCGAACACCCGGGCGGTGCGCGGATCTGCCGGGTTGCGCAGGATGTCGCTCTCGCCCGCGAACACGAACCCGGCGGCGGTCACTTCCTTCTTCACCTGCGCCGCGTCGATGCGATGCAAGGTCTCGGTGTCGGCGAGACCCGATCCGTCCGGCGCCGAATGGTCCAGCACGATGAACTCGCCGCCCGGCTTCAGCGCCTTGAAGACCGCCGCGTTGAAGGCCGGAACGTCGGCCGGCCCCATGAATTTGTCGTGCAGGTCGTGATAGTTCTGGCGGATCCACACCATGTCCACGGCTTCCGGAACCGAAAAGGCGTTGATCGGGGCGGTGAGGGCGGTGACATTGGGATGCTCGGGAAACGGCGCCGAGCCGTTGGCCAGGGCCGGCGCTTCCTTGATCTTCACCACCTCGGCGGGGATGAACATATAGACCTTGCCGCTCGGCCCGACCACATCGGCGAACAGGCGATCGAAATAGGCGCCAGCGAACACATCGACCACCTTATCGCCCGGCTTGAGGCCGACGAAGGCCAGCGTCTCGGCCGGCTTGCGCGCCGCGTCGAGATCCCGGTCGGCCTGTGGGCGGCTGGGGTCGGCGATGGCCGCCGCGATGCCCGGCGCCGTCGCCGTGTCGGTCGCGCCGGCCCGCCAAGCCGCCAAGCTTCCGCCGGTCATCAGCAAGGCCGCCGTCAGCGCGGCGAGATTTCCGTGTTTCATGGTATTCGCCTCTCGGTCATTGTCGCCGACAGCCATAGCGCAGCGCTTCGACGATGTCAGCGCCCAAACGCGCCCCTTGCCTGGACCTTCGCCATCGGCGACAGCGGGCGCGGTTGTTTTACGTCCAGGGAAAGCCGCCATGAGCCCCGCGCCCCTCGCCCCCTACCCCGTCCTGCGCCTGCGCCGCCTCCGCCAGGCCGATTGGACGCGCCGCCTGGTGCGCGAAAGCGTGCTCACGCCGGCCGATCTGATCTGGGCCATGGTGGTTCACGACGGCGAAGGGCGCGTCGATGTGAGCTCGATGCCGGGCGCGCCGCGACTATCTCTCGCCGAGGCCGCCGCCGCCGCCCGGCAGGCCAAGACCCTGGGTATCCCGGCCATCGCCGTCTTTCCCCACATCGACGGAGCCAGGAAAGACGCGACGGGCGCCTCGGCGGCCGATCCGGACGGACTGGTCGCCCGCGCCGTCAGGGCCATGAAGGACGTCGCGCCCGAGGTGGGGGTGATGTGCGACGTGGCCCTCGATCCCTTCACCGACCACGGCCACGACGGGGTGATCGAGGCGGGCCGCGTCCACAACGACGCCACGATCGAGCGCCTCGTCGAACAGGGTCTGATGCAGGCAGCCGCCGGCTGCGACATCCTCGCCCCCTCGGACATGATGGACGGCCGCGTCGGCGCCCTGCGCGCCGCCCTGGAGGCGGACGGTCTTTGCGACGTTCTGATCATGTCCTACGCGGCCAAATACGCCTCGGCCTTCTACGGTCCCTACCGCGAGGCCATCGGCTCGGGAACGCTGGGCGGCGGGGCTACCGCCAATCCGCCCGACAAGAAGTCCTATCAGATGGACCCGGCCAATTCCGACGAGGCCCTGCGCGAGGTCGCCCTGGACATCGCCGAGGGGGCCGACATGGTGATGGTCAAGCCGGGCCTGCCTTACCTCGACATCGTGCGCCGGGTGGTCGAGGCCTTCGCCATGCCGACCTTCGCCTTTCAGGTCAGCGGCGAATACGCCATGCTCAAGGCCGCCGGCGCCAACGGCTGGATCGACCAGGAGCGGGCGATCCTCGAGAGCCTCGGCGCCTTCAAACGCGCCGGATGCGCCGGCGTCATCACCTATTTCGCCCCGACGGCGGCGAAGCTGCTGGGGGGTTAGGCCGAGACTCCATCGCGCGCCAGCCGCGCCGCCAGACTCGAGGTGTCCCACCGCCGCCCGCCCATGGCCTGCACCTCGGCGTAGAACTGGTCGACGAGGGCGGTGAGTTCGAGGCGGGCGCCGTTGGTTCGCGCTTCGTCCAGGACCAGGCCCAGGTCCTTGCGCATCCAGTCCACCGCGAAGCCGAATTCGAACTCACCCCTGGCCATGGTCGCCCAGCGGTTATCCATCTGCCACGACTGGGCGGCGCCCTTGGAGACGGCCTCGTAAACCAGGGACGGATCCAGCCCGGCCCGCGCGGCGAAGGCGACGGCCTCGGCCAAGCCCTGGATGACCCCGGCGATGCAGATCTGATTGACCATCTTGGTGAGTTGGCCGGAGCCGGCCTCGCCCATGCGCCTGATCGCCTTGGCGTAGGCGCCGATGACCGGCGAGGCGCGCTCAACCGCGCCGGCGTCGCCCCCGATCATCACCGAGAGGGTTCCGGCCTTGGCCCCCGCCTCGCCGCCGGAGACCGGGGCGTCGAGAAAGAAGCATCCGCGCGCCTTCGCCGCGGCGGCCATTTCGCGGGCGAGCGTGGCGGACGTGGTGGTGTGATCGACGATGATGGCGCCCGCTCCCAGCGCCGGAAGAGCCTCGCCGACCACGGCGCGCACGTCGTGGTCGGTCCCGACGCACAGCGCCACCAGGTCGCACCCGGCCACCGCGTCGGCGATGTCACGGGCGGCGCGCCCCAAATTTACCTGGATCCAAGCCTCGCGCTTGGCCGCGGTGCGGTTGAACACTGTCGCCTCATGGCCGGCGGCGGCGAGGTGTCCGGCCATGGGAGCGCCCATCACGCCCAGGCCGATGAAGGCCAGTTTCATCCTCTCACTCCCATGCGAACAACCGTCTTGCGTCGCGGCTCTTCATAGCCCCTAATCGATCGGCAGAAAGGCGTTCCAAAGGGTGATTTTCAGGTTCCGTGACCCAGCATTTTCCAACCCGCCAACTCAGGTTTTTCCTGACCGCCCCCTCGGCCTGTCCCTATCTCCCCGGCCGCGAGGAGCGCAAGGTGTTCGCTCACCTGCCGATGCTCGACGGCGCGGCGGTCAACGATTCGCTCACCTTGGGCGGCTTTCGGCGCTCGCAGAACATCGCCTATCGCCCGGCCTGCGAAGGTTGCGCCGCCTGCGTGTCGGCGCGCCTGCCGGTGGCGGACTATGTGTTCTCGCGCTCGGAGCGTCGGGTGGTGGCCAGGGGCGACGCCTTCGCGCGTCATATCGTGGAGGCGGAAGCTACCGTCGAGCAGTTCGATCTGCTGCGCCGCTATCTCCGCTCGCGCCACGCCGGCGGCGGCATGACCGACATGACCTGGGCGGACTATGTGGCCATGGTCGAGGACACGGCGGTGCGCACCCACGTGGTCGAATACCGCACGCGTACGGACGATCGAGGTCCCGGCCTGCTGACCGCCTGCGCCCTGGTCGATCAGCTCGCCGATGGCCTCTCCCTGGTCTACAGCTTCTTCGACCCGGAATATTCGCGCGCCAGTCCCGGCTCGTTCATCATTCTGGACCACGTGATCCAGACGGGCCTGCTGGGGCTGCCTTACCTCTACCTCGGCTATTGGGTGCGGGGCAGCGAGAAGATGGACTACAAGGCCCGTTTTTCGCCTCTGGAGATCCTGCGGCCAAATGGCTGGGGGCTGATTTCCGCCCGCGAGCGGCAGGACGAAGGCGTTTAGATCACACCTGTTGACCCCGCCGAAAATATACCTCACGAGCCGGCTGGAAGTCCGCGCGCCAGGAATTGCGCGATCGTCTCGAGAAAGCCCGCCACCGAAATCGGCTTGGCGAGGTAGGCCTCGCAGCCGGCGGCGCGGATGCGCTCTTCGTCACCCTTCATGGCGAAGGCGGTGACGGCGACCACCGGGATGTGGGCCAGCGCCGGGTCTTCCTTGAGCCAGCGCGTGACCTCGAGGCCGGAAATGGCCGGCAGTTGGATATCCATCACGATGAGATCGGGCTTGTGCTCGCGCGCGAGGTTGAACGCCTCCAGTCCTTCGCCGGTGCGCAAGGTCTGGTAGCCCTGTGCCTCCAGCAGGTCATGGAAGAGTTCCATGTTCAGCTCGTTATCCTCCACGATGAGGATGGTCTTCGCCATTGGGAGCCTTGAGGTTCACTATTCCCGCCGGGCGCGGCGATTCGCCGGTCCCATCGTTGTCTCCCCCAGACACACCCAAGAGTCCTTAAGCGCCGGTTATCCCTCTTGAACCCCTCGCCGATCGCCACGCCGGTTCCACCGGAGATTTTCGCACTCGCCATCGATCCGGCCGCGCCGCTGGTGATCGTCGATGTGGACGAGGTGCTGGCGATGTTCATGCGGGGCTTCGAGCGGTTCGTGGCCGTCCGCGGCCTGGAGATGCGCATCGACCGTTTCGCCCTGTTCGAGAACATTTTCCGACCCGGCGACGCCCAGCACCTCGACGTGGCGGACGGGAGGGCCCTCTTCGACACTTTCTTCGAGACCGACGTGGAGGCGATCGACCCCGCGCCCGGGGCCAGCGAGGCGCTGGCCGCGCTGGCTTCGCGGGCTGGCGTCGTCGTCCTGACCAATGCGCCCGGCCACAGCCGCGCGGGGCGCGCCCGATGGCTGGAAAGGCACGGCTTTCCCTATCCCCTGATCGTCAACAGCGGGCGGAAAGGGCCGGCGGTGGCGGCGCTGGCCGCGCGCACGGCCGGCGCGGTCGCATTCGTCGACGACCTGCTGCCCAATCTCGAATCGGTGGCGCTCGCGGCGCCGGCGGTGCATCGTTTCCAAATGGTCGCCGACGAGAGGCTGGCGTCCCTGGCGTTCGCGGCCCCCGAGCGGCATCGTCGTATCGACGACTGGCCCACCCTGCGCGAGGCGATCGCGGCGGCGCTGGGCCTTTGAAGGGAGCAGGCGGGTGATTCGGATCGGGGTCGATTTCGGCGGCAGCAAGATCGAGGCGGCGGCGATCGACGCGGACGGGGCCTTCGTTTCGCGGGTGCGCGCCGCCAATCCCGGCGACTACGCCGCGGCGATCGAGACAGTGCGCGGCCTGGTCGACGAGGCCGAACGCGCGGCCGGCGTCGCCCGCCGGCCGGTGGGGATCGGCATGCCCGGATCGATCTCTCCCAGATCGGGGCGGGTGAGGAATTCCAACAGCGTCTGGCTGAACGGCACGGCCTTCGACAAGGACGTGGAGGCCGCGCTGGGCCGCCCGGTGCGGGTGGAGAACGACGCCAACTGCTTCGCGCTTTCCGAAGCCACGGACGGGGCGGGTGAAGGCGCGAGCGTGGTGTTCGGGGCCATCCTGGGCACCGGCTGCGGCGGCGCCGTGGTGGTCAGCGGGCGCACCGTGGAGGGTCATAACCGGATCGGCGGCGAATGGGGGCACACCCCCCTCCCCTGGCCGACGGTGGCCGAGCGTGGGGCGCACCGCTGCTGGTGCGGCCGAACCGATTGCCTGGAGAGATGGATTTCTGGCTCAGCCTTCACAGCCGACTATGCCGAGGCGACCGGGCGGGCGCTTTTGGGCGAAGAGATCGCCCGCCTGGCCAGGGCGGGCGAGGCGGCGGCGGGCGCGGCGCTGGAGCGATATGTCGATCGCCTCGGCCGGGCGCTGGCGGTGATCTGCGACATCCTCGACCCGGACGTCATCGTCTGTGGCGGGGGCATGTCCAACGTAGCGGAAATCTATCAGGGCGTCGGTCCAGCCATCGAACGGCATGTCTTTTCCGACGTGTTCACAACCCGTGTCCTGCCCGCCAGACACGGCGATTCGTCGGGCGTGCGCGGCGCGGCGTGGCTGTGGCCGAGCCCATGAGCGCCCTCTGTCGCGACTGCTATCGCCTGGGCGATGCGTCCCATGCCCGCTGCCCCGGCTGCGGATCGCCCCGACTGATCGTTCATGGCGAACTGGCCAGTCTTTCCATTGCCCATCTCGACTGCGACGCCTTCTACGCGTCGGTGGAAAAGCGCGACCGGCCGGAGCTGCGGGATCTCCCGGTGATCGTCGGCGGCGGGCGGCGCGGCGTGGTGACCACCGCCTGCTATATCGCCCGGCTGTCGGGGGTGAAGTCGGCCATGCCGATGTTCAAGGCGCGCGCCCTGTGCCCCCAGGCGGTCGTCCTGGCCCCCGATTTCACCAAATACCGCGCCGAGAGCCGGCGGATCCTGGAAAAGCTGCGCGCCTTGACCCCGTTGGTTCAGCCGCTTTCCCTGGACGAAGCCTGGCTCGACCTTTCGGGGACGCGGCGCCTGCACGGCGCGGCGCCGGCTCAAACCCTGGCCCGCCTGCAAGCGGAGATCGAACGGGAAATCGGCCTTGGCGTCTCCATCGGCCTAGCGGCCAACAAGTTCCTGGCCAAGATCGCCTCCGATCTCGACAAGCCGCGGGGCTTCGCGGTGATCGGCGCGGCGGAGGCGCAGGCCTTTCTCGCGCCCCGGCCGGTGTCGATCCTGCCCGGAGTCGGCCCGGTGTTCGCCAAGACCCTGGAGGCGGCGGGCTTGGCGACGGTCGGCGATCTCGCCCGCGCCGATCCCAGGGCGCTGGCCGATCGCCATGGCGCGCACGGCCTGCGCCTGGCCGGCCTGGCCAGGGGCCGCGACGAGCGAGCGGTGGACGCCGAGCAGGCGCGCAAGTCGATCAGCGCCGAGACCACCTTCAATGAAAACCTCGCCGACCTCGTCGACCTCGAAGACGAACTGTGGCCGCTGTGCGAGCGAATCGCCCGCCACGCCCGCGCCGAGGCCAAGACGGCCAAGGTGGTGACCCTGAAACTGCGCACCGCCGCGTTTCGCATCGTCACCCGTCGCCGAACCCTGGCCATGCCCACCCAGACCGCCAAGACGGTCTTCGCCACCGCGCGGGAGATGCTGCGCCTGGAGGCGCGCGGCGCCGCGTACCGGCTGATCGGCGCGGGTCTATCCGATTTCGCGGAGGCGGCGGGCGGCGCCGACGACTTCTTCGCTGTCGCCGAGGCGCGGACACTCGATGGCGAGAAGGCGATGGATGCGCTTCGAGCGCGGTTCGGGGCCGGCGCGGTGATCATCGCCCGCGGCCTGAAAGCCCCGGCGGAAAGGACGCGGGGCTAGAAAGGGCCTTCCAATGCGGCGAAGTTTCCATATCTAATCGCGGTGAGGGGCGGGCGTCCCCTCACCTTGGAGAGCCTAGGCGTGGCGGATCGGCAGCAGGGAGGACAGGTGATCGGCACGGGCACGGCCGTGGTCACTCAGACCAAGACCAAGACCCAGAAGCCGGCCATGTACCGGGTGCTGATTTTGAACGACGACTACACGCCCATGGAATTCGTCACCTATGTGCTGGAGCGGTTTTTCAACAAATCCCGGGAAAGCGCGCTGCGGATCATGCTACATGTCCATCAAAATGGCGTCGGCGTATGCGGCGTCTTCACCTACGAAGTGGCGGAAACCAAGGTGGCCCAGGTGATCGAAACCGCTCGTCGCCACCAGCATCCGTTGCAGTGCACCATGGAAAAGGACTGAGAGGCCTTCATTGCCATCGTTTTCGCGTAACCTGGAAGAATCGCTCCATCGCGCCGTCGCCTACGCCAACCAGCGCAAGCACGAGTACGCGACCCTGGAGCACCTGCTTTTGTCGCTCGTCGACGATACCGACGCGTCCGCCGTCATGCGCGCCTGCGAGGTCGATCTTCCGGCCCTGAAGAAGAATCTCGTCCACTATGTGGACAGCGAACTGAAGTCGCTCATCGTCGATGACGGCGAGGACGCCAAGCCCACCGCCGGCTTCCAGCGGGTGATTCAGCGCGCCGTCATCCATGTCCAGTCCTCCGGCCGCGACGATGTGACGGGGGCCAACGTGTTGGTGGCGATCTTTTCCGAGCGCGAAAGCCACGCCGCCTATTTTTTGCAGCAGCAGGAAATGACCCGCTACGACGCGGTGAACTTCATCGCCCACGGCATCGCCAAGAAGGCCGGCGCCACGGAGGCGCGGCCGGTCAAGGGGGCGGAGGAGGAGGAAAAGCCGGCCGTCAAGACCGGCGGCGAGGCGCTGGAAGCCTATTGCGTCAACCTCAACGAGAAGGCCCGCCAGGGCAAGGTCGACCCGCTGATCGGGCGGGCGAACGAGGTGGAGCGCTGCATCCAGATCCTGTGCCGGCGGACCAAGAACAATCCCCTGCTGGTGGGCGATCCGGGGGTGGGCAAGACGGCCATCGCCGAAGGCTTGGCGCGCAAGATCGTCGGCCATCAGGTGCCTGACGTGCTGGCCAAGGCGACCATCTTCAGCCTCGACATGGGCTCGCTGCTGGCCGGCACCCGCTACCGCGGCGACTTCGAGGAGCGGGTCAAGCAGGTGATCAAGGAGCTTGAGCACCACGAAGGCGCCATCCTCTTCATCGACGAGATCCACACGGTGATCGGCGCGGGCGCCACGAGCGGCGGGGCGATGGACGCCTCCAACCTGCTCAAGCCCGCCCTGGCGTCGGGCAATTTGCGGTGCATGGGCTCGACCACCTACAAGGAGTTCCGCCAGCATTTCGAGAAGGACCGCGCCCTGGTCCGGCGGTTCCAGAAGATCGACATCAACGAGCCGTCGGTTGAAGACACGGTCAAAATCCTCAAAGGTCTCAAGACCTACTACGAGGAATTTCACAAACTGAAATACACCGCCGAAGCCCTGCGCGCCGCCGTGGAGCTGTCGGCCAAATACATCACCGACCGCAAGCTGCCGGACAAGGCGATCGATGTGATCGACGAGGCGGGCGCCTCGCAGATGCTGCTGCCCGAAGGCCGCCGCAAGAAGATCATCGGGCTCAAGGAGGTGGAGGCGGTGGTCTCCAAGATCGCCCGCATCCCGCCCAAGTCGGTGTCCAAATCCGACACCGAGGCGCTCAAGCAGCTCGAGAGCGATCTGACCGGGGCGGTGTTCGGCCAGGCCGAGGCGATCAAGCAGCTTTCCTCGGCCATGAAGATGGCCCGGGCCGGCCTGCGCGAAGCCGACAAGCCGATCGGCTGTTACCTCTTCTCCGGCCCCACCGGCACCGGCAAGACCGAGACGGCCCGCCAACTCGCCCTCACCCTGGGGATCGAGCTGCTGCGCTTCGACATGAGCGAATATATGGAGCGCCATACGGTGAGCCGCCTGATCGGCGCGCCTCCGGGCTATGTCGGTTTCGACCAGGGCGGCCTGCTCACCGACGCGGTGGATCAGCATCCCCATGCGGTGGTTCTGCTCGACGAGATCGAGAAGGCCCACCAGGACGTCTTCAACATCCTCCTGCAGGTCATGGATCACGGCGTGCTCACCGACGCCAACGGCAAGAAGGTGGATTTCAGGAACGTCATCCTGATCATGACCACCAACGCCGGCGCCTCCGACTCCCAGCGCAACTCGATCGGCTTTGGCCGCGGCAAGATGGAGGGCCAGGACGAGGAGGCGATCAAGAAGCTGTTCAGCCCGGAATTCCGCAACCGGCTGGACGCCATTGTCGGTTTCAAGGCGCTGACCCCCGAGGTCATCCGCATGGTGGTGCAGAAGTTCATCCTGCAGCTTGAGGCCCAGCTCGCCGACCGCCACGTGACCATCGAGACCACCGACGAGGCCATCGATTGGCTGGCCAAGAACGGCTTCGACGAACTCTACGGCGCCCGTCCGCTGGGCCGGGTGATCCAGGAAGAGATCAAACGCCCCCTGGCCGACGACATATTGTTCGGGCGCCTTAGCAAAGGCGGCCACGTCAAGGTGGTGCTCAAGGACGGCAAACTGGCCTTCGAATTCGACCCCAAGACGGCCCCGCCGGCGGTGGCGGCGGAGGGCGAGGCGGACGCGCAGGAGCCGGTGCTGGTTTAGGGGATAGGTTGGCGCATTGCAGACCTCAATTCTCGCGAATTTCGGGCTCGCCGTTGGCCGTCGGCGGTTCCAAACGTCTCAAAATGATAGTGAGCGACGCCTTCCGCGCTCACGGTTGTCGCCCGGCTGAGCGAAGACGCATGCGAATAGGTGCTCTTTTTGTGCTATTGCTTGTCCCCACCATGGGCCCGCAAGCACGGGACCATGCCCGAGCGACGCAGAAATTAGCCCTCCTGCAGATCGGAGACCTTCTCTCATCGGACTCGAGTCACAGCGTGAGGCAGTTGGGACAGTTAATTGGGCTGAAAGCCAGTGACAAGCCGCGTCGGTGGAACTATGATCCTCCGGACTTTGGTAGTACCAAAAACTACGTGGCCCTATGGCGTTCCTCAAATCGGTCCACATGGATCGAGGCAGCGTTATTTCATTATAGTGGTCCGCAATACCCTAGCGAATATATAGAACTTAAGATTCGCCCATCAGTGTGCTTACGCTTGCATGATTTGGTTTATATGTTAGGCGGAAAAATTCAATTTGTTCAAATTCCGATAGTTGATTCAATGATATCTACAGATCCGGATCATCCCGCTCTTCTAAAATCGTACAACTCCAATACCATCTCAAATGTTGAAATAAAAAGAGACCGTTTGATCAGACTCTTAAATGGTATCAGAATGAGAAAACTTGATGGATCAGCTGCGCCCTTGACGATAGATAAGGCCTCAAACGATTGTATCGCCAAATTCAATATCGAGGCAGAACCACCACTCCCAGATCCACCGCTTTTATTCAACGATGACCCGAATCAAGGCCTCAACCTTAGTTAGGCACATGCCGTGCCGGCCGCAATTCCTCATCCGCCGAGGGGCCGCGCATCAAGGCGAGAATTTCGTCGGTCGACATGCCATACCGCCCCGCCCCCTCAAGCCGGGCGACGAGCCTTTCGCCGCGGGTGAGCCGGCCCGCGCGCTTGTCGGCCTTCACCAGTCGCACCACGCCCCGGTCCAGCTCGAACTCGACCTCGGCGCCCGGCATCAGCCCGGCCCGCTCGCGCACCAGCTGGGGGATGGTCACCTGTCCCTTGGCGGTGATCCGCATGGCATCTTCCGTCTTATACCAACCGGCCCTAATCCTGACCTGTAGCGGCCCATGGGCGCGCTCCGAGGGATGTGATGCGTGAGGGCTCGGCGATGAGTCTGTTCCAGGCGTCGCAGACGGCGTC
>Ga0208717_1000053_pt1 | contig 76640 bp, 83 predicted proteins | sample NGESurF53shallow_FD_184489 | JGI IMG/M metagenome (GOLD analysis project Ga0208717, IMG submission 184489) | Arctic peat soil microbial communities from Barrow, Alaska - NGEE Surface sample F53-3 shallow (SPAdes) | ecosystem: Environmental > Terrestrial > Soil > Wetlands > Peat ... | reverse complement strand
CAGCGTGCCGACGCCGACCATGCCGGCGACTGCAGTTCGGTAGCCAAACAGCGGCTTGCGCGCGAAAACCGTGAGCAACTCCAAGGCAATGCCGAAGCCGGGAAGCGCGAGGATATAGACCTCGGGATGCCCGAAGAACCAGAACAAGTTCTCCCACAGGTATGAGCTGCCACCGTGCTGCGCATCAAAGAGCGCTGTCTGCACGGTGCGGTCCATTAACGACATGTACGTGGAGGCGAGCAAGACGGGCGCCGCGAGCACCATGAGCATCGCCGTCACGAGCATCGACCAGACAAAGATCGGCACGCGGGTCCAGGTCATGCCGGGCGCTCGGTAGTTGATGACCGTGCAGATGATGTTGAAGCCACCGACGATCATCGAGAGCGCCATCAGGCCGAACGCGACGAGGTACGCGTCCTCGCCTTGGCCGGCTTCGATCGACAGCGGCGCGTAACCGGTCCAGCCGGTCGGGAAACCGCCGACGATGATGCCGGACAGCAAGACGATGAATGCGGCAGGCGTGATCCAAAACGACAGCGCCTCGAGACGCGGGTACGCCATGCGACGCGACCCGATCATCAACGGGACGAAGTAATTGCCGAACGGGCCGAGGATGACCGACGTCATCATCATCATCATCATCGTGCCGTGCTCGCCGACGACCTCGAGGTAGGTCCCCGGCGCCAACAGATGGCGCGTCGGCGACAACAGCTCCGAGCGGATCGCCATCGCGAAGAGACCGGCGACAAAGAAGTAGACGAGCATCCCGACCAGGTACTGCACGCCCACAACCTTGTGGTCAAGGGTGTAGCTGAAGTACGACCGAAGCGTTGGCTTGCGCTCGTGCGCCCCTTCGGCTTCGGTCGCCGGCGCGTAGCCGAACATCTTCTGGAACGGGTAGTTCAGCGCTCCGATCCCGGCGAGCCAGCCGAACGTCGCGAACAGGTAGCCGAGCACCAGCGCGTGGTTGTTGTCACCCTCGCCCTGCACCTGCTGATAGGTGTGCGCGATCCAGTTGCCGACCATGTGCCCGAGCGCGTAGCCGGCTGCAGCACCGACAAAGGCCAACAGCAGGTTCGGGCCGAGCCACCACGGCCGTGCCGCGCGGGGTGCACGTGGGCCGCCGGGATTGCCAGCCTTGTCGACCGCCGGGGGCGCCGTCGTATCCATTGCCATGAGTCGCGGCCCTCCTACGGAATCGCGCTGGGGGATGCGGGGCCAGGCGGTGGGCCGCTTGGTAGCGGATCCTGACCTGGGTCGTAATAGCCACCGTCCGACTGCGGAAGGTAAAGGTCCGCGTAGGGCGGCAGGAACGGGATCAACTGCTGGTACGTCGCTTGCGCGTTTGTCACCCACGTCTTGAAGTCGGCCGGACTGACTACCTTGCCGGAGGTGGCCATCGCGCCGTGCCAAAGCCCGCACAACTCGTCGCATCGGATGTTGACCGAGCCGATCTTGTCGGCGGTGGCAAATGCCACGTTGTTCACACCGGGGTTCGCGTCGGCCTTGACACCAAGGTTAATCGCCCAAAACGAGTGGATGACGTCGAGGGAGGTCACGCTGTACTGAACCTCCTGGCCCGCCGGAACGACCATCTGCGCGGTTTCGAGGCCACCGTATTGCGGGTAGCGGAACGTCCACCGCCATTGCTGTCCGATGACCTGGACGACGAGGAGCTTGCTCTGGGCCGCGTCGGCGTTGTAACCGGTCGGCGTGAAGATCGGAACCTGGCCAGATCCGGTTCCAGCACCTGCATTGGTATCGAGTTCGACAGTCCCGAAGATGAACAGCGAAATCACTGTCACCGAGGTGATGCCGAGCCACGCTGCCTGGAACCCGCGGTGTCCCTTCAGCGGCGGACCGTCGCCGACCTCATCGACGGGCGTGCCCGACTTCACTCGCCAGTTGGTCAGCGCGTAGCTCACGTAAACCCAGACGAAGGCCATCACCGGGACGGCCACCGTGCCCAGCACCCGATTGTCGAACTGCTGGACCTTCGCAGCATTGGAATCCGTGCCTGGCGGCATGTGCGGGCCCCACACGAAATACACCAGCACCATGCCGATCACCGACGCGACGAGCCACATAATCCCGATGCGCATCATGTGCTGCCGATCGGTGCGGTCAACAGCCGCCGCGCGACTTGCGTGGTTCGTCATCAGGCCACGACCTTCAGGAAGCCGCTCATATAGCCGAGCGTGGACATCCCGCCACCGTTTCCGTATGGCCAGCCGAGACCGCAGGGCACGAAGCACTGCCAGGGGTAGAGGCCAGCTGCCGGGGTCTTGATCGTGAAGGTGACCGTGTTGTGGTCGAACGACGAGGCACACGGGGCGATGCTGCAGACGTTAGTAGCCGCAGAGGCGATGCCGGGCATCGGCACTGAGATACCAAGCGTCGGGACCGCGAATGTGTGCCCGATCCCGTTGTCGGTGTTGTCGTTGATGATGCGCGCGGGTGTTCCCCCGTTTACCACCTCGGTGCCGTCGACGGTGCCCTGCACCTGGTCCATGAAGGAGTTCCGCAGCGTGCTCCCTGTGTCGTACTGGTCAATCGTGAAGTGCACGAGCGTGTTCGCCTTCAGCTTGATCATGGTGGTGTGCACCCACTTGCCGTTGTCGTCGGCGAGGTAGGACACGAAAGTCGGGTGCGGCCCGTAGCCGAGCGCGGGGACGGTCTGCAGGTGGATCTGTTCATCCCCTGAGCCGGTCGCCGCGGCAGCGACGGTAGGCGGGTAGTGGAGGAAGTACAAGAACAACATGGTCACCCCCGCCACAAAGACGGCGAACACGACCCCAACGGAGGTCGCGCGCATTGGTCTGGTCATCTCGACCCTCCTGTCGGCGGGAGCGCGCACATCACACGAGTTATAGCCATGACCGCACCAGCACATCGAGCGAGGCGGCAATGCAAAGCAAGCTCAAGTACGTGATCGACCAGTGGAAGAGTCGTAGCGGCTTGGGGTCGTCGCCCCGAGACACGCGAGTTCGGAGCGCGTGCGCCTCGCGGATGAACACCGCGCCCAGCGCGACGGCCACGCCGAGAAAGACCACACTGAGGTGCGCGACGGGGAAGAGCAACAGCGACGTCGCCACCATGGCCCAGGTGTAGAGCACGATCTGTCTGGCAACGACCGGCGCGCTTGCCACCACGGGCAGCATGGGCACACTCGCTGCCTCGTAGTCCTTGCGGAACCGAAACGCGAGCGCCCAGAAGTGCGGCGGCGTCCAGAGGAAAACAACCCCGAAGAGGACGACAGGGGTCCATGTCATCGAGCCGGTCACCGCTGCCCAGCCGATGAGGACTGGCATGCAGCCGGCCGCGCCGCCCCACACGATGTTTTGCGACGTCCGCCTCTTAAGCAAAGCCGTATAGACGAGCACGTAGAAAGCGATCGCCGCCGCCGTGAGACCCGCCGCCAGCAGGTTGGTCGCAAGCGCTAGCCCGACCACGGCCACGACGCCGAGCGTGAGACCGAAGGTCAACGCACCCGCCGGGCTGATCGAACCGCGCGACAGCGGGCGCCGTTCTGTCCTGTGCATGAGGGCGTCAATGTCGCGGTCGAGGTAGCAGTTCAGCGCGTTCGCAGAACCAGCAGCGAGCGCTCCACACACCAAAGTCGCGCTGAATACCCGGAAGGAGGGGATACCCCGAGCCGCCAGCACGAGCGCCGGCACGGTTGTGACGATCAACAACTCAATGATGCGCGGCTTGGTGAGCGCGAAATAGTCGCGGGCGATGGTCAGGCGTGAGCGCCAGACCGGAGACGCGACGGCGGAAACCGCAGCCACGTATCGCCCTCCTTCTCGGCTGGTGAGAGCCAGCTGACGTTGATCTGCGCAATCGGTTGCCGGTTAGCGCGCCACTCTAGGACGTCCAGCCCCGTAACGCACCAGGTCGGCGCGGTTTTTTTAATCAGAATTTTCTAAGGTTGACATCTGTTCGCCGTCAGGTAGTCGTAAGGTTCGCAGCGTACACGCGCCCGCGGTTGCGAGGTGGGAAGCGGGTGGTGGGCTGTCCACCCGGTCCGATTACCCTGAGCCGCATGCGCGAGAAGCAGTCTTCGGTGAGTTCCGTCGTGTGGACGGTCGTCGCACTGCTCCTCGTGATCGCATTCGGCCTGCTCGGCCGATGGCAGTGGCACCGGACTTATCGGTCGGTCGACGGCTACTCCGCCGAACCTGCCGCAGTTTCCTTGGAAACATTGGTCCCGGCAGGTACAGGGATCCCCGTGACAGCGATAGCGCGTCAAGTAACGGTCTCAGGGAGCTACGTTGCGGCCGGCCAAGAGCTGGTGGCGGGACACTCACTGAGCGGTCAGATCGTCTCGTGGGTAGTGACCCCGCTCATGACGGCGGACAACACGCAGGTGCTCGTCGTGCGAGGTTGGATCGGCGCAGGTGGAAACGCGCTCGCAACGCCGCCAACCTCGCCGGTTTCGGTCACCGGACGAATCGAGACAGGGAACGTTCTAAATGTTGGAACGAGCGCAGCCACCCGGTCTGCACTACCTGCGGGGTATCTCATCCGCACCGCGCAGTCGCCGCCCGACCCGTTGTCGCTACAGCCGGTCCCCGCCGCCCCCCCGGACACTCACGCGCCTAAAGAATTCCACCTGCAAAACGCGATCTACGTCGTCCAGTGGTACGTGCTGGCCATCATCGCCGCCGTGACGTGGTGGCGGTTCCAGCGAGCTGGCCGCAATCGACACCGAGCTGACGATCAACGACCCCTTGCGCCGGCCGTCTGAGGCCAGCGGCTCAGGTTTCGGCAACGAGACCGTCGAGCACCTGCTTCAACTCGCCGGCGGTGGTAGGCCCGATGACGCGCGCGGCGATGCGACCGTGTCGGTCGAGCACGAGCGTGCTCGGGATGCCCATCTGGGGGAGCATCTTCAGCTTGCTGAGCAGCGTGCCCTCTGGATCGACGAAGCTCGGATAGGCCATTCCCGCCGAGGCCGCGAAGGCCTTCCCAGCCGACGTGGTGTCCGCCTCATCGATGCCGACGAACACGACCCCTTGAGCCGCGTAAGACTTTGCCGCCGCACCGAGCATCGGCGACTCCTCGCGACACGGACCGCACCACGAAGCCCAGACGTTGAGGACAACGACCTTCCCTTGTCCGGCCGAACTCAACGACAGCGCGGTGCCGTCGAACGTCTTGCCCTTGAGCGCCGGAGCTCCGTGGCGGCCGTTGGCGGCGTACGTCGTAAGCCCGACAACGTCGAGGGACGCAGCGGACTTAGACGCGCTTCCCGCCGCCGCACCGCAACCGGAGAGCGCCATCGAGGCCGCGATCAGCAAGACCACGAAGCGCCTGGGCATCTCGATAGGCTAACTCCGCCCCACAAGAGCGCCAGCGGCGCGCGGCCTCCGAGGATAGGCGCGTCAGGCGTTCGTCATGTGCGGAGGCCATAGTGATCTCGTGATGTCAGCGGCTCCGGCGAATACCCATTGGCGCATCACCCGAAGCGTCGCACTCACGATCACCAGCCTGAGCCTTGTGCTGGCAGGTTGCACGACGTCGCATGCGCGACCCGCGCCACAATCCGCCGCGCCGTCGTTGCAGCCAGCCCCGAGCGCCCCGCAGCCAGTGCCATCCACTCCAAACAAAACGCCGGGTTCGCCGCCCCAGCCCGCCAGGGGGTCTGGCAGCCCGGCGCCAGCCTCGAGCGACCCGGGTCCAGCCGTTTCGGCCCGTCCGGTAGTTACGGCCACGAAGATTTCGGTGGGGCTGCCGGTGGCGTTGTCCCGGGTGGTCGCCGTCGCGTTGAACGCAACGGTGATCGTGGCGGGCGGCCTCGACGCGCACCAAGTCACGACTTCTCAAACCCTGCTGTTCGATCCGAACTCGCTGTCGATCCGTCCGGCGGCGCACCTCGCGATCGCGGTGCACGATGCCGGCGCGGGCGTCGTCGGCGGCACGGCGCTCGTGGTCGGAGGCGGCTCCGCCGCTTCGAGCGATGCCGTGCAAGCAGTGCATGCCGATGGCACCGCGGCGGTCGTCGGACGGCTCCCTCAAGTTCGCTCGGACGATTCGGTCGCCGTTGCGGGCCACGAGTTATACGTGATCGGGGGGTATGACGGCGTTCACGAGCTTCCCGGTGTCCTGGCTACCACCGACGGCGTCACGTTTCGTTCAGTGGGACAGCTCGGTGAGACGGTGCGTTACGGCGCCGCCTACGCGTCATCAGGCGCGGTGTGGATCTTCGGCGGCGAACATCAAGGCCAACCTATTGCCGACATCCAGCGCGTCGACACCGCTACCGGCTTGAGCGCGGTCGTCGGCAAGCTCCCGCACCCGCTGGCACATGCCGCAGTGGCCGTCATCGGCGGTCGGGTGTTGATTCTCGGCGGTTCCGACGGACACAACCCGCAGAACACGATCTTCGCGTTCGATCCTGCCACCGGCTCGGTGAGCCTCGTCGGCTCGATGCCCGAGTCCGTTTCCGACATGGCAACGAGTGTCGTCGGTGACACGGCCTATGTCCTCGGCGGGAATGCCCTCACTCCCGAGCAGACTGTCGCGCCGACAACAGCCATCATCGCTGTGAAGATCGCGCTGGTTGGTGCCCAAGCGAGTGTCCAAGCCGCTCCCGCAGCATTGTTCAGTGGCAAGCTCCTCATCGCGGATCGCGGCAACAATCGCCTCACTCTTGTTGACCAAGCGGGAACCATCGACTGGACCTTCCCGAACGCGACAGCGCCGGCACCGCCGTCCGGATTCTTCTTTCCTGACGATGCCTTCTTCACCGACCACGGCACCGCGATCCTGTCGAACCAGGAGGGCAACAACACGATCGTCTCGATCTCCTATCCCGGCGGAAAACCGCTCTGGTCTTACGGCCACCCCGGCGTGGCGGGTGCGGCAGCGGGCTACCTGCACGAACCAGACGATGCCTACAAGCTCGCAGACGGGCGAGTCATCGTCGCCGATGCCAACAACTGTCGCGTCTTGATCATCAGCCCACAGGCGCGGTCAATCGGCCAGATCGGGACCACGGGCAGCTGCATCCACAAACCACCGACCTCGCTCGGATATCCGAACGGCGATACGCCACTGCAAAACGGCGATGTCTTGATCTCCGAGGTGACGGGCTCGTGGATTAGTGAATACACGTTGTCCGGCGCCCTTGTCTGGACGGTCCACCTGCCGTTGACGTACCCGTCCGACCCACAGCAGATCGGCCCTGACACTTACATCGTGGCCGACTACACCAAGCCGGGCGGAGTCGTCGAGTTCGACCGAGCCGGGCACATCTTGTGGGAGTACCGCGTGCCGAGCGGGCACGGGATGCTCGACCACCCAAGCCTCGCCGAGGTCCTGCCAAGCGGTGTCATCTGCGTCAACGACGACTACCGGCATCGAGTGGTGATGATCGACCCCAAGACGAAGGCCATCGTGTGGCAGTACGGCGTCGACGACGTATCCGGCACTGCACCGGGGCTGTTGAATACGCCTGACGGATTCGACCTGCTGGCGCCCGATGGCACCACACCCACCCACCCATGGACAGGCTGACCCGCAATGGTCGCAAATTGAATAGTCGCTCGTTCAATGGTCGCTAGTTGATTGTCTCGACAGCCTCGATCGCGTTGACGTAACGCTGCGCAGGACCAGGGGCCAGTTGCCCTGGCGGCAGTTCGACAACGAAGGCGGTTGGACCGAACATCGAGTCTTGCCACCCGGTGACGCTGCCTGGATAGTCGGCCAGTCGTACAAGCGGAAGACCCACCAGCGCACTGAAGCGCCGCTCGACGTTGATCGGTCCTTGGGAATCGTCGACGACGGCAAGATGCTGGTGGAACCAGATCGCCAGCGTCGGGCGAATGCGGGTGATGAGGAGGGCCGCCGCGGCCGATTCCGGCTCCGACAGTGCATGCGTTCCGGCGTAGTCGAACGAGCCACGGGGGTCAAGCGGCCGCCATTGGAACGGAAAGTTCCGATTGAGATCGACACCGTCAGCGTTTTGTCGCGTCGCGGCCGCCGCGCCGTCGGGATTGAGCTCCCGGACGATCCACAGGTCTGCGTCCGCCCGCGGTGCGGCGGCCTTCAGTGCGGTCGCAATCTGATCGCCGGCCAACTCGTTGCCATGGATGCTGCCGACGATCAGGACCCGGTGCGCGCTCGCCGGATTTCCAATTTCGGTGACCATCAAGGGCCACCCCCGCACCGAGTACCCGAACGTTGTTGTCTTGTTCACCAGCGCAGGCCGTGTCGGCGATGGCAGCGCGGGTGCTGCCGCAATCGCTGACGTGCCGGCAATCGGAGCAGCGCGCGAAGGCAGTGGCGACGCCGATGGCAACGTGGGGGTCGATGACGGTGACACTTGAGCCGTGACTGCGTCGGCGTCGCGATCGGCCGCACAGCCGGTTAGTGCCAGCACAACGAACATCCACCACGCGTATTCGCGACGGAGGCTCACTTCGCCTTGTCGAGTGCGGACTGCAGCGACTGGATGTATCCGTCGCTCGTGTAGGTCGCGCCCGACACCGCCTGAATGTTCGCACTCTGCGCGGTCAGTGTCTCCTGAATCAGGATCGGTACCACCTGCTGGTCGATCGCCTGGTCGATATCGTTGCTGTCAGGGAGCCGCACCGGAACGACGTCGGTGATCTGGGCCCCCGTGAATTTCACCTGAACCTGGACATTGCCGTAGCGCGTGCGAATGGACGACCCAGTAATTGCGCGGGTCTGTGGTTGGGCTGAGGGAGCAGCGGCGGACGGCTGCTTGGCGGGCGGCCCGCTCGAAGACGGCGCAGTTGTGGGCTGCGCAGTCGTGGGCACGGACGTCTGCGGCGCGGGCGGGCTCGACGCGGTCGCGGCAAGTGGAGGTTGCGCCGATTGCCGAGCCGAATGCGTCTTGAAGCCGAGCAGCAACACCAGCCCTGCGACGGTGGCGACGATCGCCGCGAAGGCGCGCTTCATCAGGGTCCTCCAAGCACGCCGAGCGCCGCCGTGTGAGCGGCCGCGAACGAATACGGAGGTACGAGATCAACCCCATCGGGGATATTGAGATACCCAGCCGCAATGCCACGCACGCCAGTGTGGCCGTATTGCCAGACCACCGTGTTGGTCTGCGGGTCAACGACGATGACGCGATCGTTCAGGTCATCGTTGAGGAGAATGTCGCCGTTCGGCAGCGGGAGCGCGAGGGACGGATGATTCAAACGGTTCGACCCTGTGGGGGCATAGCGCCAGAGAGTCTGGCCGGCCTGGTTGAAGACGACGACCTGACCGGGCAAGGAGTAGTCGACAGTCAGGTATCTGTTAGGGCCGATCTCGTTGGTGTCCGACGGATATCGCACGCCCGGAGGATGCGTGGTCCAGTACACGTGGCCCGCGAGGTCGATCTCATCGACCCAGTCGCCATTGATCTCGGTCACGAGATAGTGGCCAGTTGTTGTCGGGAACGCGCCGTTGGGACTACCGAAAGTGGACGGCGGGTTGTGGGTGCAGTGCCCCGTGCTGCCGAACTGATGCACAACTGCTTGCGCAGCGGGCGACACGACGACGACCCGGCAGTTCTTGATGTCGGCCGTAACGAGATCTCCGTTTGCCAGCATCATCGCGTCGTCGGGATTCCATAGGTACCCCGGCCGGGAGCCGTACACACCTGGGTGCCCGTAGCTGGCGACAATGCGGTGCGTCGCAACATCGACGACGCGAATCGCAAAGTCATCTTCTTCTGTCGCGACGATGTACTTGCCATCGGCACTGAAGAATGCGTCGTCGGGAATGAGGAACGTCTGACCTGACGCAAGGTCGCCCGGGCGTGGAAATTGCCATACCAGACGTCCCTGCGGATCGATGACGATGAGCCGGTTGTTTCTCTTGTCGGCAACCAGAAGATCGGCCGGTAGCACGCTGGGGTCAGAACCCGGCTGCAGGAAACCCGCTGCACCGGCAGGCGCAACCGCCGTCCACGAAGGATCAACCGTCGTCTGAGTGGGGTTGGGCGACGACGCCGCGGGTGCAACCGCCGCGGGTGCAACCGTCGTAGGCGCAGCAACTGGGGGCGTGCTGTGCGGATTGGAACTTTGCAACGGTCCGGACGTGCTCGCGATTGGCGCCACGGTCTGCGCCGCCGGCGGAGAACTGCTGGCAATCAAAGGGTGGGGGGTACCAGCCCTCGAGGGTGCCGTCCCCGTAAGCACGCCGACGACGGCCGCAGCAGCAGCGACAGTTACGACTGCCGCGACGAGGGTGCGACGACGACGATAGTAGTTGGGCACGGCGACAGTCATAAGGCGTGTTGGCGCCGTAGAACGCCTGCAGAGATCATCCCGGGCACGATCGGTGCCCAGAACGTCAACAAACGGAAGACGATCACCGCAGCTATCACCGCTCCGGCAGTAGACGACCCAATGCGGGCAAGGCCCGCGACCAGTACAGCGTCAACGCCTCCGATGCCACCTGGTGTCGGAATCGCTTCAGCGACAGGAACACCGACCAAGTAGACAACGGCGACGCGCCAGTCCGCGATGTCGCCGTCAAATGCCCAGGTAGCTGCGAGCAGTGCCAGCAGGTTTGCCGCCTTGACGCCAGTTGTCGCCGCAAGCAGTAGCGCGAGGCGCTTTGGCTCGCGGCTTGCGCTCGACAACGCGCGTCGTGCATCAGGGATCGCCGCCGCTACCCGCCCGTCGACGCGCAAGCGGCTTCGAGCGGCCCGCGCAAGCCACCACGTGACTAACGGCACGGCGATGAGTACCGCGACGATCACCGGAACACCGTGGAGACGAGCGGTGAGGAGTGAATGCGCAAGCGGTAGCTTGGTTATTCTCGGGCCGACTGCGAGGACGCCGATGGTGGCGATCCCGATGTGGGCCATTGCGGATAGCGACAGCGCGGCACCTACGGTTCCGGACGACAATTCCTGCGTGCGCAAGTATCGCGCATTGACAGCCATACCGCCCACACCGCCTGGCGTCACTCGGTTCGCGGTTGCGGCCGCGAACTGGACAAGGAGCGTCCGACCGAAGGGCAGTCGGCGCCCAGCGGCGGCTGACAAAGCCACCGCTGAGCAGCCGTAGCTCGCGACGACGGCAACCACTGCGATGAGGATTGCGGACCATGACGGACCAGGCAGCGTCGAGAGCTGCGCAATGGCGCTGGTGAGCTTCGCGTGGTACGCGACAACCCACACCATGACAGCAGTAAGCGCGGTCCCGATGATGACGATGCGCCACGCGAAACCACGCCGCGGCACGGCAAGACTCGACATATGTCTACTGTGCCCGGTCGACCTTACGAACGGGTGACGAGAGGGCACCACGCCCGACGAGGGATTAGCGAAGGCGCCTTTCACGCCATTGTCAGGTCAGCAGTGCATGGTGGAAGGCATGGCAGAAGGCACGCTGGAAGCCGAAGCCGATACGAACCGACCGGGATTCTCAGGATTCCGTCAGACGGCTTTATGGCACCTGTCAGAAAGGTGCTTCAAAGTCACTATGACGGTTGGTGAAACCAACCGATCTATTGATACCGAGTCACTGCATAGGAGGTCGCAATGACCACGCGAGCTGATGGCATGCGCCGGATATCCACGGCTAACGCGACCATGGCAACGGTAGGTGTCGCTGGCGTCGTCGGCCTGAGCCTCATGCTTGCCCAACAGGCTACCCACCACGCTGCAGCGACCAGCCCGACCGCTGTGACGAGCACCACTCCGACGAGCACCTCGAATTCGACCGCAATCACGTCTGGTACCACTGACGACTCCACAACGACCGTCACGACTACACCTCAGGCCGCCGTCCAACAATCAACGTCGGGCTCCGTACAGCATGCAGTTACGAGCGGATCATGACGCTGCCCACCACGCAGTGGCCCGCCATCGGCACTACCGCACAGGTAGTCGTGACCGATCCGGCGGCCCTCGACGCCGCGCGATGCATCGTCGTCGACGAATTGAACCTGCTCGACCTCGCGTGCAGCCGATTCCGGTCCGATTCTGAGATCGCACGACTCGCTGCTCGCGGAAATGCGTGGACACCGGTCAGTGACGTGCTCGCTGATGTCCTGGCGTGCGCACTCGAAGTCGCGCGTGTCACCGATGGCGACGTCGACCCCACGATGGGCACGGACTTGAGTCGCCTCGGTTACGACCGCGACTACGGCGCGATGAGAGAAGCGTCTGCGCTGGGTGCAGACAATGCGGTATTGCCTCTCACCTACCGCCTCGTGTACCGGACGAGTTGGCACGATGTCGAGTTCGATCACAGCAGGCGGCGCGTCCGCGTGCCAGCGGGATTGGTGCTTGATCTAGGCGCGACCGCCAAGGCATGGTGCGCAGATCGTTGCGCGATTCGCATCCATCGCGAGCTTGGCGTTGGTGTGCTCGTGAGCCTGGGTGGGGACATCGCAACGGCCGGAGTAGGCCCAGCCGGCGGGTGGTTGGTGCGAGTGCAGGATCTGCCAGAGGCCACCGACGGGCCACATGCGGTTGTTGTGCTACGTGACGGATTCGCCGTCGCGACGTCGAGCACGATCAGTCGCACGTGGCGTCGTGGCACGTCTCAGTTTCATCACATTCTCGACCCGGCAACTCGGCGTCCGGCCGCACGGATTTGGCGAACGGTGACTGCCGTCGCCGGCAGTTGCGTCGACGCCAACGCGGCAACCACCGCCGCGATTGTGCGCGGTCGCGCTGCTCGATCTTGGCTTGCGAGTCGCGGTGTAGCCGCGCGGCTCGTCGACCATGACGGCCACGTGCAAACCCTTGGCGGATGGCCATCGGAGGTGGCGGCATGACGAGTGCATCGATCGACAAGGCCCTGTGGTACCTCGGGCGCTCCAGTGGTGTTGTGAGCCTCGTCCTGCTCACACTTGTGGTCGCTCTCGGCATCGCCACACGTTCTGGCCGCCCGCTGCCAGGTCTTCCGCGATTCGCAGTCAGCGCCGTGCATCGTTCCGCAAGCTTGCTTGCGGTCGTCTTTCTCACGCTGCACGTGGTGACGTTGACACTGGATCCACAATCGCAGTTGCGCTGGCTCGATGCCGTGCTTCCCTTCGGTAGCCACCCGAAACCGCTCTGGATCGGGCTCGGTGCTGCGTCATTGGATCTCATCATCGCGCTTGTGCTCACGAGTCTCTTGCGTCAGCGCATCGGACATCGGGTGTGGCGCGCCATTCACTGGGCGGCGTACGCGCTGTGGCCATTCGCCGTGCTGCACACCATCGGCACAGGCACTGACATCCGCCGCACCTGGATGCTCGGCCTCGTAGCTTTGTGCACGCTCATCGTCGCCGGATTGATTGGCTGGCGACTATCCGAGCGATTCCTCGATGAGACGGACCGGACGGCCGGCACCCAGTTGCCATCTCGGGAAACACGCTTGGTCACCGCTTCGAAGGGCCGCTGATGACAACCTTGTTCGACGAACACGTGCGGATTGATGCCGAGGTCGCCGCCCAGGGCGCCCTCATGGGACCGTCGCCCGCGTCCCAACGCGAGCTGCAGGCTCACCTGCTTGCGCACGGTGCCGTTCCGGCGGTGGATGCGCGCACCGTGCTGCGGCTCGCCATCGACAGCGGTCTTACCGGGCATGGAGGCGCAGGCTTTCCCTTACACCGCAAGCTTGAAGCAGTGAATGCCGCCCGCGGCCGCGCGATCGTGGTTGCCAACGGCGCCGAAGGCGAGCCAGCGAGCGCGAAAGATCGGTGGCTGCTTGCTCGCCGTCCGCACCTGGTGCTCGATGGTTTGCAGCTTGTCGCGCGGGCGACGAACGCCACCGACGCGTATCTCTACGCCAACCACCGGGTGGATGTCGCCGTGTTGACCGATCTGCTCGCCGAGCGGCGCCGCGCGCGATTGGATCGCGTGTCGGTCACGGTGGTTGCCGCGCCTGACACGTTCATCTCGGGTGAAGAAACAGCGGTGGTCGGCCACATCTCGGGCACTGCGGCACTTCCTCGCTTCAAGTCGCCCAGGGTCACCGAACGTGGTGTGCGTGGCCGGCCAACGCTGGTGAGCAACGTTGAAACGCTCGCGTTGCTGGCACTGATCGCCCGACGCGGGGCTGCGTGGTTTCGCTCGGCGGGCACACCCGACGCGCCTGGCACCATGCTGCTCACTGTCGGGGGTGCAGTACGTGCGCCCGGCATTGTCGAGACAGGACACGGAACGCCGTTGGCAGACGTGCTCGCTCTCGCCGGCGGCCCGTTGACGCAACTTCAAGCTGTGCTGCTCGGTGGCTACCACGGCACCTGGCTGACGGCAGGCGAGGCTGCTACCGCCAAGCTGTCACGATCCGATCTCGCTCCGCTCGGCGCGTCGCCCGGAGCTGGTGTTGTCGTCGCGATGGGTCACGGAACATGTGGACTCGTGGAGATGAGCAGAGTCATGAGCTATCTCGCTGAGGAGTCCGCCGGACAATGTGGGCCTTGCCTCAATGGCCTACCGCGCATCGCAACGCAACTCAAATCCGTGGCGTTTACCGGCGGCAATCAGCAGGCCGTTGCCGAAATGCGCCGACTCGCAGGACTGGTCGTGGGTCGCGGCGCGTGCCATCACCCAGACGGCAGCATGCGCTTCCTGGGTAGCGGATTGCGCGTTTTCGCGGCCGAAGTCGAGTTGCACCTTGCGGGCCGTTGCAGCCGTACGTCCGGCGACGTCGTGCTGCCGACTGCGGTTACGCGATGAAAACCACGAAGGCGGAGCCGCGCATCGTGGTCGATTGGACCGCGTGCGACGGCCGCGGACTGTGCGCCGAGTTGTTGCCTGAGATGGTGAGCCGCGACGAATGGGGATTCCCGCTGATTCCCGAGCCGACTGTGCCCGCATCACTACGCGATCACGCCGACAGAGCAATCGCTGCCTGCCCACGACTCGCGTTGCGTCTCGTTCGCACCTAAAGCGCAAAGGCGCCGGCCATCGATGGTGCGGACGCCGCGGCTTGCAGATGCGGAAGACCAAGAATGTCTTCCGTGGTACGCAGCAATGCATAGTGGTCGAAGCGCTGCGTGGCGAGGGTGCCGACGGGCACGCTCGGACCCATGACGATCGTGGGTATGCGGTTCGTCGATCCTTCGCCTTCGTCCCACGTGATAATTACGAGCGTGTTGCCACTCGCGTAGTTCGGCCCAGCGAGGATCTTCGGAATCCATGTCGCCAGCCACTCGTCGCCCGTCCGGACGGGGCAATCATGAGTGTCGTTGCACAGATTGGGCGTCACGAAGGAGAACGAGGGCAGGCTTCCCGCGGCTATATCGCGATCGAAGACACCTTCGAGCGGTACGTCGTTGACGCCGCACGCAGCGCGCAGGGTGACGTAATAGGTCGCCGGGTTGTGTTTGACGGCGTACTCGCCGCCAGGCGACGTGTCGCAATTCCTCGGCATCGACTCGTTGTACGACCGCCAGGTCAGCCCGGCCTGCTCAAGCTGCCCGAAGATCGAATTAGCGCTGATCTGATGTGCCGACGGATTTCCGTCGTCCGTCACTCCAAACGTCGATCCGCCGGTAGCTGCGAGGTAGTTCGGTAGCGACGGGTGCGAAACACCGTTGTCGTTGGTTGCTAATCCGCATTGCTTAGCGATTGAGTTTTCGAACGACGCGTTGTTACTCCCGATGACAGAGCCATAGCCCTTGTTCTCCATCCAGATCCACAGGACATGGGTGTAGTGGGCAGTGCGGCTGACTCCGCACGGGCGAGCCGTGGTCGGACCCACCGGAGGCGTCGCAGTGGCCGTGTGGTCCGGCGCGGTTGAGGTTCGTTGTGCGACCGCACTATGCGACGGTGGCCGCGATGACACTGCCACGACCGTCGGAGACGCCTCCGCCGCAGAACTCGGCGCGGGCACCGATGGCGACCCAGCAGCGATCGAACTCGGCGCTCCAGTGGACGCGGTAGATACCACCGGGCTGGCGTGCGTAGCCGCCGTTGGCCGGCTGGTAGTGCAACCCGAGATTGCCAGCGTCAGACCGACACCTAGGACGGCACATCGAAACCTCTGGTGGTCAGTCATAGCCGTGGCGAAACGAGTCGTGGCAGCGCTCCGCTCCGGTGCCGAGGCCAGGTGACGGTCATGCGCGCCCCCCCAAGCTCGGACTCACCGACGGTCCACCTGCCATGCGTGGACGACGCGATGGCGTCGGCGATGGCGAGCCCGAGACCTGCGCCCTCGCTGCCGGTTTCATCGAGGCGATGAAACCGATCGAACAGGCGCGATCTCTCGGCGACCGGAATCCCCGGCCCATCGTCAGCGACTGTCAGTGCGACGTGACTAGCAGTGCATGCAACGGCAACCACGATGCGGCCAGGAGAATTCGCGTAGCGGGTCGCGTTGTCGAGCAGAACTCCGATGAGACGGTCAACCCATTCCGGCGCGGCTGCTACGTGCGCGAGATCTGGTCCGGTGAGATCGATGGTCAGTTGAAGATCCCGAGATTGCGCGACCGGTGTGAACCGGTCGACACATTGCCTCGCCACCGTTGTCACGTCAACGATCGCGACCCGTGGCGTGGGCGGCTGTGAATCGAAACGCGCAAGCCACATCATGTCTTCCACGATCCGACGCAGCCGCTGGGTCTCGCCTGACACACGCTGAAGCGCTTCCCGGTAGCCGTCCGCTGTACGACCGGTCGCCAACGCCAGCCCGACTTCGGCTTCGACAACGGTCAAGGGCGTGCGCAGCTCGTGCGATGCATCAGCTGTGAACTCGAGTTGCCGCAATCGCGCGCGCTCGATCGGCCGCGACGCCGCGCGCCCGATGAGGAAAGCGCACACGAAGACACCTACGAGCAGAAACGGAGACACAACCAGCGCCGACGTCAGGAGCACGCTGCGCACATGGGACTGCTGCAATAGGCTCTCGGCAGCGATTAGACGAGACCCGTCTTGGCGTCTCACGGAGCTGAACAAGAAGGTGCGGCCATCGATCGACGCGGTGCTCGGCAGCACCGATGACGGCGCAAGGAAACTGGCCGGAAGCTGCGGGGCACCCGCGCTCGCGGCCGTCACGACGTTAGCAGCGTCAAGTTGCCACAAGTAGACGGGTGGGTCATCAGCATCGTGCAAGATCGGATCGCGCGATGCTAGCGCACTCGCATTGAGAAGCTGAGCGTTGGCCAGCTGCGCAGCGACGTGCGCGCGCGTTTCGTGTAGAAGATTTCGCGACACCAAGAGCACGATCCCCGCCACGATCGCAAAGTAGCAGGTCGCCACCGCGAGCGTCGCGGCGAGCGCAACACGCAAAGCCCGCCGAATCGGGGCGGCTGCCTTCATTGTCGCGGTACTCGCACGGATGAATAGTCGCGCCCCAACCTTACGGATGCCTGAAGGTTGGATGTGCGCCTGGTTCTGGGATCCGGTTTCACCTTCATCGAACCGTAAGGCCCTGGCGTTAGCGTGGTAATCATGCAGTTTCGAAGGGATGAGGCCGTCGGCTCGTCCAAGCGGGCCGACATTCGCCCTACGGGCATCCGCACCACGGGCGTTGAGGGAAACGCACGGCTCACCAGCTCGACGGCCGTCCTCCTGCTCATCCTGCTCGGTGCGGAGGGTCTGACGCTCCCTGCGATTCACGCGCTGTTACGCCCGCACGTATACATCGGGTTCGCGTTGATTCCTCCGGTGGCACTCAAGCTTGGCAGCACTTTGTACCGGTTCACTCGCTACTACACGCGCGCCCCTGAGTACCTACAGAAGGGGCCGCCGCCTCCCCTGTTACGTGTGCTCGGGCCGGTCGTTGTGCTCTCCACGGTGCTGCTGCTCGTTAGCGGGGTAGTGCTGCTGTTCTTCACAGGACAGTGGCAACAACGGATGTTGACCGTACACAAGGCAAGCTTCATCTTGTGGTTCGCAGCAATGACCGTGCACGTTGTCGCTCACGTTGTCGAGACCGCGCAACTGGGCGCACGTGATTGGGTACCGCAGCCGACTCGCTCGTTGCCGATGGCCGCCGCCCGTCGCTGGATTCTCGCGGCAAGCGTGATCGCGGGTGCTCTCCTCGGCGCATGGGGCCTCGGGCATATCGGTGGATGGCACCGTGCCTGAGACGCTACCGGCGGTCGCGCCGTCCTTCCGCGGCCCAATGACTGGCGGGCGCGGCGGGGCGGCGGTCGATCGCCGTGGACCAACGCCGCTGGGCGCGGAACCCAATGTCGTGCTCGCCGGTGTCGCGCTCGGTGCCGCCGTCGTCCTGCTCTTCTGGTGGCGCGGCACGCCATATGTGCACGGTATGGGCGATTGGCTGACCAACGCTGGGCGGATCACAGGCTTGCTGGCTGGCTATACGATCGGCGTCATTCTTTTCTTCATGGCGAGAATTCCAGCACTAGAGCACGGTGTCGGTTCTGATCGACTTGCCCGTTGGCACGCTATCGGCGGTAGGTACGCCGTCAGCCTGGTCGTCTGTCACGTCGTGCTCGTCGTCTGGGGGTATGCCCTCACCGCGCATACTAACCTTGTTCACCAGACCGTCAGCCTCGTCACCAGCTACCCCGACATGGCGATGGCGGCGGTCGCAGCCGGCTTACTCGTTTTCGTCGGAGCCGTGTCTGCGCGAGCGGCGCGGCGGCGATTGAGCTACGAGACGTGGCACTATCTACACCTGTACACGTACATCGCGGTGAGCTTGTCGTTCAGCCACCAGCTTGCGACCGGCGCGCAGTTCATTTCCGATCCGCTTGCCCGCCTGGCGTGGAGCAGCTTCTACGTCGTGATCGGCTCGCTTCTCATCTGGCACCGGATCTTGAGTCCCGTTCGAAGCGCGTGGCGACACCGCATGCGAGTAGTTGGGCTCACAACCGAGGCGCCTGGCGTTATCTCGGTCTACATCTCGGGCGACCATCTCGATGAGCTCGACGCCCAACCAGGTCAATTCTTCCGTTGGCGATTTCTCACTCGTGAGCACTGGTGGGCGGCCAACCCATACTCCCTGTCTGCACCGCCGCGACCCACACGCCTGCGCATCACAGTGAAAGCATTGGGCGACCATAGCAGTGACCTCGCAGGCGTTCGCGTCGGCACCAAGGTCCTTGCCGAGGGTCCGTACGGCGGATTCACGCAAGCGCGCAGAAGACGGCGGAAGGTCCTGCTAATCGCCGCAGGCGTGGGCATCACGCCAATCCGGACGCTATTCGAGACGCTTCCGGGTCGGCCCGGAGACATTACCCTGCTCTATCGCGTCAGTTCGCCGGAACGCGCGCTGTTCCAAAGTGAACTCGAAGCCATCGCCAACAACCGAGGACACCGGCTATACCTTCTCAGTGGCCCGCGGGGCGGAAGCGGCGATCCGCTGTCGGCCGGTCGACTGGCCAAGGCGATACCCGACGTCCGGCAGCATGATGTGTATCTGTGCGGCCCACCCGCAATGACCGAGGCTACGATTCGCACGCTTCGGCGTTGTGGTGTTTCGAGACGCCGCATCCACCACGAGTCTTTCGAACTATGACCCCTCCGTCGCAGACATGAAGCGTGCAGTCCTCTCGACGCTCGGCACAATCACGGCCATCATTGTGCTGCTCGGCTTCAAATCGGCCCCGGCACGGGTTGCCCGTCCTGCATTCGTTTCGCCTTTGAGTTCGAACGAGCCCCCACTTCTTGCTTCACCGGCTACCTCGTCGAACGTGGTGTCAACCGCACCATCCAGTGCCTCCGCATCGATCCCACTGGCTTCACCGACGACCCAACCCGCTGCATCGTCGACGCTCCCGACCGCCTCGACGAGCAAGGCTGCTGCGACGCGAACGCCGTCCAGTGCACCGAGCAAAAAGACGACCCAGGTCCCGACCAAAGCACCTAGTCCGTCAGCAGCGCCGTCACCCAAATCGGCGAGTGGCACGTTCCTCGGGGCAAGTGTGCAGACGCGCTATGGCCCGGTACAGATCAAGATCACGTACGCCGCCGGTCGCATCACGGGCGTCGTCGCGGTCCAGCTCCCGTCGGGTCGTTCGCGCGACACCGAGATAAACAACTACGCCGTGCCGATTCTCGAAAGCGAGACGCTTGCGGCACAAAGCGCCAACATCAACGCCGTGTCGGGGGCTACCTACACAAGTGACGGCTACGTGCAATCGCTTCAGTCCGCTCTCGACGCCGCCCACCGCTAGCGAATCGTCGACCGCTTCGCTGTCTGGGTCCTAAATGCCCATGCCATGAGCAGCTTGTCCCACGCCCGCAGTCACGAGCATCGCGATACTGCCCCAGGTCACGACCCTGATCGTCGGTCGGAATACCGAACCGCCCGCGGCTCTCGCGCCGAGTGCACCAGCCACGGCTAGCCCAGCGACAGTGACGAGGAAGATGAGCACGAGCCGCGAAGTCGAGGTCATCGCGACCATCCCAATAAATGGGACCAAGCCACCGAGCAGGAAGCTCGACGCAGACGCTATCGCCGCTTGAACCGGTCGTGCTCGGGTGTGATGCGTTTGGCCCCATTCATCGCGCATATGCGCAGCAAGGGGATCGAGCGCGTGGAAGGCCGCCGCGACCTCCTCCGCAAGTGCCCGCGGCAGCCCGCGCAGCTCATAAATGTCCGCGAGCTCGGCAAGCTCGCCCATCGGGTCACGCTCTTGTTGCCGAGCCTCTGCATCGGCGTCGGCGCGTTCGACGTCCACCTGCGAACTTACAGAGACGTACTCGCCCGCCGCCATGGCCATGGCGCCCGCAGCGACGCCGGCGATTCCAGCGGTAAGGATGGCACTCGGTCGTGCCTGACTCGCGGCCACGCCGACCATCAAGCTCGCCGTAGATACCAGTCCGTCGTTTGCTCCCAGCACTGCCGCACGAAGCCATCCGGCGCGCCCCGAGCTAGGGACGCGCTCAACGGGACGCGCGGCGGCGCCCGAAGGTGATTGGGTCACCATGGATCCAGCCAATGCTGCGAAGCCGCAGATCTATAGAGTCGAAGGTCCGACGTGCCGGGCCGTCCGGCACAGCGAGCCGCGTAGGTCGCTATTTCGCGTAAAGCTGCCCGTCGGAACCTTTGGCGATGCCGATCTTCGTGAGTCCTTGACTGGCCGGACCGACTTCGACGGCGCCTGTGCTGTCGTTGAACTGTGAACCGTGGCATGGGCAAACGAAAATCCTGTTTCCTTGGTCGTACTCGACGGTGCAGCCGGCGTGTGGACACACTGCATCGAAGGCGAGAAATGTGCCTACACGAGGTTGCAGCACGATTGCGGGATCGCCTGTTACGGGATCGGTGAAGGTTGCGGCTCCAGCCACCGGGACGACGCTCGCTGCGCCGATCCTGGTTCCGGGCGGATGGGCGGCGGCAGTGCTGGCGTGCGTCGCCGTCGGTGACGGAGTCGACGCGTTCGAACCGGAAGGCGAGACAACCGTTGGGGACGGCGCCGAAGCAGCTGTCGCCGGACTCGCTGGCGCGTTCGGGTCAGTTCCAACTGAGGGGAGCGCCCCTGCGGCCGGCGAGGAGCTATGCATGAGCCGACCAATGCCAGCGATTGCACCTGTCCCAAACAGGGCGACGGTGCCCGCGCCGAGTGTTAAGGCGCCAACGAGACGGCGCCGGTCCGTATCGACACCCGTTGCCGCCTCGACTTGGGCCGCCTTTTCAATCTCGCGCTCGATGAATGGACATCCCGCCGGGGCGCACGCCGTCTCATGTCGTGCCACGCACCAGCCGCCGTGGTAATGACCACACACGCCCTGCACGGTTGCGAACGGCAACTGCACGGGAACGGACGCGGGACGTGATTGCCGCACGGCCGCGAGATTCGCGATGAGCGAATCGGCTGAGAACTGACCACCGCCGGCCACGATGAGCGGTAGCCAGGCGAACATGAAGACGATGTCGGAGCCCGTGTAATACGGGTTGGTGTGGAAACTCACCGCAAGAAACAAGTTCAACGAGATCAGCGCGCCCCCTACTGATGCAATGCGGGTGAGTAGACCAAGGAGCGCCCCGAAACCCACGGCGACCTCGCCGAGCGCGATGACGGTGCCAATCAGCACTGCATGATGAGCGAGCGGCGTCAGCAGCGCATGAATGGGGCTGCGGCGTGATGCAGCCAGCATCTGAGCTTGGATGCCGCCTGGGTTCGACGCACGGAAGAAGGACGGGTTAGCCAACTTCTGCAAGCCTGCGAAGCAGAACGTCGCTCCGAGGAACAATCGCAGTGGCAACAACGCCCATCCCGCCAGCGCAGTTGCGTCCGGTGGTGGCTTCAACCACAGCCAGCGCGCAGGATGGGTCTTCGGCAGCGCCTGCACGTGCGGCGTCTGACGTCGCACACGACCCACGAGCTGCCTCCTTCCACGAGCGCACCGTCAAGACCAGCATGCAGTCGCTTCCTTGCGATCACGTGACGATCCCGCAGTTGCTGGCGCGCGTATGCGAGGTCCACCGACCCGTCAACTGCGTCACCGACTTCTCGTGCAGCGCACGTAGCCTTGATGGTCAGGGTCAGGAAGATAGTCGGGGCCGGACAGGGGCACTGGTGCGTCGAGGGCGAATCATGCGAACGTCGGGGATCTTGCCCTATTGCTTGCGCTCCTGATCATGTCGGCCATAGGGGCTGGGCTCTTGGTGCGCACTGGCGGACAGACACCTGCCGGCGCGCTCTGTCAAACCAGCAGCTCAACCGCGCCACACCCGACCAAGCTGATGGTGATCATCGGCGAAAACGGAGCCAAAGCGATATTTCTGCAAAGGCTGCGCCATTTGAACAGACTGTGCTTAGCAAACAGTGTGGGTCGTTGCGCAACATGCACGCTCTCACCCACGGGAGCGAACCCAACTACATCGGCATGACTTCGGGGAACTATCCCAGCTGGGCACTGTGCGACCAACCGCCGAACACGACCGACAGCGATTGCGCCCGGCCGTCTTCTACCGCGATTTACCCTCTTGCGCCGCGGACGACGTTCCGCTCGGCAATCCAGAGACGCTGAGCGGTCGCCTCCGGCTCGCATGTCTCGACCGGCGAGAACTGCCCGAACCCGAACCCGTGACGTCGGCTCCTTCATGTCTGATGGGGGCCTGGGTCGTCGGGCGCTAGTTCCAAGATCTCTGACGCCCGTTTCGAGAGCCACTACTCGATTCTCAAGACGATCGAGTTGTGGGCCGGACTGCCGCTGCTCGGTCACGCAGCGGATGCCAGCACCAACCAGATCGACCCGCGGCTCATCCCGACGACTGGGCAGGGCTAGCTTCGGGTCCCGCCGCACCGCACCCACCAGGTATCAGTCAGGTTGCTGCAGGCGGTAACCAGCGCCACGAACGGTATGCAGCAGCGGCTCAAGGCCGGCCCGGTTGAGCTTGCGGCGGAGGTAGCCGACGTATACATCCACAACGTTGCTGCCTGCGTCGAAACCGCATTCCCAAACTTGATTCAAGATTCGCTGTCGAGTCAGTAAGTGCGTCGGGCTTCGCATGAAAAGCTCGAGCAGCGCCCATTCGCGTGGCGCCAACTCGATCCGCTGTCCGGCCCGCCAAGCAACCTTGGTCAGGAGGTCCAGGCGCAGATCGCCAACGACGAGCTCGGTCGTAGTTGGCTGAGCTGATGTGCGCAACGCGGCGCGCATACGCGCGAGCAACTCCTCGAAAACGAACGGCTTGATCACATAGTCATTCGCGCCGAGGTCAAGGCCGCGAACCTTGTCACTCACATCGGAGCGGGCGGTAAGGATGATCACCGGCACATCGGATTGTCGTTGCCGCAGGCGCTGCAGAACTCCTGTTCCCGATCCGTCGGGTAAGCCGAGATCCAAGAGCACGAGACTCAGGTCTGCGCTCATGGCTTCGGCATACGTGTTGGCCTCGACGGCATTTGTCGCCACGGACGTAACGTAACCCTCAGCGCGCAGACCCTTGTTGAGAAACGACGCGATTCGCGGGTCATCCTCAACGATCAAGACGTGCATCAGACCTCCTCGATGCTGCGCACAAGACTGGTCGGAAGGACCATCGCGATGCGCGCTCCACCGAGCCGGGACTCACCGACCGAGACCACACCACCGTGCGCCTCCGCCACCGCCCGCACGATAGCGAGCCCCAGGCCCGATCCATCGTGATCGCGCGCACCAGGACGTGCAAACCTGGCGAGCACCGCTTCTCGCTGAGCGGTTGGAATACCCGGCCCCGAATCCTCGATAGCAAATGTCAGAGTGCCTGCCGCATGGTCGACCTCACACGCGATCCCAATCGTATCGTTCGGCGATGTCACGCGAACGGCGTTGTCCACGAGATTGAGTAATGCACCACGCAGTTTGGCAACGTCGGCACTCACGACGATGTCGGGAATCGCGGCCAGTACCCAGTGACGTGGAGCGAGTACCTGACACGCCGAGTGCAGGTCGGCTAGGAAGGCGCGGGCGTCGACGAGATCGGGCGTTAGAAAATCGGGCTCCATCGCGCGACCAAGCAGCAACAGTCGCTCTACGAGGGCTCGCATATGGTCGAGCTCGTCAAGTACCAGCGTTACTGTTTCGGTCACCACACTCGGGTCTGCAATGTCGCCTGTGTGCTTCAGAACGTCGAGATGCCCACGAGCGACAGTGAGCGGCGTTCGCAGTTGATGGGACACGTCGGACAATAATCGCCGTTGACTTGTCATCGCCTTGTCGATGCGCTCGAGCATCGAGTCGAACGTGGTTGCAAGCTGCCCCACCTCGTCATCGATTCCTTGATCGCCAAGCCTGCGGTCGAGTGCACCACTCCCGATGTCGGCCGCAGTTGTCGTGATGCTTCCTACTGTTCGCAGCAGACGGCGAAGGAGCAGGTAGGCACTCGCGACACCCGCCAACAGGGCAATACCGGCCTCCGCTGCCGAGAGCGCGAGAACCCGCGACCGTTGACCTTCGTCGGCGGCCAGGTCGATTGCGGCGAGGAAGGTTCCCGTACGCTGGCCGCTCACGATAATCGGCGCCACGAGGAACTCGGTCAGGGAACCGTTGATATGTACCGCTCGAGTGAACGTATGCAACGGTGGATTGGTGAGCCAGTCGATCACCCGTGAATCCAAAAGCAAAACCGCTGACCCAGGCGTGGCCACGCGGGCTGCAGGCAAGCTGACAATTAGCACTGTCCCAGCAGGCAGCGCGCGCGCCTGCAAGTAACTAACCGTGAAAGCTTGCAGCTCGTCGCTTTGTGGGCGCGTTGCGGCAGCCGCTACGTAGGAGCGCAACTCACTCGTGAGCGTTCGGGCCCCGAGTGTCTGGTAGCTCGTCGCGAATTGCTTGACGAAGACGATGACGACGGCTCCGAGGACGATAAACAAGACGAGCGCGTGGAAACCTGCGAGTCGGGCGGCAGTTCCGGGCCGCCGACGATGCGGCTGTGGGGCCCGTGCCGAGTGCGCATGTCGGGCAGATCGTGCCGCCATCATGAATCCGACTGCGAAGCTCCGCTGGTGCCGTTGTCCTCGCTGTCATCGTGACTATGACTCGCCGACGGTGACCACGACGGTGTGCCAGTCGGCGGCGACTGTGACGGCCTAGGCGTGTGCGAGGGGTCGTCACCCGTCGATCTGTGGGTCGGCTCCGGCGACGAGTCTGGTGTAGGTATGACGGTGGGTGTGGCTCGAGGGGGACCATCGGGAGAGGCATCGCGCGTCGCCTCCAAGCTGTCATCGCTATGCCGGCTGGGACTCGGCGCAGGAGGCGGAGGGCTGGCTGTGGCGGACCGTCCGGCGGTCTCGTTGACGTCGTCCCCCTCATCGAGTACCTGCACCGGATGGGTCGGATGCACGAATGTCAACGCTGGCTTCTTCGAGGATGCAACCGCAGCAGCACCTGAACTGGCGCCGGTCGGAGCAACACCACCAACGTCAGCCGCGGCGGGTATCGATACGTCCACCCGGGTGCCGCTGGCATAAGCGATTGCGATCGCGGCACAGAGCACTGCAACGGTCCCCGTTACCGGGCCGGCCCACACGCTCACGCGACGTATTAGCACGCGTTAGATCTGTCGCTGCTCGGAGACCCTCGGCGCCGACTGCGCTGTCGTCTCGATGGAGTCCACCTCGATGAGTTTCCTCCTACACCGACAGTCCCGCCAGCCGTCACATCAGCCTCCGTTAGCGACAGCGCACGCTCTGGACATGCCGCGACCGCGCTTCCGGCCCGCCGAAGGTCGCGTCCCGAAAGCGTCTCGCTCGTCTCGACACCGACAAATCCCCATGCATCCAGGGTGAGGAGGTCGGGGGCCCGCAGCACGCAGATCCCATGCCCGTCGCACAGCGCTGGGTTGGCGATAAGGCGGGCACGATCGCTCTTCATGGCAACTCCCCGATGTGCGACGCGTTTGGCACGGGGAACCATCCGGCCACCCCCCGGCCGCACGGCAGCCCTCGAAGGTGGCGCCGCAAATCTGCGCTGAATACCTCCAGCGCACTCTCGAGGAGAGCGACAGCACCGTCTGGGTGCGCGCACGCGCCTCGCCCCGCGATGGACTGCGCGAGTTCATACGACCGCCGCACATCCCGGCGAGTTGCGCGGCCCTCGACGATCGCGCGCAAATCGACTGCCAGCCGCGGCAGACCAAGCACGCATGAACCGCACTGGCCTGCACTTTGCGCCGCGAGATAGTCGAGCAAGCGCAACGTGACCGCAAGCCCGCAACTGTCGGCCGGGAGCGGCGCAACGAGCCGCAGCCAAGACTCACGCCGGCGCGACGCAAGATGGCGCGGTCGACCGGAGCGTTCCATGCTGCCTCGCCGCTGACCCAACGCCCGCCGTATCCGCCTATGAGCACTGCCGCCGGCTCGCGAACCAGGCCACCGTGTTCGACCAATATGGTGCCGACGCTGACCGGCGCACTGACCTCGACAACGAGTCCGGGACTCGTCACGTAGCCCGCGAGCGTCAGCAGGGTCGTGCCTGGCGTACCGGGACTCCCCGCGCTCCTGAACCACTCGGCGCCGAATCGCCCGATCAGACCGAGGTGGGCCAGCGTTTCGACGTTGCTGACAACTGTCGGGCGGCCGTCGACTCCGATGACCGCAGCGGGCACCGAACGGCGTCGAGGCACCGGAGGGCCACCTGAGAGCGCCGATACGATCGCGCTCGATTCGCCCGCTACGAAACCACTCGCACAGGTTGTGACCACAATTCCTGGAACGTTCGGAAGCGCGATCCGCTCGTGGACCGCCTCCATCACCGAGGTATACGTGGCGCCACTGTCCTTGTGCAGGTACACCACAATCTGGTGCGCCCCGACAATGGCGGCCGCCAACACTGCGCCGTCGAGGACAAGGTGCGGGCGGGAGCGCAACAGCAGCGCATCCTTGCGACTGGCCGGCTCGCTCTCCGAACCATTGACCACAATGATGGGAACGCCCGGTGAGCGAAACGCGGCCGTCAACTTGCCGACAAGTGGAAATTCCCCACCACCCCGGCCAACCAGTCCGCTTGCCGCGATGTTTCTCGTCATGGTTGCGCGTGCGGCATCTGTGCGCGGCAACGACAGCGCACCGAGGCGCTCGCAATGTTCAGCGAGAGTCTCGCGCCTGTTAGGCGGTCCGGCGAGCAACCGGGTACCAGCATCTCCTAGTCGACCGGGACCGACGGACGATGACCGGTCTGGCGCCGCAGGAAATGCCATCGCGAGTGAGGTCATAGCGACGATCGCGAACTGCCGACGGAATGCAACGGCGTGGTGTCATGTCGTTGCGGCCCATGAGACGCAAGCGACGTCCGACGCAGTGCCGCGTGCCCGAGGACCCGGGTAGCGGCAGCGGCAACAACTACAAGACCGGTCACCAGGTAGAACCCCCGTAAACGTGGGGTGTCGGTTCCCGCACTAACGCCGTGGAACCACACCAGCGTGAATGTCGGCAACGCGAGCATGTGGACGCGCCGCCATTGTCGGCCGATCGCACGCCCACCGACTCGAGCAGTAAGCGACACTGCCGCCAGGCCATACAAGGCGAAGACGCCGAGCGAAACAGCGGTCGGGCGGTAGGACGCCTTCCGTGGCACAACGACCGCAAGCCAACCGACTCCCGCGTAACGGTCAAGCACCAAGGCCAGAATGTGCGCGCCGACAAGGGCAACAACAGCGACCCCCGTAGCTGCGTGCAGTCTGAATTGTTCTTCCGCATGCGGCCACCGGAACCGGTGGCGCCACGGATGGCGCAGCCACATCCCAAGCACAACGAGGGCGACCAGGGCGACGTATGCGGCCAATCCGCAGGCGCGGCCGACGATCCACGGCAAGTACCGGTTGTGAGTCGCCGGCAGGGCGAACCTCATCACGAGGTAGCCGCTAGGGACACTTAGGCAGAACGCCAGGGCGGCCGCGATCCAGTCGAACCGGCGCGGGCGGCATCCCGTCACGCGCGCCGCCATTGGACGAACTGCTCCACGGCCATGCTGAACTCGCGCACACCGTCCGTCGTGACCCAGCACGCCGCGATCTGTTGCGGACCGACGGCGTCGGCGATCGCGTTCTCGCCTTCGAGGAAGAGGGCCTTGGCGTTGACCTCTGCGTCAGCCACGTCGTCATCGACCACGGTCACTGCACACAAGCCCGCGCCGCCCGGAAGACCTGTGCGTGCGTCGATGAGGTGATGCACCGCCGAACCACCGGCCGTCCAGTGCCGGATGCGCACCGATGACGTTGCGACTGCGCGATCTGATACCGCGAGGACGGCGATTGGTTGGGCCGGATTGAGCGGATCTTCGACTCCGATGCGCCATGGTCCGCCGTCCGGCGCGCAACCCGCCGCATAGCAATCGCCGCCCGCTTCCACCAAGAAGTCGTCAGTGTGTGCGCGAAGGGTGTCAACCGCCCAACGAACGGACAAGCCCTTGCCGATACCACCGAGATCGACCCGGTAGCCGCCCAAGTGCACCAAGCCGAGTCGGGGGCGGAATCGGGGTTTCCATTCCGGCAACTCCGGCCGGCCCCGCGCGGATTCCGCGCGAAGAACAACGTCGCCGGCTTCGAACGCCAGACTTCGGCCATATCCGAGACGGCACAAGTCGTCGTGCACGCGAGGGTCGAATCGGCCGCAGGTGCGCCGGTAGGCGGCGGCAGCTGCGGCAAGGGCATCAAAACAATAAGGCGGGACGGCGATCCACGCGGCCGGAGCCGCATTCGCCTTCATCAATGCGCTACGCGGATCGAACCGGCTGCATTGAGATTCGACGTCGCGGAATACGTTGGGTGCTTGGTCAACCGCCGCCTGGAGGCGCGCACGGTCCTCCCCCACAACCGTGATCGAGATATCCGTCGCCATCGCGCGGGTACGCCCGATCACCGTCGGAACCGAGGCGTGCGCGTTCCGCGAACTGCTAGGGCTTTGCACCAGAGGCCCCCGTGGTGGCATGCACGGGCGGAGGGACAGGCGCCGGCGCGTGGGTTGGCGGCGGAACTGGTGCTGGCGCCTGAGTCGGGGCGGGCGCAGGAGTGACGACCGTCGGCTTCGCAACCGGAGTCAGTGCAGGCACCGCAGGCTTCGACGGTTTGGCTGCCGCTGTTGTCGGCCTTGCGACGCGTGGGGGGGGTGGGCGCTTTCACCGTTGCAGCACCGCTCGGTGACGTAGAACGAGCGGCTGGCAGTGTGGCCGGCCCAGGAGCAGGTGCGCTCGTTGTAGCTCTGGCGGCGTGCGTGTTCGCGGTCGCTGGGCGCAAGGCGACCGTGATGTCCGCGAGTGCCTGCTGATCAGCCGAGAGCTGCTGGCGGACCTGCTCAAGGGCAGCTAGTTGGCCGCTCGCGTCAGGAGCCGCCGGTGGCGCACTTCTTGCTGTCAACTCGGCGTTGACCCACGCGCCGGCAGCTCCCGTTCCTAACAACGCGGCCGACGTCACGGCAAGTGGAGGTAGTACCCGACGACGCCAACGGCGTTGCTGCAGGCCACGAACGGCGATGGCTCGAGTGCTGCGCATCCGATCCTGCTCAGCAATGAAGGCGTCAGACAGCGGGCCCGGCGGTGCGCCGATCGGCATCACCGGCTCACCGCCCCAAAGGTGCCGTCGGTCAGTCATCGCCGCCTCGATTCGTGGGTCGCGGTGACGGCGAGTACGTGTGCTGGCGCGTTGTTGGGGTGCCCGGCGGCGTTGATGCGGCGGGCTGGTGCGTCGCGGGCGATGTAGTCGGCGCCTCGGAGCGCGTCGGCTGCCCCTTCGGCTGGATCGGCGTCGACGTCGCCGGTTGTTGGCCCTGACCGGCGGCGTGCAACTTCGCGAGGAGCGCCTCGTCGACTGCCGCCCGCTGGCGAGCGTTCGCGAGTTGGCCCTGCACCTGGGCGAGAAGTGCAGCGAGATCAGGGGATGCCGAAGGCGCCACCGACGTGGCTCGGAGTTGGGAAAGCTGAGTCTGGGCAGCCGCGATGGCAGCGTGGAGTTGCAGGCTCTCATCTGCGAGCTGACGCACTGCGTCCGCAGCGCTAGGTTCGGAGGCTGCAACCGTCGTGACGGGTTGAGGGGCCGGCACCTGCGCAATAGCCACCGCAGCGCCAGCAACACCGCCGCTCATGGCAATCATCGCGATTACCCGAGTTGCAACCTTCATGTCTGCTCCTCTCGCACGTGCCACATGCAGCATCGGTAGGAGACGGTGATCCACCGTTAAGGTGCTGATGAGAGTTCGCTTACGAAGCGGCCGCATGAATATCGAGGCCCCGTTTCGCGTCGGTGGATTGCGCCGACGCCTAGCTCGACCGAAGGCCCCGTGTGACGATACGAAGGCACGCATCGATGAGTGCTGGCCGCTCGTCCAAGGGAACTCCCGAGAGCGGACCGAGCAACAGCATCGAAAGGCCGTGCGCGATACCCCAGCCGGTCTTGGCAGCGGCGTCGTACTCGCCGGGGTTGAGCACACCGGTGGCGACCAGCTCATCGAGCCGGTCGGTGAGCAGCGTCTCGGGTGTCAACAGGTCGTTGGCGTTAGCGCGTTCGTGCATGCCCGTCTTCTCCGGTGACGTGAACGCTGTCGCGAACAAGCCGGGTTCGTCGAGAGCGAAGCGGACGTAGCCCCGGCCCACCGCCTCCATCCGCGCTTGCGCGTCGAGAGCAGGGTCGTCGGTCGGGACGCATCGATCGAGCTCAGACTGCATCACCAAGGCCATCCGATTCAGCGCCACCAGCGCGACATGCACAACGAGGTCGGGTAGCGAGTCGAAATGCCGGTAGGCCGCGTTGGGAGAAACCCCAACCCGCCGCGCCGCTTCCCGCAGGACGATCGCGCCGGGCCCACCCTCGTGAGCCAGCTCGACAGCCGCGTCGATGAGCGCGTGGCGTAGGTCTCCGTGGTGGTACGGGTGGGCCCTCGGGTGCGTGGTGGCGAGTGTGGTCGGAGGTGGCGTGAGCGGCGTGGCGGGGGTAGTCACGAGAAACATGTTGACAGCGTAAACATCCGTATGGCAAGTTCACGGTGTCCACATCGAGAAGCCGAAGTCAGGGAGCCTGTCGTGTTCTACACATTGGGATCGGTCATCGTCAGGCGCGCCCGGCTCGTTCTGGCGCTCAGTGTCGCGGCGCTGCTGGTCTTCGCCGTTCTCGGCGTCGGTGTCTTCGGCCGCCTGCTGTCAGCCGGCTTCGACAACCCGGCGTCCGGCTCGAGCAAGGCCAAGGTGTTGCTCGATCAGAAGTTCGGCGGCGATCCCGACATGATCTTCCTGGTGCACGCAACCAGCGGCACGGTCGACGGCGCCGCCGCGGCGAGCAGCGGCGAGGCCCTCGCGACCAAACTCAAAGCCGACCCGAGATTGACCGGTGTCACCTCATACTGGACGACGCACGCACCGAGCCTGCGCTCCAAGGACGGCACCGACGCGCTCATCCTGACGCGGGTGGTGGGCAATGACAACCAGGCGGCCACGACCTCGACCAAACTGCTCTCCGCCTACGCGCACGAGAACACGTCGGCAGCGACCGTGCGCATCGGCGGCGCACTCGGCACCGGCATCGGCGGTCAGGTCACCAAGGACCTCGCAGTTGCCGAGAGCATCGCAGTGCCGCTCACGCTCATCTTGTTGATGGTCGTGTTCGGCAGCGTGGTGGCAGCCTTGCTACCGCTCAGCATCGCGGTTCTCGCGATCTTCGGAACTCTCGCAGAACTCAGCATGCTCACTCACGTCACGAGCGTTAGCATCTTCGCGATCAACTTGACGACCGCGCTCGGCCTTGGCCTGGGCATCGACTACGCGTTGCTGATGGTGAGCCGCTTTCGTGAAGAACTCGCGAACGGCGTCGACGTGCCAGAAGCAGTGGCGCGGACGACGGCAACTGCGGGTCGCACGATCGCTTTCTCTGCGTTGACAGTGGCCGCAGCATTGGCCGCGATGATCGTGTTCCCTGTCTACTTCCTGAAGTCCTTCGCGTACGCCGGGGTTGGCGTTACGGCGTTCGCGGCAATGGGCGCACTGATCGTGATGCCTGCGCTGCTGACGGTGCTCGGGCATCGGGTCAATGCGGGACGCATCCCCGGCATCAAGACGGTGCGCAGCGCCGAGACTCCCTTCTGGGGTCGGCTGGCCAAGGCGGTCATGCGTCGTCCAATCATCGCCGCGCTACCCGTTGTGGCCGTGCTGCTCTTCATGGCAACACCGCTGTTGAAGGTGACCTTCGCAGCGCCGGACGATCGGGCGCTGCCCACGAGCGCGGCCAGCCACCAGGTCGGCGACGCGTTGCGGGGCGACTTCGCGACTGCGCCCAGCGTGACTGACGTCGTGGTCTCCCCCGCCTTGTCGCCGACGGCCTTGTCAACGTATGAGACTGCACTGAGCGCGGTGCCTGGAGTGCAGCACGTTGTCGACTCCGGCACGGTGTCGGGCGCGCAGCGGCTCGCGATCACGACCGGGCTGTACAGCACGTCCAGTGCAGCAGCGACGATGGTCAAGCAAGTGCGCGACGTTGGTGCACCTGCCGGCACACACGTGCTCGTCGGTGGCGACACGGCCGCATTGATTGATGGTAAGAACGCAATCAGCTCACGGTTGCTACTCGCCGGCGGGATCATCGTCGTCACCACATTCATTCTGCTGTTCTTGTTCACCGGCAGCATCGTGCAGCCCGTACGGGCACTGCTCGGCAACGCACTCACGCTTGGAGCAACCCTCGGGGCGATGGTGTGGGTCTTCCAGGACGGCCACTTTTCGACGTTCCTCGGATTCACTCCTACGCCTACCAACACCTCCATGCCGGTGCTGCTGTTTTGCATCGCCTTCGGCTTGTCGATGGACTATGAGGTCTTCCTGATGAGCCGCATCAAGGAGCTGCACGATGGCGGCGCACCTAACGCCGATGCTGTGACCCGCGGGCTCGCCCGCACCGGCCGAATCGTGTCGACTGCAGCAGCCCTGCTCGCCGTTAGCTTCTTCGCCTTCGCCACCAGCAAGGTGAGCTTCATCCAGTTCTTCGGTCTCGGTACTGGCCTGGCGATCCTCATCGACGCAACGCTCGTGCGCGGCGTGCTGGTGCCGGCCTTCATGCGAGCGTTCGGGGAGAACAGCTGGTACGCACCGAAGCTGCTGCGGCGGTTGCACAACCGCATCGGCCTCAGCGACGCCGAGGCGCCCGCTCCCCAGCTCGTCGACGCGTGAACACGTCGCTGCGGCCGGCGCGCCGACGCGCTAAGGGTGGGAGCCGGTCGGACTCGTGTGGATGTTCGCGGCGGTGAGCCGGCCAACGTAGGTCAGCAGGTGTTGCTCAGCGTGATGCGCGAGGTCATGTGCTTCGCCGACAGTCAGCTCTGGGTTCACGTCGATGTCGGCTTCGGCACGCAGCGTGTGCCCGATCCAACGGATCCGGAGGTCGCGTACTGCATCGACGCCCTCGACGGTGTTGATCGCTGCGATGGCTTGGTCGACCAGCGCGGGATCGACGGCGTCCATCAACCGTGCGCCGACTTGCCGGACGGCGGAGCGCAGCACACCGAGAATCGCGACCGTGATGAGCAGCCCGACGACCGGATCGGCCCAGCGCCAACCCAGTGCAACGCCACCCGCCCCGAGCAAGACGGCGAGGCTGGTGAAGCCATCAGTACGCGCGTGCAGGCCGTCGGCAACGAGAGCCGCAGAGCCGATCTGGCGACCTACTCTGATGCGGTAGCGGGCCACGATCTCGTTGCCGGCGAACCCGACAACGGCGGCGCCCGCGACCACCCATAGATGCGTCACGGAGTGTGGATGGATCAGACGCGTGATGGCCGCATAACACGCAAGCGCACTGGAGAGCGTGATCATCGCGATGACGAACAGCCCACCCAGATCCTCGGCGCGGCCATAGCCATAGGTGTAGCGCTTCGTCGGGGGCCGGCGTGCCAGCGTAAAGGCGACGAGTAGCGGGACGGCGGTCAACGCGTCGGCGACGTTGTGCAGCGTGTCACCGAGTAGCGCGACCGATCCGGACAACACCACGACGATCGCCTGAATACCAGCCGTTACGCCGAGGCCGACGAGGCTGATCAGCAGCGCCCGACGTCCGGCACTGTCGGCTTCGAGTGCGTCATCGATCTGCTCCGCAGCGTCGTGTGAGTGGCCGCCCACAAACTCCGATACCTCGTGCACCACCCGCCCCCACCAACCGTGGGGGTGTTCGTGGTAGTGCTCATGGTCCGATGTCGCCGGACTGGCGGCTGCTAGTAGATGACCCACGGCCCGTACCCTCTCGTCCTGTCGCACCGACTACCTCGCGAGTAGTTATGACGGTACTCACGCTCGGCTGATCGCCGAGGTCGGTTCGCCGAACGGTTCCCCGAAAGCCCTGCTCCTGTCGAGTACCGACAGCTAAGGTCGTTCTGGCTGCTGACTTAGGTTCGTCACAAACGGGGGATTCCATGCTGCACCGCCGACCATTGCGCGCCTTCACTGCGCTCGTCTTCGGCACTGCAAGCTTTGCTGTCGTCGGTCTCAGCGCAGCCGCTCCGGCCGGCGCCACCCCCCGGCCCGGTCAACCTGGACTCTGGGGTTTCGGGGCAGCCAAAGGACGTCCATCTCTGGGCTGCAAGCACCGCGGGCATGCTCTACTCCGTGACCGACCTCGGCGGAGGTGGCACGGAGTACTCCTTCATGCAGCCGACCGGTGGCTCCAGCACACCGCTACCGGCAGACGTCGTCCCGTCCAGCAGATCATCCGCGATCGTCGGCTCGATGGTCGGGAGCTTCGACGACGTCTCGACGTTCACATACACGACGATTACCGGCTCTGCCAGTGGCACGGCTACCGTGCCTGCGGGCGCTATGTATCAGGCGACCAGCGCAGACGGGTACCTGTATTCGGCGGTGCCGAACGGCTCGACCGCGACTCACATTTACGACGTCAATGTCAGCACGCACGCAACGACGGATATGGCCACGGTGCCTGGTACGCCTTCATGGTTCTACGTGTATGCCTCGACAAACGGCGTGCTGATTGACACCTATGAGACGGAAGCAATTCCGCCCGCGTCGCTTTACTACGTCAGCTACGCCGCGCCCACCCAGCTCATTCAGTTGGCGTCGTCAGCGCCCGTCTCGAGCCTGCCCGTGCTGGGAACCAACTCGGCGGCCTGGATAGAGAACCCGACCATCGGCGCAGACGACTCGACGTTCATGCCAGCCGACTCGACCGTCGTCCGCATCGGGCTCGACGGCACGAATGAAGTTCGCACGACGCTGCCCTACGCGGCTGGGGTCGCCATAACTCCAACGCTGACGGGCGTCACGATCCAGAACCCCGACTTCTCCGAATACTTCGCGACCATGCCCGCGGCGGGTGGGGCGCTGACTACCTATCCGACATCACTGTCTGACATTGCCTTGGCCGCCGGCAACTCCTTCTTCATGAGCCTGAACGGCACGCCGGCCACTGCGGGGCTGTACACGACGACCTCGGCCGCCGGCCCCGCGACCCAGATCATCACCGCCGGTCCGCAGACCCTGCACGCGACCGCCATCGCGTTGTCACCCGGCCGCGCAACGTGGGTCGACAACGGTATTGGCGCCGGTACGTGGAGTCGCCCGCTGTCGACATCTGGATCGACGATCACCCCTGGCGCCGCAAGCATCATCTCGTCGGTGTCCGACCCATCGACCGACACTCCACTCTCGGCGTCGGGCTCTCGAACTGCCTACATCGTGAACACTCCAACCGCCGAGGCTCTCTGGGTCAGCGGGCCAACCGGAGCTCAGCAGATTCCAAACCCCATGGGCACAGACGGCGTGACGATCTCGGGTACCCGGCTGTTGGAAAACCAATACGACGGTTCGGCGACGCTGTACGACTTGGTTGCAGGCACGTCGACCAACCTCCCCGCGCCGGTAGGCCCGACTTGGGCGTCGTTCAGCGGCCAGCAGCCCTACCAGCTCTCAGGCAACAAGCTCGCCTGGCTTGCGTCCGACGGTTCGGTATGGGTGAAGAACCTCGACACTGCCGTGGCGACGCAACTCTCGCCGGCGCTCATTGCGGCGGGACAGACCGTGACCGGCAGTGTGGCCGTCGCGGATGACACCGTCGCATGGAACGTGTCGGTGTGCACGACCTCCGGGCTCACTACGTCGTGCCTCGGTCAGTACCTGAGCTACCGAAACCTCGCCACCATGGGCCCGATTCAGACCATTCCGTCTGCGGGTCCGCTGCAGATCGCCCTTTCTCCCCAGTACCTCGCGTACAACACGTACAACCCGGCGACCACCAAGTGGGATCTGTACGTCAACACGCTGTACACGTCGACGGTGACGGACATCGCACCGCCGACGGTCGCCTTCGAGCGGCAATTTTCGATATCGGGATCGACGGTCGGTTGGCTGGGCGCCGACTTCCTCGCGCACGTTCAGGCACTCACCCACATTGCGGAGCGGCCGCGGTATCTCGGCAACGGCATTGCGCCTTCGAGCCTGGTCGCCGACGGCACGCAGACATGGAACGGTGACTTCGTCGCGTCCACCAATCTCACGGCATGCACGGTGACCATCAAGTCTGGTTCCACGACAGTGCGCACGCTTGCATGTGACTCGACTCAGACCCCATTCGGCGAGGGCCTGGTCAGCTGGGACGGCAAGAACAGTGGCGGCACCCTCGTGCCTGCGGGTTCCTACACCTGGACGTTGGCCGGCGCGAACGCTGACGGCAATTTGCTGGACGCCGACGGTGGCTCGACCGCGATCACCGGCACGATTGCTGTGACAGCTGCCACGACCGGCGGTGGTGGCGGCAGTTCCAGCGGTGAGGGCAGTTCCGGCGGTGGCGGTGGAGGCGGCGCGGGTAGTTCGACCGTCGCCGTCGACAGGCTCTCCGGTGCCGACCGTTTCGCCACTGCGGTTGCGGCGTCGCAAGTGGAGTTCCCGTCGGGCGGTGCGGATGCAGTGGTACTCGCCCGTGCCGACGACTACGCCGACGCACTGGTCGGTGGACCGCTTGCCGCGCAGAAGAACGCACCGCTTCTCCTGACGACAGGCGAATCGTTACCTGCAGCGACAAAGTCAGAACTGACGCGCGTGCTTGCGAGCGGCGGGCAGGTATATCTGTTGGGCGGCACCTCTGCGATTCCTGCAGCTGTCGAGGCACAGCTGAAGGCGATGGGTTACCACACGACTCGCCTCGCCGGGTCAACCCGCTACGCCACTGCCGTCGCTGTCGCTGATGCCCTCGGAGATCCGACCACGGTGTTGCTGGCGACCGCGACAAACTACCCCGACGCTTTGGCGGCTGGACCGGCCGCAGCTCATGTCGGTGGTGCGGTGTTACTCACGGGCGGACCCGTCATGCCGAGTGAAACGGCTACCTACTTAGCGGCTCACGCGAAGACGACGTACGCGATCGGCGGGCCGGCTGCTATCGCGGCGCCCACTGCCCACGCCATCGTCGGTGCTGATCGCTATGCCACTGCAGTCGCCGTCGCGACCACGTTCTTCACCGCGCCGACGACGCTAGGTATCTCGACCGGCACCAACTTCCCCGACGCGCTCGCGGCTGGAGCATTGCTTGCCCACGTCGGCGCACCGCTTGTTTTGACAAGCGCCGACAGTCTCCCCAGCCCGACACTGCAGTACCTGACCTCGGTCGCCAGCTCGGCGACGTCCGCCCATATCTTTGGCGGTACCACGGCCGTCAGCGACTCAGTGCGGACGGCGGTCAGCACCGCCCTGCAGCACTGACCGCCGCCGGTTGGCAGTACTGCTGTTAGCCGTTGGCGGCGACGCCGACCCGGTGTCCCTGCGCGTCGGCGAAGACACCGAAGCTGGTGCCGGGAACATGCTGGGCAGGCTGGATAATCTTGCCACCGAGCTTCTCGGCCTTGGCGAGGGTCGCGTCGACATCTTCGACGGCCACGAAGAAGAGCACTTCGTCCTCGGCACTTTGGCGCGGGCTGATCGCCACGTAAGTGCCGCCTTCGGCGCCCGTGTCGATGAAGGTGTAGCCAGGGAACGCGCCTTCGGAAGCGACCTTCCAACCGAACAACTCACCGAAGAAGTCGCGCGTGGCGTCGGGGTCAGCGGAACGGATCTCGGCGTGAATCACGGGATGGGCCATGACGATGCTCCTAGGTCGATGAGGTCGCGTTGGACGAGGCTGCACACAACCTCACGACGAACCAGCGGGGCCTAAATCGACAGGGTCGGCCGTCGCTTTCGCCGATGAGTCCGGATCGGCTGGGACGTCTCAAGTTAGACAAGACTGTCCGAGCGCGAAGGAGTGAAAGATGGCCCAGACGATCGACGAGCCGCGAATCGAACAACGAGAAGCGCAGCCATACGCGGCGATCAAATCCCTCGCCACGATGGAGGAGCTCGGCACAGTACTGCCCGGCTTCCATCCCGAATTACGAAGCTGGCTCGCCGAAAGTGGCGTTGCACCAACCGGGGCGCCGTTCTTCAAGTACAACGTCATAGACATGGAGCGGCAGCTCGAGGTGGAGGTCGGGTTCCCGATCACTGCATCGTTGGACGGCGATGAGCGAGTGTTGGTGGGCGTGTTGCCGGCCGGCCGCTACGCAGTGACCTTGCACCACGGGCACCGTGACGGGCTGATCGGAGCGGTGGCGGCGCTGCTGAGTTGGGCGGAAACGCAGGGAATCGTCTGGGACGTGACCACCGTGCCCACGGGCGAGCGATGGGGATGCCGCCTTGAGACCTACCTGACCGACAGCCCTGACATGAACACCTGGGAAACCGAACTCGCATTTCGCCTTGCGTGAGCAGTAGTCAAACTCGTGACTAGCACCACGCTCAGGGGGAATCTCAGGGTCATCCACGAGGATGCGGGGCGAAGGATTCGGCAGAATGTCGCACGTGCGGCGCGATGTCTGTGGGGTGACTGTGCGTTCTTTTGGGTACGGGTTCAGATCTGAAGTGAGCCGAATTCGGGGCACCGTCAGCCGCCGGTGGGCGGAGCGTGGCATTCGGAGCTACCTGCTCACCGCCGTGATCGCGTCAGCAATCGTGCTCATGTGGTGGGCGGACCACACGGCAGGTAGGTCGGTAGTCGCGCGCTGTTGCGGCGAACGCGTCGACGCTCCGATTGGGGTCTCATTGCTGCGGTTGCCTGGCTCAATGCTCGCGCCTGCTGCGCTGCTACCCGTGTGGGGATCCGTGGCGCAGGTGGTGCTCGCATTCGGAATCGCCGAGGCCGCTGTGGGTGCTCGTCGGGCACTGACGGTGGCAGGACTTGCCCACGTGATCGGTACGCTCGCTGGTCGCTACTTCGTCTGGTACGCCCCGGCAGTTCTCGGCGGACTTCCCGTCTCCTGGCGGTATGCGTTGGATACCGGGCCCTCGGCGGCGACCTGCGGCTTGGCAGTGTACGTCGCTGTTGTGGTGGGCTGCCCGCGGCTCGGCTGTGTGCTCGCAGGTGCTGTGTTGGCTGCATTCGCGCTGCATCCAGACTTGGCCGGCCGGGAACACGTCGTTGCGCTCGTGGTCGGCGCCGCAGCCGCCGGCGTCCAATTGCTGGCGTTCCGGCGCGCTACGCGCCACCTCCTGGCTAGCGGTAGCGGCCAGGCGGGCGGCTCAATTCGGCAGGTAACCATCGCTTGAGTTGCATTCGGTGTGGCGCGTGACTTGGAGACAGCACAAGATCCTGTTCGCCGACGAAAGCCGCACGGTACGTGGGTAGGGGGTCGGCCGCCTCCGGCGGGTGATGCGGGCACGGACCGATGACGGCATGCTGGACGGGTCGGTACAAGGAGGGGACATCGATCTAGCACGCACCCGCTTGGCGGACAGCAAGCGATGGAAGCGCGACGCGGCCGTCGATTGGTTGTTGTCGACGTTCGCCAATGCGCGGCTGTGGTGGGCTCTTGGTGCAGCGTTGGTTGCTTTCTCAACGGTCGACGCTTTGGTTTTCGCTCAGGTGCACCGGGACGTGTTCCCACAGGCAGCACTAATGCTCGCGGGATTGTCGATCGCGCCGCTTCTGCTTGTGCGGTGGAGGCCGTTCACAACGCTTCTGCTCGTAGTCGCGGCCAACAGCGTGTTCGTGGTGTACTCGCGGTTCCCGTGGCCGCCAGTCAGTGTGATCGCTTGGCTGGTCGCCTTGGCAAGCTGCCCTCTGGTGTTGTCGCGACCACGATCCCTTGCACTGCTCGGGGTGGCGGAGATCGCGGTGGCAGTCGGAGTGTGTGTGCCTGCTTCGTTGAACGGAAGGCCATGGGACGCGCCGATTACGGAGGCGTTGGCCGCATTGTTGGCGTGGGGCGCCGCCGATACATTCCGTGGTCGCCGTGAGGCGGACCTCGTTCGAACTAGTGTCGCCGCAGAAGTGCGGGTGATGCAGGAGCGCGAAGCGTTGACGCAGGGACGGGCAGCGTTCGCGCGTGAACTGCACGACGTGGTTGCGCATCAAGTCTCGCTGATCGCGGTCCGTGCAGCGATGGCGCCTTACCAAGTTGGGGACCTGTCGCCAGCTGCCCGTGACGCGTTCTCCGAAATCGCTGCCCAGGCGCGCGAAGCGTTGGAGGAGCTGCGAACAGTGCTCGGTGTTCTGCGGACCACGGACGGTGCCGTGTTGCAGGCGCCGCAGCCGGGATTGGCGGACCTGGCGGCTTTGGTCGCGAGGTCGAGAGGCAGCGGGATGAGCATTGATCTTCAGATTGATGGGTCGCCTGTCTCAACTTCAGATTCGGTCCAGCTGTGTTGCTATCGGCTCGTTCAAGAGGGCCTAACGAACGCCGCTCGCCACGCCCCAGGTACCGCGATTCACGTGCGCCTCACCTACGGATCTGGGCTCGATGTGATGATCACGAACGACGTGGACACACGCCGCAGCGCTACCGACTCCCCCGGCCGTAACGGGTTCGGATTGATCGGCATGCGAGAACGGGTCACCGCTGTCGGGGGGGAGTTGATTGCCGGTAGGCAGGGGGCCAGCTTTCAAGTGTGGGCACGGTTACCCATCGCTGAAGCGGGACACGCTAGTGGCTGAGGACCGTCTGCTCCGGGTGATGATCGTTGACGATCAAGCGGTTGTGCGACTCGGATTCCAAGCCCTGTTGGACTCCGAGCCGGACCTCAGCGTCGTCGCAGTCGCCGCCGACGGGCGCGAGGCTGTGCGACTCGCGCGAACAGCACGTCCCGACGTCGTGTTGATGGATGTGCGGATGCCGGGTATGGGAGGCATCGACGCTACTCGCGCCCTGCAGGGATTAGAGAACCCTCCGCACGTGCTCATACTGACGACATTCGACCTCGATGAATACGTGTACGACGCACTCAGGGCCGGAGCAAGCGGATTTCTCCTCAAAGACGCGACACCGGAACGAATTCTGGATGCGGTGCGCGTCATCGGTGCCGGTGACGCATTGCTGGCACCCGCAGTCACCCGCCGCCTGATCACCGAGTTCGCAGCCCGGGCTCAGCTACAGACTCCGCCAAGGTTGGGCGATCTCACGACGCGAGAGCGGCAGGTCTTCGACCTACTTGCCAGCGGGCTGGCCAACGCCGAGATCGCAACGGAGTTGCACCTCGCGGAGCAGACCGTGAAGACCCACGTCAGCGCGGTGCTGTTCAAGCTCGGCCTTCGTGACCGTGTGCAGGCAGTTGTCTTGGCCTACGAATCCGGCGTCATCACCCCAGGGGCCAGTCGGACGACACCTCAATAGGTCGTCAACGAGTCCCTCTGAAGTAGCACGTGCCGCAAAGATCCGGGTACTTGCGACCGACGCGGCGCAGCCAGCGCGCGCCTACGGTCAGTGCATGATCGAAGCAACGGATCTGACGAAGCGATTCGGTTCAACCCTTGCGGTGGACGGCTTGAACTTCACCGTTCGTCCTGGGTATGTGACCGGGTTCTTGGGGCCGAACGGCGCAGGGAAGTCCACCACAATGCGCATGATTCTGGGCCTCGATAGCCCCACCCGAGGGTCAGTGACGGTGAACGGAAAGCCCTACGGCCAACTTCGGCGGCCGCTGCACCAGATAGGCGCAGTACTCGAGGTCCGAGCGATGCATGGGGGGCGCACCGCCTACCATCACCTTCTTTGTCTCGCCCAAGCAAGCGGAATCCCCTCCCGGCGCGTGAACGCAGTGCTCGAACTCGTCGGGCTGGAAAACGTCGGACACAAGCGGGTGGGCAAGTTCTCGCTCGGCATGAGCCAACGCCTGGGCCTCGCCGCGGCGCTCCTCGGGGACCCGGCCATCTTGATCTGTGACGAGCCGGTCAACGGCTTGGATCCCGACGGGATCCTGTGGATAAGGACGCTGCTACGGAACCTCGCATCCGAAGGACGCGCCGTCTTCGTCTCCAGCCACCTGATGAGCGAGATGGCGCTTACCGCGGATCACCTCATCGTCATCGGCCAGGGCAAGCTCCTCGCCGACGCGAGCATTTCGGAGGTCATCGGGAGTGGATCACGCAAATACGTCCTTGTCCGTTCGCGCGACCCCCACCGACTCACGAGTGTCCTGACAGGCGCGGGCGCGACAGTCAACTCCACCTCCAACGTCGACAGCAGCACGATCGTCGAGGAGCAAACCCTGCACGTCACCGGCATGGGCCACGACACGATCGGTGACCTCGCCGCCCGGCACGGCATCGCCGTCCTCGAACTCACGCCCCACAATGCCTCGCTGGAGGACGCCTACATGGAACTCACCCATCGCTTCGTCGACTTTCATGCCCGGGCCGACACGACACAAACACCAGCATCTGAGTCAGGAATCTGACATGGCCATGACCGTCGCCACTGCAGGCAACGAACTGCACGAGCCGCAACCCCAGACCATCGGTTTCGGCAACGTGCTGCACTCGGAATGGACCAAACTCCGGACGGTTCGATCCACCTACTGGACCGCCGGGATTGCCCTGCTCGCGAGCATCGCGCTCGGTGCACTCATCTGCGCTCGCACCGCTTATAACATCAAACACGGCCGCCAGAGCCTCGACGGTTTCGACGCGACCCTAGCCAGCCTCGACGGTCTCTACATCGCGCAAGTCGCTATCGGCGCTCTGGGCGTACTCAGCATCAGCTCCGAATACGGAACAGGCATGATCCGCGCGACACTTGCCACCGTCCCTCAGCGGCGCGCCATGCTCGCCGCCAAGCTCTTGGTCTTCGGGCTTGCAACACTCGTCGCGGGCGAGATCATGAGCTTTGCGGCATTCGCCATCGGGCAACACCTATTGGCCTCGGCACACGCCGGCGTCTCGCTACATCAAGCGGCTGCGCTACGCGCAACCGTCGGCGGGGGCCTCTACTTGACCGCCGTCGGCCTGCTCGGATTTGGGATGGGAGCGCTCGTGCGTAACACGGCAGGAGCACTCTCGGCGTTCTTCGGCACGCTGTTCGCGCTCACTGCCGTCGACGACTTGCTGCCCACCAACCTTCGCAACGACATCATCCCCTACCTACCCGCGAACGCGGGCAGCCAGATCATCACCGTGGTCCACACCGCTGGCGCGCTCTCACCGTGGACCGGGCTCGGCGTTCTCGCCATGTACGGCGTGACCGCGACCGTCGCCGCCACGCTCCTCATCACCCGGCGCGACGTTTAGGTACGTCCCACGCGAGTTGCTCGTGGATGCCAACCAGTCGGCTCATCACGTCGTCGAGGTAGTTTCCGTTCAAGCCCGTGCAGGCCAGTTCAGGACGGTGGCCGAGGTGATTCGCGAGCCTTCACGCACTCGTCATGCAGTTCGACTAGCTTCGCCGGAGGAGCGCCGCGGTTTGGTAGCGGCGGTTGTGTCGACAGTCGTGGGAGGGAATCGCGCCGATGAGCGACGTCCCGCGCGACGCTCAGCCATCGTCGTCGATGCCCAGCACGTCGCGTACTTTTTGGCGTCGCCTTCGTTGGCGGCGGGTGGCCGTCGTTGCGGCGGGGCTTTGCGCAATAGTGATTGCGACGGTCGCGATCGTCGGCTCGGTCCTGTTCGGGCAGATTCATCGCGTCAACATCCGCCTGAGCGCGCCGCCGCCGTCGACACTTACCGGCAGCCCTACCGCGACCCCGACAACCGCCCCAGGTGGGATTCCCACTGCAACGCCCGCACCCGGCTCGGAGAACTTCTTGCTGATGGGCTCGGATAGCCGTGATTTTGCTGGCGGCCAGGCGTACAACGTCGCGCCTGGTAGCGCGGCGTTCGTTACGGGCCAACGGTCGGACGTCGTGATGCTGGTGCATATCCCGGCCGGTACCGCAAAGGCGACGGTGGTGTCGTTTCCACGTGATTCGTGGGTGCAGTTACCTGCCTACATCGACTCCAAGAACGTCACACATCCGGCGGTCTACGCCAAACTCAATGCCGCGTTCTCGATCGGCGGCGCGCCGCTACTGGTGGCCACCATGGAGCAACTCACCGGCCTGCACATCGACCATTTCGCGTCAGTGAACTTCCCTGGCTTCCAGGGGATGGTCAACGCCTTGGGCGGCATCGATGTGTGTGTCGCCACCACTCGACATGACACCAACTCCGGAGACTTCTTGACTGCCGGGCAGCATCACATCAACGGGGTGCAGGCACTGGCAATGGTGCGAGACCGCGAATCGTTTCCCAACCAAGACCTTGGACGGATCAAGGACCAGGAATACTTCCTGTCCGTCATGCTGCGCAAGGTTCTCTCGGCCGGAACCTTGACGAACCCGTTGAAGCTCACCGAGTTCTTGAACGCAGCGACCAAGTCGCTGACGGTCGACTCCGGCCTTTCGTTGGGCGACCTGCGCAAACTCGCCTCCCGCTTCAGCCACCTCGACCCCACGCACGTCACATTCTTGACCGCCCCGATTGCCAACGCGAACTACAGCGCAACGAGCAGCGTGTACGGCAACCAACCCCAAGACAACGTCGAGCTCGACCCTGCCGCGATGGCGGCGCTCTTCGCCAGCTTCGCAAACAACGCCGCTTCTCCAACCGCGTCACCGACGTCTTCGGTGCTCCCGGCGTCGCCGTCCGATGTGCAAGTCAGTGTCGAGAACGGCACTGGCCGAACCAACCTTGCGCGCGCCACAGCCACACAACTGCAAGGCATCGGCTTCCACATAGGCGCCGTCGGAGACGCCGCGGCCACGACCGTTACCACGATCAGCTACGGTCCAACCGAGCTGGCGGCGGCCGAGGCGCTGCAGGCACACGTGCCGAACGCAACCTTGAATCCGACCACGTCAGCCGGCATTGTGCTGACTCTTGGAACCGGGTTCACCACTATTAGCTCGACGCCCACAACGGCGGTAGCCGTAGCGTCCGCTGCGGCACCGAACCTCAGCTGCGCACCCTAGGGCGAAGCTTCACCGATGCGACGCACATGCCACGAGATGACTCCTTCGGCCTGCCTAGCGATCCGCGGCGTGAAGCGCGCCGTCGGTCATGCGGAGAATTCGGTCCACGTTGCGGATCACACTGACGTCATGTGTTCCGACCACCACTGCATATCCTTCTGCTGCCAGTAGACGCAAGGCACCGGTAACTGCGAGCGCGTGATCGCGTCCTGAGCTGTCGGCTCGACTGCCAAAACGATGGCCGGTGAGTGTGCCATGACACGACACACTGCAACTCGCTGCTGCTCGCCAAGTGAGCAATACTCCACACTCCTGTCCCGGAGGAGTTTGTAGACGTCGAGAGTCTGCATCCATTCGGTGACTCGAGGGGCTCCGTCAAGTCGAAGGTGACAGCCTCACCGGAAGCACGATGTTCTCCACGACCGTCAGTTCAGGAACGAGCCCGAGCAACTGCGGCCGCCTGTCTTCCGGACTGGGAAGAGTGGCGCAAGGACCTACTGTGCGATCACGGTGATTGTTCCGCTCCAGGTGTGATGGGCGTTGAGGTTCCCGGCGCCATGGTTGGGGACGCGGTGGTCGAAGGTTCGGGCAGGGATCCTGTTCACGACGGTACCGGTCTGGCCGGGGGCGATGGTGAACGTCGTCGACCAGAAGGCGCCGAGGTTCTGGCACGTCTCGACGTTGGGTTGGCAGCTGGACGACCATGCGTTGTAGAACGGGTCGACGGGCGCGTTTTGCGAGGTGTAGCAGCCGGCTGTCGATGTCATCGTGAGGTCGCCGCCGAGCGGAGCGCCGATCTTGAACTTGCCGAGGTCCCCGCTGATCACGGAGCTGTTCGGGGTGTACGACGCGGGGCTCGCCGTGCTTGCGGTGCAGGCGCCTCCCACGCGGACCTCCAAGGGTCGCCGACGGGCGCAGCATCTCAGGTGCACCAACTCGAAGCACGCAAGAGGGCTCTCCCCGACGGGCTACATCGCGCGGAGACCCCAGCAGTTCGATTCATGACTGCGGTCGGCTCGGCGATTGGGCGGATGGAGTCCTCCGAGCAGAGAAGAGTCGCTGCAGGGAAGGTGGTATCTCGCCGCGAGGCTAACCGCCTAGCGTTATGTCTTGGTCTTGATACCACTCCAAAGCCTTGTACACGTGCTCAATCCTGTAGTCGGGCCACATCTCATCCAACACATAGAAGTCCGCATAGACGGACTGGATCGGTAAGAATCCACTCAGCCTTCGCCCACCGCCCCAGCGGATGATCAAATCGATTCTTGAGATATCCGAAGACGCCATACCGTCAACGATGTTGCCACTTGAGCTGGTGGTTCTGTTCTGCACCGAATAGTTGAGGTCCCAGTTCCAGCCATAGTTGGCCAGGAAGTTGACTTTGATGAGACCGCTCCCGAATCTAGTTCTCTCGGTGTACGGCAGTAGCGCCTTTGGAAAGAATCGCGACTGAGTGTTCCCGATGACCAGCAAGTCCGTGTCTTTGCTTGCCAGGTATTTGACGGCGTCGACGCACGCCTTCTGAAAAGCTGTGATCTGCACGGAGGGGCGTTTTGTGTTATCCACCGTGAACCCGTAGAAGGTTAGCTCCCTAATCCCTAGGTCCAAACATAGTTCGTACAACTCGAGTCCTGGGCGAAGGCCGGACTCATACCCGTCCTGCTTCTTCAGTCCCTTGTGCTGAGCCCACCTTCGATTGCCGTCAGGAATAATGCCAATGTGTTGCGGGAGTCGACTAAAACTCTTCATTACAGTCTCCTGCGTATTCGGGCCACGTTGCTAGTCCACGGTGACACCACCCACCACGAGGTGCCGGCTGCTGCCGCAGAGGTCGGGTAGTCGTCGTAAGGCCCTCCGAGGCAGAGTGTTTGAGCAGCCGTCCGACAGCACACATTCGACACCTGCGAGGCGTATGCCGCGAACGGCGGCGTTTACTTTGCCGTGCGGGTGAAGACCGGCGCGATCCAGCCGTGGGCTACTGCGAACTGCAGCGTCCAGTTCGTCGCTGACGATGTCGGTAGGTTCACCTGCAAACGCTCTCCGTGATTGCTGATCTGGGTCTCGATGGCCGCTAGTGCGTGCAGTCCGGCGACGTCGACGAAGGTCAGGTCCCGAAGATCGATCCGGAACCTGCCTCCCGGACGTTTTCCTGGGTGACGGCTGGCGAACGCCAATGCAAGCAGCGGGGTGGTGGCGATGTCCAGCTCGCCTCGTATCTCCAGCGTCCGTCCGGTGCCGCCGAGGGTGGCGAACGGCGAGGTCGCTGGCGTTTCGACGAGTTCGAGATCTGATCCTGCTGCCAGGGCCGCGAAGCGTGCGACGGCGGCTTGACTGTCGGGGTCGCCCAACGCGTCCGCGGCGTTGATCAGGAAGAAACGCGCGACGGCGTCTGCTGTTTGAAGGCCCAGTTGCGCGCCGATTTGTAGTAGCACCTCACCAGCGCGCCGCAGCGTGCAGCCGGCCATTTCGGCGAGCATCCCTTGGGCCTCGTGAAATGCCTGTCGGCCATCCAGCACGGCATTGAGCCGCTGAAGATCCGAATTCGGTACTGCTTGCGCCGCGAGCGCGTCGAGCGGCATGGTCGGCGATCCAGCGCCCGCGGGACGCGCGCCGGTCAATGGTGGGGAATGGCTGCCCATGGCGTCACCTTCGTAGGCGGGTCGATGACCTGCGGCCAGGCGTCTGGGGCAACACGTGTCTAAGCCACTATGGACCCCCGCCGCGGCCCACAACCAAGGAAATGCCGATCTGTCTGGACAGTCGAGGCTGGACATGACTCTCCGGGCGCCTCTAGCTGCCTGAAAGGCGTATGGTCGATGCGAGCCACGCGCTTCGCTCTGGACCTCCGGCGGCCGCAATCGACGGCGATTCTCACTCCGGAGGTGGTGCCATGGATTCCATTGCTGAGTTGCGCGCCAGCCTTGGTGGGGCTATGGACAGCGGCGACCCAACGATGTCGATGGCGGACCGCCTCTGTCACGCCTGCGTGGACCTGTTGGATGTGGACGGGGCGGCCATCTCACTGATGCTGGAAGGCTCGAGTCAAGGCACGTTTGGATCCAGTGATGGACTGAGCCGGCAGTTGGATGAGTTCCAGTTCACCTTCGGTGAAGGTCCGTGCATGGATGCGGTGCGCGACGGTGGCCCCGTTTTCGCCGCGAACATCGCGGACGCAGCCGAGACGCGTTGGCCCGCCTACGTCGGCTCCGCCATAGGCCTGGGTATAGGGGCGCTGTTCGCGCTGCCGATCAGCCTGGCCAACTCCAGCGTCGGCGCCTTAGATCTCTACCGGCATGCGCCGGGTCCGCTGCTCGGTAACTCGCTGGTCGGCGGGTTGATGGCAGCTGACCTTGCCGCGTTGCCGCTGCTGGACATGATCAGCGCCGAGGCTGAGCTGGCAACCTTGGGGGAGGATGAACCGGCATGGAACCGACTTGCGTCGCTGGCCCGCGTCGAGGTCTATCAAGCGACCGGAATGGTGATGGTGCAGCTAGGTGTCGGTCCGGCTGAGGCACTCGCGCGGCTACGCGCGCACGCTTTCGCGCAGGGGCTCACCGCGAGCCAGGTCGCGTGGTCCATCGTCGAACGTGAGCTGTCCCTGGAACCCGACAACGACCCAACAGATCCGGGCCGGAGGCATTCATGAGCACCGACAGGGAACATGAGATCACCCGGGCGTTCGTCTCGATCGCCAACAGCATGGCCGACGGCGCGGACGTCGTCGACTTGCTGTCCGGGCTGACCAGCGACTGTGCGCGGCTCCTCGATATCGCCTCCGCAGGGTTGTTACTAGCAGACGGTCACGGCGTGTTACACGTGTTGGCGGCCTCGTCCGAACGCACCCGTGACTTGGAGATCTTTCAGTTGCAACGCGACGAAGGACCCTGCCTTGACTGTTTCCACAGCGGGCAGCAAGTCAGCGTCAACGACCTCAGCCAAGAAACTGACCGGTGGCCGCAGTTCGTTGCAGCCGCAACCGCCGCCGGCTTCGCGGCAGTCCACGCGCTGCCGATGCGGCTACGCGGCACCACACTGGGGGCGTTGAACCTGTTCGGCGACAAGGTCGGCGCACTGGAAGCCGACGATCTCGACCTGGCTCAAGCGCTCGCGCACGTCGCGAGCATCGCGCTGGTCACCGACAAGGCCGCAAGCGACAAGGACGCCCTCAACCAGCAGCTGCAAACCGCGCTGACCAGCCGCATCACCATCGAGCAAGCCAAAGGTGTCCTCGCTCAACTCGGCGGCCTCGACATGGACCAGGCGTTCGCCATCCTCCGCCGCTACGCACGAGACCACAACGCCCGCCTGACCGAGGTCGCCAAGCAACTCGTGGCCCGCGAACTGGCCGCCGAACGTCTACTCGACCACTCAACGACCAGCCGCAGCCGCGAGACCCTTTCAAGGCCTAGGTCATGAAGTGGTCACACAGTGGTCAACCGTTCTATGCCGCGACCTGGAGCGCCGCCGCAGCACCTGTCGGGCGGGCAACGGGTGGAATCTGATCGGTGAACCAGTGGGCACGGCGACCTCCCGAAAGGGCCGGACCCGAACGTCAGCGAAACGAACGGACCAGCCGGCCACGGATGAACGGCGGCGGCGTGGCGAGCGTACGGCCTGACGCCGCGCCCGCCACGCATCCAACTCGGCGATCGCCGAACATGCCGCACCTCCTCAGGTCAGCCGGAGCACAGCGTAGAGGCTTCGCCCCGCCTCACGCACCTCACGACCGGTGCGCGGCTCCCGGAAGCGAAGGTCGATCAGGTGCCGGCGAATTGTGCGAGCATGACGGCGGCGGCGGCGGCCATCAGTGCGAACGCGGCCCATCCGATGGTGGTGGCGAGTTTGCCGTTGCGGTAGTCGCCCATCAACGCGCGGTCCGCGGCGATGAGCATCACCAGGAGCAGGAAAGGTGCCGCGGCGATGCCGTTGATGATCGCCACGATGACCAGCAGTTGGATGGGGTTGGTCGAGGTCAGCGACAACAAGGTGCCGCCGATCGTGCCAACCGCAACCAGAGCGTAGAACACCGGAGCTTTGCGCACCGATCGGGAAAACCCCCATCGTTTGCCGAGCAAGCCCGCCATTCCGGCCGCGCCGGAGCCGGCCAGGACGGGGATAGCGAGCATCCCGGTGCCGATGAACCCCAATGCGAACAACGCCGACGCCCAATGACCGGCGACCGGCTTTAGCGCGGCCGCGGCCTGCGCCGCGGAGCCGATCTTCTTCCCATGCAAGGTCGACGCGGTGGCCACGATGATCGCGAACATCACCGCATTCGAGAACCCCATCCCGGTGAACACATCGCCGCGGCTGGTCCGTTCCTTGTACTTCGCATCCGATAGGCCGCGTTGCGTCAACGGCACAGCCCGATCGCCGCCCTCCGGCTCGGCCCGCAGTTCCTCCAACCGGTGCGCGGACTGCCAGAAGAACAGATAGGGGCTGATGGTGGTCCCAAGCACCGCGACCAGCAACGCCAGGTAGTCCTTGTTGGATAACTCCAGGTGCGGCACGACGGTGTGCAGTCCGACCTGGCCCCAGTTCACGTGAACCGAGAACATCACCGCGAAGTAGCTGAATAGGGCGAGACAGATCAGTTTGAAGATCCGCGCGATCTGCACGAACGATCCAACGATCACCAGTACCGTGATCGCCACCCCGGCGATGAGCGCCCACACCCACGTCGGTCCGGCGTGCAGCAGGGTCATCCCGCTGCCGACCGCGACCAGGTCCGCGGAAATGTTCAACGCGTTCGCGACGATCAGCGCGACGAGGAGCACCACCAGGATCGGGCGAGCTCGGGCCCGAAACTTCTCTGTCGCCAGCTCACCCAGCCCACGGCCAGTGGCAAGCGCTGTCCGGTCACAGATTTCCTGGACACCGGCCATCAACGGCAACGTGAGCAACGACACCCACAACAACCCGAGTCCGAACTGCGCCCCAGCTTGGGAGTACGTCGCCACACCAGACGGGTCATCATCTGAGGCACCCGTTACCAAACCCGGACCCAAGGCCCGCAAATAACCGCGCCACCCCGGGGGGGTCGCCGCCTTCGTCACGTCGACTTCCGGCTTCCCCGCAGCACCCTCGGCCAGTGGCGGGTTGGGCTTCACCGGGCTTCGCGTCACGATGCGCGCCGAGCAGGGGCTGCGACACCAACGATGAGCCGGACGACAACCGGCGCAATGGCAACGCGCACGATGCGTCCTTAGTTGTCGGAGGTGGCTTGTCGACCGTCAGGGATCAGCAGCGCGGGAACGAGCGTTGGGTGGACGGGGCGCATGCCGCTTCGCCGGCGCCGGCTACCAGTAGTGCCGGCGGCCGCCGACCGCGTGGCCTGCGGAACCCACCAGGAACAACACCACCCCAACGACGAGTACCACCAGGCCAATCGTCCACAAGATGGGGATCCCGGCGACGAAGCCGATGATGAGCAGAACGACACCGAAAACCATCACGGGGTGCTCCTTTAGCTGCGGGGCCACCCCCAAAACCCCGGGAAGTAGCCAAGGTGTATGTGCCCGCGGGCTATCAGTTCAACCCTCGTCGCGAAGCTATTGGCGCAGCTCGGAGCTCTGCAACGCTGCTGCTGTCCAAACGATTATGAGTGCTCAAGAAGCCGTGTTGGGCGATCCCGAGTGATGCGGCGTTAGGCCCAGTTTTCCTACGGGATAAGGAAATTCATACCGCGCAGCGTCGGATCGTATCCGGTTGGTTTCGCGCGTTGGGTTCGCGCAGGCATTGGTGAGCCCCGCCAGTCGCCTCACCTCCGGGCGGGCGCGGCCATGAGACCGGATGAGCAGGTGCGCGAGCGACGCGGGTGCGGCAGCGACGGACCCGAGGGACGACCCGTGAGCGTGTTGACGTTGGACATCGTCGGGTTCACCGAGATCAACGGCAGCCTCGGGGCCGTTTGCGTTGCGAGGCGCGTGTCCAACCCGCTTGCGGGTGAACGCAGCCCACGGCGGTGTGCTACTGCTCGTCGTGCTCGCGGCTCTCCTCCTGCGCGAGATTGCCAGCGATAGCACTGTAGTGACGTGAGCGTCGCCGACGCGCCTAGCCGGGTCGGTAGCAACTGCGAACGACTGCCCTCCCCGAGGCCGGCCAATGGAGACGTTCGCCCTGTCGGGCGGGAACGGAAACCGGGCTCATCGAAAACGCAATCGCTGCCGAGATCCGGTAGTTTCGCGGCCGGCCTTCTGGTCGGAGACTGCCCGGCCCGGACTCACTTCGGGTACCCACGATTGTTCAAGGTGCGCGAGGCGTGGCTATGTCGGAGGCGTGATCGCGTCGCCGTTCTGGGTCCACATCGGGATGACCTTGCGATCTGTGGATACGAGCGCGACGACTCCTTCTAACCCGCCCCCGTCACCAGGTAGGAGACACAGCGCTACGGCTTGGTCGGGTGAATAGGTGGCGAACGGGTCGGGCAGCGGAGTTGCGGGGAGCGGTCCGAAGGGTCCGCGGGCCGCGCGGACTGTCCACATGTCGGCTGCCAGGACAGTTGCGAAGCGTGTTTGACAAAGTGCGAGCGCAGAGGTTTCAGCGGCATTCGTGACGTGAACTGTCACCGACCACACCCTCACGGGTGGCAGACATTTCGGGTTTGTGTGGAAGCACGCCAGGTCGGTGCCGGTGCGGATGGTGGCGTCTCCTGCACTCTGGGCGGTGAATGTGACACGCAGCGGTGTGCTGGACGGATAGCCCCCCGAGATCGTGGTGATCGTCAGGCCGGTGCCGTCGATGATGGGCCGATCCCACGCCCCAAGCCCGTCGGGCGGGAGAACCAGGTCGAGGTGCTGACCGACCGTCAGGGCGACCGCTGCGCCGTTGTCGGCGAAGGTCAATGTGTGGCCGGCGGAGATGGTGGCTTTGGGCGCCTCGTTTGCTGCCGTCGCGGTTGGGGACGCGGTGCCGGGCGAAGCGCTCGGCGGTGGTGTTGGGCTACTGCGAATGGGGGTGACTGCGGGCGTCGGGGAAGCCACTGTCGACGCTTGCGGTGGGCAGGTCGGGGAGATCGGGTCGGCATGTGTTGTCAGCGACGCTGGGCGCGCAGCGACGGAGGGGCGCGCCGATGCGATGACCGCGGCGGCCGGCGACACCGGGAATGCGGAGGAGGGTTGCGGAGAGCCAGCGAAGGCTTCCCCAGGACAAGCCGTCGTGGTGCGTGCGGGGACAGTTCCTGAGGTTGTTGCCGTCGTCGGTGCCGCGCACCCGGCGGTGGCCGCGGCGAGTAGCAGCATCGGGGCCACGATGAGGCCGACTAGGGATCGCACACGCTTTGGACGCTCAGCATGCACGCACGGTTTCGTCGATCGGTGGTCGTGACCGCCCGCAGTGGCCGACAGCCGTTGGGAGCGGCGACACGGGACACTGTCCGGTATGGCGACAAGCACCTTCACAGCATCCACCTCTGCTGGGCTGCTGCGGCGTGGACGGCGGCTGGAAGCTGTGACGCTGGGATGGAATGTGGTCGGCGTGGTGGTTCTGACCTTCGCCGCCCTTAGCGCCCGTTCGGTTGCGCTCGCCGGTTTTGGCCTGGACTCCCTCATTGAGATCGGTGCGAGTGTCGTGGTGCTGTGGGAACTCGCCGGCAGCGGCGAAGATCGGCAACGCCGCGCGCTGCGCATCATCGGCGTCGCGTTCGTGCTGCTCGCGGTCTATCTCACCACCCAGTCCACGTGGAGCCTGCTCGCAGGTTTCCACCCCCGCCACAGCCCGTTCGGTATCGCCTGGACCGGCGCAACCGCCGCCGTCATGTTCGGGTTGGCGACCGGCAAAGCCCACACGGGTCACGCGTTGGCCAACCCGGTGCTCATCACCGAAGGCCGCGTCACCTTCATCGACGCGATACTCGCCGTCGCGGTACTTGCCAGCCTCGCGCTGAATGCGGCACTCGGCGCCTGGTGGGCGGACCCACTCGCGGGATTCGTGATCGTCTTCTACGGCCTACGCGAAGCGGTCACGATCTTCCACCCCGCGCCGAAGGCCCCATGATCGCCAGACTGGTCGCGTTCGTCATCCCGCTTGGCATCGACACCTTCGTCGTCGCCGCTGCACTCGGTCTCAGCAAACCAACAGCGCGGCAGCGGGTTCGCATCGGTGCACTGTTCGCCGGCTTCGAAGGCGGCATGCCCATCATCGGTCTACTCCTGGGCGCACCACTGGGCCACGTTCTCGGCGCAGCGGCTGAGTACATCGCGATCGCCGTCCTGATCGGACTCGGTCTGTACATGACCATCCACGACGATGACGACAATGACGGTGCACGCCAACTCGCGACCGCTCGCGGTGTGCACGTGCTACTCCTCGGTCTCAGCATCTCCCTGGACGAACTCGCCGTCGGATTCACCCTTGGGCTACTGCGCGTGCCAGTCGTCCCGTTCCTGATTGCGGTCACCGCACAAGCGTTCGTCCTCAGCCAACTCGGACTTGCCATCGGTCACCGACTCACCAACCGCTTCCGGGAAACCGCAGAACGGCTCGCCGGGATCACCCTCGCCGGCCTCGGCGCCGTGCTGCTCACACAACGCCTAGCCTCGTGATGCGTCGCATCACACCGGGGTTGAAACCGCGGAAAGATCGTGGCGGTGGCACCAGATGGTGCATCCCGTCGACCGCGAGTTGCGACCCGTTCGACCGCAAGGTCCCCTGACGACGTATCGCTGATGAACTCCCAACCGCTAAGCGTCGACGAACGCGATCATCTAGCCGCTGTGACGCACGTTCGATCGTGCCGCGATCCGGCAAATGCCGAAGGCGGCTGCCTGGCTCGTTGCTAGTCCGCCAACGCTGTTCAGGGCTGTGTGCGGACTGCCGACACACGAGTGCGACTTGGCACGTGTGTCGGGCGGACGGTGGCCGCTCGAACGACCGACTTGCCCGGGACCCTTCGGCATGAAACCGAACAGCACCGGTTCAACGTCGGATCCCGACGCATGCACTACGCACCTGGCCGAGAGATGGCAACGATGACGTTGACGACACGAGCAGCGGCGACCGTTCTTGTTTGCCTTGTCGCTGCCGGTTGCGGAAACGGTGGCAAGATCGAGACCTCCCCCCTGGGCGACTACCAGACCGAGTCGCCGGTCGGCGACAGTCCGGTGAGCCCGCCTCAGCCCGCCACCGCGGGCACCGTGGTGGTGCTCGACTACGAGTACAGCTACACCCCGATCGGAGCCACGCCCACGCCTTTCCGGGGGTACACCCCCGGCCAGATCGTGCACATCGCGGTCGGAACATCGATTCTGGTCGAACTCAGCGAGTTTCGCGATCCACGCAGCTCGGACCCGACGGTGATCCTTCCTGTCCGCCCGCCGCAAGACGCCGTTGGGCATCGGGTCACGGTCTTTCGCGCCGCTCGCGCTGGCACCGCATCGATGACGGCCGCCCGCGCGAGCAGCTGCTACGGAACGCTGCCCTGCTTCGTGCCGGTCAACATCGAATTCGCGATCCCCTAAGGCACTGCTGAGGTCAGCGGCGACTAGAGCGCATCGTGTCGCACGATCTGACGTGACCGCCGTTCTCGCGGCCGAGGTGGAAGCTGCCGATGCCGGGGAGTCAACGATCGTGCGGAGGTCCCGCTACACCGCCATGCCGACAACGACCACGCCTCGCGCATTCATCGGTGCCATCGGGCGAATGGTCTGGTCCTGACACGTAGCTGGATTTCTAAATGCGGATCGAACCGCAGGCGGTCCATGTACGTGTCTGCATAGAGGCACTCGTTCGGGTGCTTCCGACCATTTGAGGTAGCAGATGGCAGCCGTCGGTGTCGGTAGGTTGGGCCTGGGTGCCGCAGGAGTCATCGCTCTCGTGGCGCTCGTGGCCGGGTGCGGCAGCAGTTCATCGTCCGTTCAGCCGGCGGCGGCCGCTTCCAGCACGCCGCGGAGCCGGCCGGCAGTGAGCGCTTCCAATAACACGCAGAGCCAGCCGGCAGCGGCTGGCGCAGCCAGTACCACGCAAAACCAGCCGACGGTGGCCGTTGCAGCCAGCGTCCCAAAGACCATGTCGACAGCTATCGGCACGGTGCTCGTGGACGCCTCGGGGCGGACGGTGTACGAACTCGGCGGCGACTCCGAAGCCCGCCAAACCTGCACAAGTGCCTGCTTAGCTATCTGGCCAGCCGTGACGGTCAACGGTGCCCAACTGATAGTGAACGGCCATCCCGAGTTCACGTTTGTCGGCGACAGTTCAGCCGGGCAGACGAAGGGGCAGAACGTGACGGATAAGTGGGGCCATTGGCTGGCTCTCGATGCCAACGGCAACCCGATCAGCGCCCCCGCGGCGAAACTCAAGGCTCCGAGTGGTGGGGCCAGCACCCCCTCGAAGAAAACCAAGGCTCCCCCTGGTAACGCCATCTCCCCCTCGGCGACAACCAAGGCTCCCAGTGGCGGAGGTATCTCCCCCTCGGCGACACCCTCGGCTCCCACTGGGGGAGGTGCAGCATTTTGACGGCCGGATCCCAGGCTGCCGATGCTGGGGAATCCTCAATGTTTGCAGCGGACCTGCCCGCACGGCCACGTCGGCGACGACCACCGCCAAATCTCGAATACCCACAAGCTCGGTGCATCCATCCGTGCCACCTGTCGGAAGGGCTGGCACTCACAAGTCGCTCGCGGACTGAACCGCGGGCGGCCCATGTACGTGTCGCGCGTAGAGGTGCTCGTTCGGGTGCTTCCGAGCAGATTTGAGGTGGCAGATGTCAGCCGTGGGTATCGGTAAGTTGGGCGTGGGCGCCGCGGGAGCCGTTGCGCTCGTGGCGCTCGTAGCCGGGTGCGGCACCAAGTCATCCGCCGTAAAGCCGGCGGCGGGCGGCGCATCCAGCACCCCGAGCACGTCGTCGGTGAGCGGATCAGCCGGCGCCCCGAAGACCATGTCGACATCTATTGGCACGGTGCTGGTCGACGCGTCCGGGCGCACCGTGTACGAACTCGTCGGGGACTCCGCAGCCAAGCAAACCTGCACCGGCGGCTGCCTAGCCGCCTGGCCAGCTGTGACGGCCAACGGGACTCAAGTGATCGTGAACGGCCACCCCGAGTTCACCTTTAAGGGCGACAGTTCAGCCGGACAGACGAATGGGCAGAACCTGACGGATCAATGGGGCCTCTGGTTGGCCCTTGATGCCAGCGGCAACCCGATCAGCGCCCCTGCAGCTCCAAAGGGCGGGGGCAGTTCCCCGGCGGCGAAACCCACGGCTCCCAGTGGCGGGGGTGCAGCATTTTAGCGGCCGGGGTGCGAGCTGGCAGTGCCGCGGAGTCAACAATGCTGCAGGGAACGCGCGGCGCCGCGATGCCGACGACGACCATAGCCAAGCCTCGTCCGTCCATCCGTGCAGCCGGTCGCACAGTCTGGGACAAGGTGTCGTCCTTCATCTATCTCCCAGCTTTGCTGGTCCCGGCGTTCGCCCTGCTCCTGCTCGGGGCCGGCTGGGCGACTGGGTGGGGTGGGGTGGACTTCGCCGGTTCGCTTACGAGCCTTCGCGCCGAGACGATCGGTCCGCTCGCTGCTGCGCTGATCGTTGTATTCCTCGTCGTGGAGCGACTGCGCCCGGCGCAGCGGCGACCACTCGTGGCCCGTGGACATCGCCACGACGTGCTCTTCGCCGTCATCAACGTCGTTGTCGTCCTGCCCCTGGTGACCGCGCTGACCCTGTCGTTCTCCGACGTCGTGCGAAAAGTAGCGCCTTGGGTGGTGCTTCCGAGGTTTGGGGTGGTTCCACGCTGGGTCCCGATCATCGTGATCTTGGTGGCGATGGATGGCTGCAACTGGTTCGTGCATCTGGCAAATCATCGGGTGCGATTGTTGTGGCGATTTCATGAGCTTCACCACTCGCAAGAAGACATGAATGTTCTAACGGTGTTCCGGACCCATCCACTCATTCATGTTTCCTACGTGCTGGCCGTGGTTCCGGCGTTGGTTCTGCTCGCCAACGGGGAACTGCCGACATTGCTGCTCGTCATGTACGGCGGTGCGGTCGCTTTCGCGCACTCCAACACCAACTTGAGCTTCGGACCCCTCGAGCGAGTGTTCGTCAGTCCGAACTTCCACCGAATCCACCACAGAGTGCGCGGCCGCCAAGACGTGAACCTCGGTTTCACTCTCACAGTCTGGGACCAGCTTTCCCACCGTGCGGTGTTTCCTACGTTCGAGACGATCAGTGCCGATACCGGGCTGCCGCGACGACCCCTCAGGGTCGAACAACAGGGATCTCGTCCACATCACCTGACAGTCCTCGCCGCGCAACTCGTAGGACCATTTCGCGCGCTGAACGAACCCGTCGCGCTCGCCTCCGCCCAGGAATCCACTCGATCCCTTCAACCTGACCATGAAGGGCCTACGCCGATCCGCCACCCGGAATCGACATCGACGACACCTTCGGCGGCGAGCGAGCGTCTGGTGGCAGAGGGATGAGCGTGGCGGCGCCTCGGCGCCGTTCCACGCAGTGGCTACGGCTCCTGTTCGGGACGACATCAGCTGGGCGAGCTGTGGACGTCGCGCTCCTTGCGGTGCGGATTGCCGTCGCCTGGGTTTTCATCTACTACGGTGCCGCGAAACTGTTTGGTGCGTTCCCTGGTCCCGGCCCTCACGGTATTCATCAGACCGCCCTCTACATGTCGCATGCGGCGCATCTTCGACCCGGAGGGTTCTTTGCTGTCGTCGCGGGCTTGACCGAGTTCGGCGGTGGTATCGCGATGGCTCTTGGCCTCCTGACCCGCCTCGCCGGATTGGCGTTGTTTGGCGACATGGTGATGGCGATGATCACCGTCACGTGGGCCACCGGAATTAACTCCGCAACCTCCCCTCCCGGTTACCAGCTCAACCTGGCATTGGCCGTCCTGGCGCTCGCCGGGGCGCTTGTCGGCGCCGGTCGATTCAGCGCCGACGCGGTGATCGCCCGCGCATTCGGCCCGGGTAAAACAGGTTGATTCATTGAAGGGCGACTTCGCGTGTACAACGAAGGCGTAGACCCACGCCGTCATGATGATTCCCGTTTGCAGCAATGCCGAACATTCGACAAATCAAGCCACCACCATGCCGACCGAATCGGCAGTCGGGCAACGAAACCATCGACCGAGACGCCTGCCCTGCGCTCTGGTGGGCAGCTGCTGGATGAGGGATCGGCTAACTCCGGGATCCCCGACTTGACCACGACGTCCATTTCCCAAACACCGCCCGCCCAGCGGCTTCTCAGGGTGTGCGCCAACCTTGTTGGAGCGGGTGGCGCCGCGGTTTTTTCCTACTCGTTCTTGCATTTCTACCTTCAGTCACACCGCCTGATCGGCATCGTATTCTTTGCTCAACAGACGCTCGTAGCTCTCGCCTATCTGATCCGGCGACCGGCTCGATTGGTGACCCGCCGCCTCGATGACTGGCTCCTCGCATTCGCCGGAACGTTTGTAGGCGTCCTGTTCCGGCCGCAAGGTGAACATCCGGCATGGGGGATTCGGACAGGCACCGTTTTGCAGCTAGTCGGCGTGGCCATCGTGGCGACATCCCTTTTGACCCTTGGGCGCTCCTTTGGCTTCGCCGCTGCGGATCGGGGTGTGGGGACGCGCGGTGCCTATACCGTCGTTCGACACCCGATGTATGCGTCGTATCTCTTCCTCGAGTCGGGCTACCTGTTGCAGAGCCTGTCCGTGCACAACGCGGCGGTGTTCGTGTTCGGGACGCTCTGCAACGGCGGCCGAGCACTTGCCGAGGAGCGCTTGCTAGCGAACAACAGCGACTACCTGGCGTACCGGCGCCGGGTCCGCCGAAGGCTCATCCCGGGCGTTTGGTGACCAAATCCTCGACGACGGGGTGGCTGTAATCGCAGATCTGCTGGGGCTAGCAGCCGACATCGCGCCGCCGGGCACACATGCTCCAAGCCACCCCGCCCGCGCTGCCGTGTAACCCGCAGCCCGTGACCCCACATCGGGGCGACGGCTACTGCAGGCCGCCGCCGATGCGGCTTCTGCTGCCCGACAGCAGCCGGCCCGGTTCTCCCGGTAGGTGATGCGCAACCCTGTCGAACGCACGGGAACCCTGGTGCGGTTTGGTGCATCGTAGGTGTGTGCTTATCGAGCGGGGCGGACGATGGTGCGCGGTGATCGCCTTGGCCGCCGTGGCGCTTACCGGTTGCCGGTCCGTTCGGCGTGCTTCGGTGCACATCTCGCAGCCGCCCTCGAGCTCGGCGTCCTCGGCGGTGTCGTCGAATTCGGCCTTGTCGACGTGCGGCGTGGTTCCAAAGTCCGATGGGCCGCTGGCCTCGCAGGTTGATGTGCAGGTCATCGCGCGGTCGACGGCGGTGAGCGGATCAACCTTCGGCGCGGCGATCCAGATCCGCAGCAAGACCACGGCCACGGTGCCCGTTGAATCCGTCAGCATCGTCAACCTGCTGATCACCAAGGATGGCCACATCGTCGGACGGCAATTGGGCCCGTCAGCCGGTACCGGCGCCAGTTTCGATGTCACGCCGGCGTCGTACGCGCAGATGACCACTGAGGTTGCCGTTGCCGGGTGCGGCGATTACCAACCCGGCGAATCACTGCCCGACGCGACCGACGATGCGCCGGACACCACCCGTGCACCGTTACCGCCCGGTGACTACACGATCTACGCCGTCGTGACGGCCTGCGATGGGCCGAAGTAAGGGCCGCTTTCCGAGACTCTACCGCGGACGAATACACACTTCTCTGGCCGCAGGGATTGACCGCGTTCGCTGTCAAGTGACGCGTGTTGGATGGCGTCGAGATGGCTCGTCGTCGCGGCATTTCCGGATGGGTCGGAGCGACCCATGTCAGATCGACAGCGTCGGTGGGCACTGCCATAACTCCAGACGAGCGGACCGCGAGGGGCTCATCTCGGCGGGGTCCATATCGATGCGCGAAGTCTGGCTACGACGCAGCCTCGCGACCGATGTCCTTGTTCTCGAGCACAAACTGGGTGGTGGAGAACATCGCGCCCTGCGGGTCGCGAATCACGGTCAGCCGCGAGTACGGCGCGTCGACCGGCGGACTAACCACGGTGCCACCCAGTTCCACTGCCTTTGCGGCCGTCGCGTCAACGTCATCTGCGGAAAAAGTGACTCCCCACTGGACGGGATCGGCTGGGTCATCGTCGGCAAGCACGGCGACCGCCGCCAGCACGTCCGCAAAGCCGGGCGCGCCAAACGCTGCCGCTCGCTCACGGACCCCGGGCGTCAGTGTCTCCAGATAGTCGCCGTACGCCGTGAGCGTCCAGTACTCGCCGGTGCCCAGGTCGAGCGCCGCCCAACCAAAGACGGCGCCATAGAACCGCTTCGCCGCCTCCAGATCGCGGCAGCTCAACACATTGAAGTTCAGTGAGCCCGCCTCGTTGACGATCCGCGCCCCCTTGTGTCGCCGTGCCTGCCAGACGCAAAACGCGGCCCCCTCCGTGTCGGCGAGCATCGCCATCCGGCCCGCATCCATCACATCGAACGGCTCGCTGAGCACAGTCCCGCCCGCCGCGCGAGCCTTCGCCGCCGCCTCGTCGGCGCTGTCGACCCAGATGTAGGTATTCCACATCGCCCGCGCGGGGGCTCCCTCGGGGAGCGACGAGATAGCCGCCACCTCACCGCCACGCAGCCGGGCCATCAAATAGCTGCCCGGCGACCCCGCCGGCATCGCTTCCTCGAACTCCCACCCGAACAGGCCACCGTAGAACACCGCAGCAGCAGCCGGGTCGGGCTGCGCTGTGTCGACCCAGCACGGCACACCAGCGATGTATCCGTCTCGCTCAGGCACGGCAACTCCTCCTGTCCTGAAGGTCCTCTTCATGCCGCGCACCCTAGTCGCTGCCTAGGACAGAGCGGGCCTCACCCAGAACGGCTGACACACAAACGAACCCTCCGACAACACGAGCGCGGCTCACACCGCGCGGTGCACGCGCGAACCATCGCGATCGCGTACTAGCGGATGTTCGCTTCGGACATTTTGCGTGGGTTAGCGCCAGCTGGCGAGCAGTTCGTTGGCGCGTGTGGGGTGTTCAGGCAACTGATCGGCGTATAGGCAGTACCAGACAGTGAGGTGGAGGCGTCTGAGTCGCTCGCAAATCCGAAGGGTTTCAGGGTTGATGTCACGGCCGTATCCGTTGAGGAACGACCGTCGGTCCAGCTGGTTGCCTGCGACGGCATACGCGACGTCCCACGCCGCCGGCCCACGGCAGGTGTCTTCGAGATCGAACCAGGTCCAACCTTTCGCGGTCAGGTGCAAGTTGCCAAGTCCTGCGTCACCGTGCAGAGGCTGCACATCAGTCCGACAACCTTGCAGCTGAGCTGACAGCTCCTCGTGCTCGCGTCGCAGCCGACCATGATCTTCTAAAGCCAGTCCGATCGATTGCGCGACACCGTCGAGGAACACGTCAACATCACTGAGTCGCCGAAGTTCAGGTAGAGCGACAGGGCAGTCGAGCAACACATCGTGTAGTCGGCGAAGGGTCTGCCCGGCTGTGAGCGCGTCCGGCCGGGCGGACTTGTCGTGTTCGAGGCAACGCCAAAACGTCATCACACTGCCCTCATGGCGATACACACCGGCGGCGACCATGTCGGTCGGCTCGACCACCGCAACACCGGCCCCGGCCAGAAACGCCGCAACCTGGACCTCGTTGCTCAGCCCCACGGCCGGGTCCAAACGAATAATGGCGGTCATCGCCGCAACCTTCGCAACGACAGGCGATGGTCGAAGATGGACCACGACGCTGGCTCCATCCGAGAGCACATGCGGATCGCTGCAATCGACGCCGAAGGACTCGGCAACCCCTACAGCCACGACTCCACATCAGCATCATCGCAACACCGGTAAGCCTTCGCTCATCGACTAGTTCGTACGTGCGTCATGGCGGCAGAGTCGGATGTTTCTCGGCCCGTTGAGCCGGGCCCGTTGGGCCAAAGAAGCGGTATCCGGGCGGCCATCGGGACGTATTTGCACACGTTGCCTGCCGCCGATGAAACAGCGCCTGGGGCCTTGCGGCGTACGCGAGGGCGAAGCGGCTAGCCCGCCTCAACTGTCGGCGGTTCGTGGCCCATCAGCATTCTCGACGCGCGCCTTGAAGGCTTGGATCCACTCAACAACGCGACGTCGCACTGCTGGCACGGTGTCCAAGGTTTCGGCGCGCTCGCTGAGGACGTCGGCGTCGATGAGGCCGGCTCGAAGCAGCGCCGCTGCGAATTCGAAGTCTTTCTCGCGCCCGGCGGCGAGTTTGGATGCGACCAGGTCGTGCGGGTCGAGGCAGAGCCCGCGGCCGGGCTGCGTGTCGGCGTTGTCGAAAACGACGACCCGGTCACGCCAACCTGCTGGCAGCAGGGCCGTCGTCACGCTGACACCTTGGCCGTAGTAGCCGAACGTCGCATGGAATTGCGAGTCTTCACCGATCGCCCCGTCGACCTTGTCAGCTTTCTCATGGTCTGGGTCGTCGAGGAAGGCGAGGTCTGCTTCGATGGAGGCGATTGCAGGATCAGGCAGCTCGCTGTCGGTGAAACTGCCCAGGATCGACTGGCTGCCGATCACGACGATGTCTTGCTCGCCGACGATGCGCGACGCCGACCGCAGGATGTGTGCGAGTTCGTTGCGTGTCATTGGCGGCCTGAGCCACGGGCTCGCTGAAATGCCGCGAGGATCTCGGCTCGCTCCGTTTCGGTGAGGACTCCGGCGAACGGGGAGTTTTGCCTGAGCTCGCTTGCGCGAGGTGTTCGAGACGTGAGAGTCTCCAGCACCACTTCGACCGGGCCGCGCAGGATGGTGTCCCACTGCGCGAGCCAGCGTGCACCTTGACCGCGAGTGTGAACCGCCTGAAGCTGAGCGAGGTTGCGGTGTGCCAGTTCAAGAACGCGAGCCGGATCGCGTACCAACTTCCCGGCGATGGCGTTACCGAGCCACCAGCTGCGGAGCTGGTCGCGGGTCAGTCGCTGTGTTCGCGCGGATAACTCCTCCACATCGGCGCGACTAACCCGACGGTGCGTTCCGACGGTGCGAAACGGTAGGTCGCCACGGTCACACAGATCCACCACGTGTTGCCGGGATGTTCCTAGCAACTTCGCGGCTTCGCCCGTCGTGATCAAGTCATCGGCCGCGCTCTCAAGAACATACGTCGCCGTCGCCACACCCAACATAGTAAGCGCTAAACGCAAAAAACACCACGGCCGGTCGTGTCATTTGCATTCTATCGAGTAAGCGATCTGGCAGGTCGCCCTATAGGTAGGTGAGCCCGCAGGAACGACCATGTCAGCCAAATGAGCGCCTTCCCGTTGATCCTTCTGCCTGATACGGACCCGGCAACCCTGCGGCGCGTCCGGGTCAGGCGCGCGTCTGGTGTCGCCGGGGGCGGTATCGGATGATCCTGGGTAACGCGAAGGGAGGCGGCACGTGGCCAGTCCGTACAAACAGCAGCTGGACACCGCGCAACTTCGCGGGCTGCTGGCCGGTGCAGGCATCGACCCAGCAATGATTCGGTCCTGGGACGAGTTGACGGAGGGATTGTTCAACACGGCGTACCGCATTGAGCTGGCCGACGGGAACGTCTTCGTGTTGAAGGTCTCGCCCGCGTCTGACATGCCGTTGCTGACCTACGAACACGGCATCATGGCGACCGAAGCGATGTTCTACCAAGCTGCCGCGACCGCCGGTGTTCCGGTTCCACAGGTGGTCGATACCACTACACGCACCGCGTGGTGGACAGCGACGTGCTGCTGATGTCGCACTGCCCGGGACGCAGCTGGTACTCCCAACGCGACCACATCGGGCCAACCGACCGGGCACGTTTACGCGGCGACTTGGGCGCGATGGTGGCTGCCCTGCACACGATTACCGGGCGGGGATTCGGCTACCCGGCACAAAGTGTGGCGCCGCTATCCGCCAGCTGGCGAGAGGCCTTCACTGCGATGGTCGACACCGTGTTGGCCGACGCTGGCAAGTTCGATGCCGCCCTTCCTCGGCCGGCCAGCGAGATCGCCGAGGTGTTCACCGCACACGCGTCGTTGCTCGACGACGTAGCGACTCCCGCCTTGGTCCATTTCGACCTGTGGGACGGCAACATCCTGGTCGACATGTCTGCGTCAACACCGACGATCGGCGGCCTGATCGACGGCGAGCGGGCGATGTGGGCCGACCCGCTCGCCGACTTCGTCTCACTTGCCCTGTTCCGCGATATCGAGCAAGACAGTGCGTTCCTGAACGGCTACCGCGCGGCAGGCGGGCAAGTCACCTTCGACTCGCATGCGCGGCAGCGGCTCTCGCTGTACCGCAGCTACCTGTACCTGATCATGCTCACCGAAGCGGTGCCCCGCGGGACAACAGGCAGCGAACACGACAGCCTCACGAACCTCGTCACCGCCGAACTGCTCTCCGAACTCGCCGCCCTAACCGCCTAGTCCCATCGTCCCCGTCGCCGTCCGAATAGCTAGCCACGATCGAATGCGCATCACAGCGGCCAAATGAGTGTGTATCCGCGGACTCCAGACTTGCATGGCTTGCTCGTTCAGGCGCGTGTCATGAAGGGGTTACCGACCGACGATCATGCTCGGGCCTACTCGTGCTGGTCATCCGTGACGTGTTGGGCGAACCACCCTCCTGCCGGCAAGTCTGGCGCATCCTGCACTGCAGGATGTTCTGTCTGCTCAGGTGGCGACCAGGGCCATAGTTCGACGATGCGGGTCATCGCCTCGTCGATCACCTCGGCCGGTATTACCGTGTGGGATTCCGCGATCCCGCGAGATGGCCACGCGAAGATGATCGTGAGGTCGCCCGGCGTCGGTGCCGGCGTCAACCAATAGGTCATGTCATGCGTGCGACCCCCGGCGCGGCCGGACTGGTTGAACAACATCGGCTGATCCGCCGGGGTCGACGGCTCAGGACACCGCCGCTGGTCCACATTGCTGGCGCTGCGACCGTCGGGATAGGCAATCCCGAGCAACATTCCCGCGCCGCTAGCACCGCGCCGACGGTGTCCAAACAGGTCAGCATCGAGCCCGTCTGGGGAGGTGTCGCTGTGACGCAGCCGGACCGCAATATCGATCGACATCCCGGTACTGAACGCACGCGCGCCGACCAATGCGACAGCCAAGGCCTCGGTGCTCCCCAACACTGCATGGAACCCGATCGTGCCTGGCACTTCGTTGTCCAGCGGCCCCATCCTCCGCTGCAAGGCACGCAGCTCATCCGGCGATGGCGCGGGACCCGAGGCGCTGGAATGGATAAAGTGCACGCCACGAACGTACCGGAGCAGTGCACCATGAACATCTGACTTTCGCAGGACGCCGACGCGGCACATGCAGCAGATGTTCGCGTTCAGTTCAAGGCGCTTATTCGCTTTCAGCCCTGGCGGCAGTCGATGAGCACAATCTGGCGCGAACTTGTGCCGGCGGTCGTGAAGTTGGTGGCGGCAAACCGGAGCTGCTTCTGCGTGCCGGAGGGGTTGACGCAGTCGGGCCAACCGCCGCTGTAGGTCGTGCCGCTGCTATCGATCCACCCGGGTACGGAGTCCTGGGCGCCGTATGTCCAGCCCGGGGTGATGATGCTGACTTCATGGTCGCCGATTTCAGCCAGCCCGGTGTGCCAGGTGACCGCCGCGCTGTGATGGTGCCCGAGCTGATAGCCCGCAGCCACGCCGACGAGGACGCAGACCGCCGGGACTGCTACGTGTCGCGCCTTCACGGCACCCCCTCTCGCAGCAGTGCACACAGCCCGCGCACCGAGCGTCCCGGCCCCTCGCCCCGCGCTCGACCCGCTGCCCGTGCTGAGGTTGCCCGACGCGTAGGCAAACAGTCAATCGACCTCGGTGTTCGGACGATGTCACGACAGCGCTTCGCGGCTACCAAATGATTGCGTTACCACGGAGGTCGTGGCGGGTCCGGTGAACGACGATGGTCACAAGGGCAGCCAACCTTTCGGCGCGCGGTAGCGTCAGGACGGTATGAGGGCGCTTCGTTCGCTGACGTGGGTGGGTCTGCTCGTCGTGCTCGTCGCCGGATGTGCATCGTCGTCACATCCACTGGCGACCCAGTCACTCGCTGGGAGCGCCGTTTCGACGCCGGCCCCGGGTGAGTCGTCATCGGTAATGAGCTCACCGCCGTCGCGTGTTCCGCTGGTTGCGTCATCGCTCATGAGCTCACCGCTTGTATCGTCGCCTGCACCGTCGGAGCCGGGGCGGCCATCTGTTGATCCGCAGTCGGTGAGTTTCGTGTCGGCGTCGACGGGATGGGTGTGGGGCCCGGGTGGTTGCTGCGCGCAGCAGGGATACGGACCGGGGACGTTGGCGAAGACCACGGACGGCGGAACAAGCTGGCAGACCGTTGCGACGCCCGGGATTGATTACGGCCAGTACGGCGAACCGATCACCACCGGCGCAACGGGCGTCCGATTCGTCGATGCCCGGCACGGCTACCTGTTTGGCGATCAACTGTTCGTGACCTCCGACGGTGGCGCCACCTGGCGGCAGCACCAAGCCCCCGGCCCGGTGGAAGACATCGAGGGTGCCGCAGGCACCGTGTATGCGCTGGTCCGCGACTGCCCCACACCAAGTGTCTGCTGGGCCGCCCAGACCGCGACGGATCGCCTCTACCAAATCAGCGGCGACGCGGCGAAGTTCACCCCGGTCGGGCCGAAGGACCCGGTCAGCGACGTGTCTCAACTCATCACCCGCGGAGGCAGCGTGTTCCTGCTGGCCCCGGACACGACCGTTCCTGGGCCTACGACGTTGTGGACCAACCTGGCTGACGGTTCGTGGCAGCAGCGGGGCACGCCGTGCGACTGGTCAGGAGCTGACTTTGGCGCGATGGCGGCGTGGTCAGCGACCGGGCTCGCGTTGGTTTGTGGCTCGGAACCCAGCGCGGGTAACCAGCTCAAAACCGCCTACACATCCAACGACACCGGTCGCCACTGGGACAAGGTCGCGGCACTGTCCGACACCGGCGGGTACGTCGCCGATCTGGCCGCAACCGACGCCCGGACCTGGGTACTTGGCGAGGCCCGCGGCGGGATACTGGTCACCCACGACGGCGGCCACAGCTGGCAAGACGCGACATTCACCGGACCGTCACCGAGTGTCGAAGGATGGGTGGGCATCACCTTCGTGTCCCCGACCCAGGCAGTTGCCAGCCCATGGACCCTCAACGGCTCCGCATTGGCCATCACCACCGACACCGCCCACACCTGGCAATCGATCACCTTCCCGAGCGGGCGGTAGAAAGCGGCGGCACTCAACAGCCGGCGGATCCGTACCCCACAACACCCACACCGGGTACCGCACGGCGGCAAATGATTGCGTTGCCGTGGGCAACGAAGCGGCGTGGCAGCGCGTCTGGGGATCGGAGGTGTCGCGGGTGCGAACGTCGAGGTGGGTGCTGGGCTGCGCCGCGGCGTCGGTGTTGGCCAGCGGGTGCGGCGGTCGCACTGTTACGGGCACACCGGTCGCGAGCGGCAAGGTGCCGACCAGCGCATCTATCGCGCCCGCCACTGTGTCGGCCGCGCCGGCCGTTCATTCCGCGGCGCCAGCGTTGAGTTCCGCTGAGTCGGCGAGTCGCACGATCGACTATGGCGGTGTCGAGATTGGTGTTCCGGTCGGTTGGGCGGTGGTGAACTTCGACACCGATCCGACGGCGTGCCGTAGCTACATCGGGCCGGCGCTTTACCTCGGTTCGCAAGCCGGCGTGCCGGGATGTCCAGACTCCTCACCGCCTTCGACGCAGGGCACAGTCGACGTCGAGCCGCTGTCGGCCTCGATTTGGGCGTCGGTAAGCACCGACCCAGCCGAGCCAACGATCACGGTGAACGGTCAGCTCGGCGTCGAAGTCAAAGGCCCCGGCGAAGTGGCGTTCGCGGGACTGAATCTGCTGGTGATCCTCGACCGACCCGATTCGCCCAGCGAGCAGGCGATTTTGCGCAGCATCAGACAGGTCGCCACGATCCCAAGCCCAACCCCGCCGGTGTCCTCGACGCTGGTCAACGCGGCGGGGCTGGTCGGCACCGGGCTCGGCTGGGCGCTGACAGCGGGCGGTCTGTGGCTTACCCACAACGACGGGATCCAGTGGCAGCCCAAAACCCCGCCACGGACCGCGGCGAGCGACATCAGCGGGGTGTTTTTCGCCGACGCACACCATGGCTGGGTCGGCGTCGGTGTTGCGCCGAACCAGGCCGCTGGCATCGCGCCCGCGGAGCTGATCTACCGCACCGATGACGGCGGCGCGAGCTGGCGATCCGCGCGGTTGGCCTTACCCGGCCAGCAGTACTACGACGCCGGCTACGTGGAATGGGCCAACGCGACCCTGACGTTCGTCGATCCGCTGCACGGTTGGCTCGAACTGCCACGCGCGCTGAACACTTCATACAGCGAGGCGGTGCTGTACCGAACCATCGACGGTGGCACGACCTGGAGTCCGGAGACGCCCCCACCCGTCGCCGGGCCGCTGACATTCATCTCAACCACCCAGGGCTGGACCAGCGGCGGCGTCGGCGCGAACATCAGGCTCTACGTCACCACCGACGCAGGCGCCGGCTGGCACCAGCAAGCGTGGACCGGTGAAATAGCTTCACCGCCCGCTGGCCCGCTGATCTTCGGGCCGCAGCGCAACGTGCTGGCGGTGCAGACCCCGAATACCCAAGACACCGGCGGCACGCTCACCTTCCTCACCCCAACCAGCGGTACCAGTTCGTGGCGGCCGACGGCGACGTTGCCGACGCAGCTTTCGGTCCAAGCCGTTGCCGTCATCGACTCCCAACGATGGTCGGTGATCGCCGACCCCTACGTGTATACGACCACCGACGCCGGCCAACACTGGACGAACACTCTGACCACGCCACGCATGGGCGGACTCGTGCAGCTGACCATGGCCACCCCCGAGCAAGGCTGGGCCCTACAAGTAACAGACGGAGGGTGGAATCAAGCCACCCTCGACACCACCCACGACGGCGGCCGAACATGGAGTGCACTCAACCCCGGAAATCCTTAAGCGCTGATCGGTACGTTCGACATGTCAGCGGCAAAGTAGCGCGTTCAGCTGAACGCGCTCGGCGGCAGATCCGGTCGTTCGCATCATTGGTCAAGCCTTGTGCTTTCGCCCCCACCTCTGCGGTGCAGGGTCAGCCCGACTCCGGTTGCGACAATCCGTGCGGCTGCGAGGGTTCCGGCATCGCGTCGTAGATCGGCGACTCCAGCTAGTGCGGACACGGCCCCGTGCTCCACGCGACGCTTACATATCCGGCATGTCCAGCATGGGGCTGCCGGTGGCACCAGCAGCGATCGCCGATCGCCACGCATTTAGCACCGGCACCTGTTGCTCGGGGAATGCGATCTCATCGGGGAGATCATCTTGGGTGAACCAATGGATTTCGCTGACCTCACCGTCGGGACTGGCTAGGGCCGGACTCGCGAGTTCCCCGTGGTAGAAGGCACACAACGTGATCGACGCCGGTGCAGTGTGGGCGTATTCCTCGGTGTGCCACATTCCGAGATAACCGGTCGCGCGTACCGACAGGCCGGTTTCCTCTTGCGTCTCGCGTACCGCCGCCCCCATTGGATGTTCGCCGTACTCGCAAAATCCGCCTGGGATGTCCCATCTGCCGAGCCACGGCTCGACGGCACGCCGAACAAGCAGCAACTTCCCGTCCTCGACGACGAGTGGCGCGCCGCACGGCTTCGCGTTGCGCCACAGTCGCGCCCCACACGACACGCACTGCGTCGGCGGCGCCGACGCAAGCCCAGCGCCACACTGGATGCAATACATCGCACCAACCTACGCGCGAACTCAGAGGTCGCCCAAGCCCACAGAGAACCGCCCGAGCGAACTACCCGGTTCGGCACGACCGAACGCTCGTCAACGCGGCATTATGGGATGTTGGACCGTCCACGGTCTCGGTAGAACGATGCGTTCTCCGATGTTGTCGCCCAGCCGGGAGCGCGCTACGCCGGGACCTGATTACCTCGAACGACGAGGTAGTTACCGCGTCGGCGTAGCCGCCTAGTCAACTCACCGAGCCGCGGTTGATCCAGATCGCGGCGTGTGCTGGTTCAACGGCTCGACCGACGGCGTCGAGCAGGTCCATTCGCACCGAATCGAGGTCGACGGCATCTCGCAGTCGCGCCGAGAATGCGGCGACGGTGGCGTCGGCGTCGTAGCGGACGCGGTTAAACCGTCGATCGACCAGGTGCTGCACGCGGGCGCGGATCGGGCTGAACAGGGCTGCGGCGGCCAGCGTCGACGCAGCGACCGCGATCGGCGACGAGAACGACAGCACGTCGGTTGTCAGCACCACGATGCCCACATACACGCCGACCAAGAGCCCGGTCACGACTGCATAGGACAAGCTGCGGCTGATCAACCGGTCGATGTCGTACAGCCGATATTTGAGGATCGCTACCCCGATGCTCAGCGGCAAACAGGCCACCGCGATCGGGGCGAGCGCGCTGATCAGCCGCCAGGCCGGCGATGTGCTGCTGCTTTCCGTCAAGAGCGGAACGACGCCGATCACGAACATCGTGGCGCCGGCCATGCCCCATTTGAATTGCAGACGCCGTTCACCGGTGGAACTGCGGTAAGTCGCGACTTGGCGGCCGATCGCTGCAACCGAACTGACCGCGAGCACCGGAAAGAAGACGTCCTGGACAACACCCCACCACGCCCAGTCGCCCGCCGGATCGTTGATCGTCGTCAGGTTGCCGCTGGCGTCGACCACGATCTTGTGCAGCAAGATCGTGTCCGTCGCGATCCCGAACGCGCCGAGCATCCACACCGCGGACAGGGTGAGGAAGGCCAACACCGATCTGCGCCACCAGATTGACGGCAGCGTCGCATCCGGGAAAAGCAGGACCGCCAGCCCGAGCAAGATGACGGCTGGTGCCCACGACGGCTGGAGTTGGACGGCGAGTGGTCCCAGCGGCAACAGGCCGGGGTGCACCTGGTAATCGATCGCCGCGTACGCCGACATATCCGTGTTCAGGACTAGGCATACCGGAATGCCGATGAGGATCCAGCCCATAACATTGCGGGGCTGACGCACCGCAACCACAACGCCGACGCCGCCGAACACCGCGAACGCGACCAGGACACCAACGTCGCTCGCCGTGCTCGACTGATGAGCCGCCCTCGCCAGCGGAACACTCGCCACCACGAGCGCAAGCAGCACCAGGCCACCTGCCCACGCAAGCGCGCGCTTCACCATCGCCGCATCCCTCGCCGCAAGCCATTCTTGCCCAGGCGCTCACCCGGCACGCTAGGGGATCGACGTTCCGACATCGTTACGGATAGCGGACCCGCTGAGCTGCACGGGACCGGTGACCAAACATCCTAAATTCGGCAATGATTGCGTTTCGATCAGCCTGTTTCGGTCGCCACCGGGTTGCCGTGGTTGCATCGGCTGGGCAGTCCGGGCGCGTTCAGCAGACGCGATAACAGGTCCAGCCGACCCTCTCGCGCAAGCTGGGCGAGCGAGGGAGACGCTGCGCTTTGACCTACGCATTCTCGGTGCGCAGCTCACGGTCCATACATGTCCTGCCGGGGTCTGCACGTGCGAGCCACGCGAGGGCGCCGCGTGCACAGCAGCCCGCCCAGGTCCGTAGCCGTCTTCGTTGGCTACTTCGTTGGCTACTCGCACGGCACTCTTGTCCGGCGTCGATATGTGCTTGGACCTGCGGAAACGTAGTCTCAGCGTGGGTTTGGCTTATTCATTGGCTACTCGGTCTCGAAACGACCGGCTTCAGAAAGCTCTCACTAGGCCTCTGATGCGATGAAGGAGCGGGGCCTCCGCTCCTCGTGGGTTCCCGGCGGATGCTGGGGTTTCTCACGTTTCACGAAGAAGGAGGCCCCTGTGAGCGAATCGTATGCGGGACAGCGGTTTGTGGGTCTGGATTTGCATCGGCGTCGCAGTGTGTTGGTGCGCATGACCGCGGCCGGGGAACCGTTGGAGACGGTCCGGATCGTCAACGACGCGGAACGGCTCGCCGCGGTGATCGGCCGAGCTGGTGAGCATCCGGAGGTGGTGTTGGAGGCTACCTACGGCTGGTATTGGGCGGCGGATGCGTTGGCCGCAGCGGGCGCGCGCGTGCATTTGGCGCACCCGCTGGGGGTAAAGGCGTTTTCGTATCGGCGGGTGAAGAACGACGAACGCGACGCCGCCGATCTGGCGGACCTGCTGCGGATGGGTCGCCTCCCGGAGGCGTGGATCGCGCCGCCTGCCATCCGAGAACTACGTGAACTGGTCCGCCACCGCGCGAAGCTGGTCGCGATCCGCGCGCAGCTGAAAGCCGAAGTCCATGCGGTGCTCGCCAAATGCGGTGTCAGTGTGGTGATGACGGACCTGTTCGGACTGGAGGGCACCGCGCTGCTGGACCGGATCAAACTGCCGGCGCCGTATCGGGCCAGGGTCGAATCGATCCGCCGGCTGCTGACCGATCTCGATTTCGAGGTCGATGTGTTCACCAAACTCGCTCGAGTGCGCCTCGCCGCCGACCCCGGTTTTGCGGCGGTGCAGACGATCCCGGGGATCGGGCCGGTGCTGGGCGCGGTGCTGGTCGCCGAGATCGGCGACGTGCACCGTTTCGCCGGACCGGCGCAGTTGGCGAGCTGGGCCGGGCTGACCCCCAAGCATCACGAGTCCGACACCACGGTGCGCCGCGGCCACATCACCAAACAAGGCAGCCGGTTGATCCGTTGGGCAGTCATCGAATCAGTGCAGATCCTGCCCAAGACCACCCACATCGGCGCTGTGCGAGAACGCGTCGGTGCTAAGCGTGGACGTCACATCGGTGTCGTCGCCGCCGCACGCAAACAACTCGAGCTCGTCTACTGGGCGATCCCTGACCACCACGTGCGCGCGCTAGCCGGATGAGGGCCACCAAAGCTGGTCGGCGCGAGGTCGTGCAGGTCATGACCCCCACCAGGCGTGGTCGCCCCTTCTGATTGACCCCGCCGACCAAGGACCGTCGAATCGCTTCATGCCGCCATGCCGCGGCGAAGGGATGACCGGCAGCCTCAACGCCTGCCCGAACACCGGGACACCGGTGCTTGAAGACGACAACGCAGCAACCCGCCACACCCTCGGAGCAGCCCGCTGATCTTTTCCGCCGCCCATAGCCTGCGTCGAACGGCGCCAGCGTCAAGGCCCTCCGGCCGCTACGCGGTCGGGCTACGCCCGAGCCTTGACCCCGACGCCTAACTTCGACGCGCACCAACCACGCCGGAAACAGCCAAAACATGAGCAGACCAAGGCCTTGACCGACCCCACTCCTTCAGGGATGACCTGCGGAAATGTGAGCCGCCTGTCAGAGTCGAACTGACGACCTACGCATTACGAGGTTTGCGCGCACTGTGTGCAACGGTCCGTGGGAATGTGTCTGCGCTGGTCAGCGCGGTGGGGCGGTCCGGGCGAGCGCGGCATAGTTCGTGATCGTCCGTGTGTTTGGCTACTTCGTTGGCTTATCGGCGGCCTCGCATGAGCACCGGGCCGGTCGTCGAAGACCAGGCAGTCCTCGACGTGGAGGATCGTTTTGCGATCGTACCGGTATGGGTCCTGGACGCCGCAATCAGCGACGCCGCGGTTCGGCTGTATGCGGTGCTGTTGCGTTTCGGTCAAACCTCCGGTGCGCGGATGCCGGCCCGATCAACCCTCGCCCGGCGGATGCACAAGAAGTCCGCCGACACCGTCGACCGCGCGATGCGGGAACTGGTCGAGCTGGGTGCCGTCGTGGTGCAGCACCGGTTCGACGGCGGGCAGCGGCTGACCAACAAATACCTGGTCCGCACCTCCCGACCCCGCGACCACGGGTCGGGGGGTGGCCGCACGGATGCGGCTACCGGCTCGGGCGCGGCTACCCGCATGCGCGAGGGTGAGGGTGGCCGCATCGTTGCGGCGACGGTGGCCGCACCGGTGCGGCATGACCCAGAGTTCTTCACCGAGAGTTCAACACCCCCTCCCCCGACCCCCGCCCCGGACGCGGCCGTGTCCCGGTCGTGGGCGGAGGAGGCGGATCGGCTCATCACCGAATGCGGAATCGATGACTGGGATGGTTTCGTCAACCAGTGCCAGGTATTGCGCCGCCAACTCGGTCAACCGACCGGGCGCTGGTCCAAGCACTGTCTCCTGGCTGCGATCCAGTTGGCGGTGCGGGCCCGGGACTGGCCGGCAGCACAGACGAAGACGGCGCTGCCGTCGGTCGCTGCCGACCCGAACACGCGTAGCCCGATGCGCCTAGCGGAGGCAGGCCCCTGGTGGGACGAACCCGTGGCCACCACGGCGGTTTCCGACGTCGCCGCCGCCGATCTCGCAGCGATGGAAGCCGACCTCGCCGACGCCGGCGGCCTGCGACCCTTGCTGCAGCGGCAAGCCCGCGAGCAACTGGCCGCCGACGGCGTCCCCACTACCAGGGCGACGGTGACCATGCGAGCACACGCCTTGCTGAACCAGCGACTCGACAACGAGGCCGGTGCCGCGGCGTGTTGAGCCAACGCGCGACACGTGCGCTGAACCGCGGCACAACATGTGGCGTGATCAGCCTGGCGGTCGCGGGTTTCGCGATGAGCTACGAGGCCCTGCATTCACTCGCCGTCGAACAGGGCGTGCCGACGCCGCTGGCGTGGATGTGGCCACTGGTCGTCGACGGCTTCATCGTCGTGGCCAGCCTGTCGGTGGTGCGAGCCGTCGCCGACGGGCGGCACGGCGTTTATGCGTGGCTGCTGGTATTGGCGTTCTCGGCGATCTCGGTGGCATTCAACGTGATCCACGCCGCCCCGACGCTCGTTGCACGCTTCGTCGCAGCGATCCCGCCTACGGCACTGGTGTTGTCGTTCGAACTGCTCATGCGACAATTACGCCAACAACTCAGCAGCAACCCGGTGCCGCAGCTACCAGGTACCGACTTGCATCTCGCCACCAGCGCCGCACCCGCGGCGCGATTGACGAACGAGCCGGCTCGCACAGCGGGCCGACAAAACCTGCTCGACAAAGCCCGACACATCCACGCCGACCAAGAACGCCGCGGCACCAGACTCACCGGAAAAACACTCGCCGCGCTCCTAGTGTCGCGTGAATGAAATAGCTTTACCTCGCGGTAGCCTGTGTTCATGTCGTTGACTGTTGTCGTGCAGATGCCAGCTGAGGATCGTGCCGAGCTGACCCGG